>Ga0163148_10005278_pt1 | contig 12980 bp, 8 predicted proteins | sample OliLakLV19MP7P2_FD_148606 | JGI IMG/M metagenome (GOLD analysis project Ga0163148, IMG submission 148606) | Freshwater microbial mat bacterial communities from Lake Vanda, McMurdo Dry Valleys, Antarctica- Oligotrophic Lake LV.19.MP7.P2 | ecosystem: Environmental > Aquatic > Freshwater > Lake >... | reverse complement strand
CTAGGATGTTTCTGTATGATTCATATCTCCATTCTGTAATACTTTTTACTGGAAGACTGTCAGCTTGAGTAACGAAAGGAGCACTAGTTACAGGCTAAAGGCGACTTACTCAATCAGGTTAGACGTGATTTCATAGAATCTGTGATACACGACATCTCCACCTAAATCCCGCTAGAAATACTCAGTTGGCATGCTCCGAAGATGAATTCCTTTCAGGAATTGTTATTTTCAAAACGGGCTACAGAAACAGCTAAGGAGCGCGCTGGTTCGCTCTCCATTGGAAGTTTGATCCATCTTTCAGGAATTATTTTGTGAGGATTGTTGAGATGTACTACACCTCCACTGATCCATTCCTTGGGTGCAATCACAACTCGAGATTGGTTTTGATAGCGTTGATCTCCGAACCATGCTCCCCACCAAGAAAAAGTTGAGTTTGCAACGATACAATGTTCACAATCTGCCATAAGCGACAGCTGAGAGATTGGGTCATTTCCAAGCGTCAAAGCATTAAACACCGAATGTGATTTAGACCATCTATCACCGACAAGTTCGAGAAAATCCCAATCATCGCCAAAGAGTAGCAAGGTGCCAATCGTTGTATGTTCTTTGAGATAGTCTAATGCCCTTTCATAGAAGTGAAGCGGTAAGGACCAACCAAGTGGATTATAGTTTCCTCGACGGAAAGAGACTCCAATGAATGGATGCTTTAAGGATTCCAATATAGCGGTTCTCATGCTAGTGAAGTGCATCAGAGTAGGGGCGATACGGCAGTTCGCCCTCCGATTTGTACCGCACCAGGTCGATAATTGCTATATCTGTGGGACTTGGGATGTCTTGTTAAGCATCGAAAATGCCGCAGTATATATTTCGGTACTGTAATCTGCGAAATACTGTTCATTCTGAAAGAAGCCTGTGATGTAAACTGGCAGATCGAGGGTTAGAGATGTGGTTTCATGTTCGAAAGCCAAAGTATGATCCATGGAGAATTGAGCCGGCTTATAACTCTGGAGTTGGCGAGTAATGTTGACAACTTTGCGATTGAGTTTCTGCCAAAGGATAGGTTCCTGAGGATATTTTCCAACCTTAAATAGTTCTGACGGTGTAGCCTCTCTATAAAGAGAACCAATCATTTGAGGAAGGAGAAGATCCTCAGGTAGGATTTTATGGCTAGAAAATGCGAGGTCAGCCCCAAGTTGCTTGGCTAATGCATAACCAGCTGCAAAGTTAAACAACTGATTACCCACTCTCCCCTCGAGTTCCATAATTTAGAAATCTTTTATCCATGTCTTGAGCAACCTCTTGCTTTGCTGATGTTGGGTATGAAGCTGTGCCTGTAATGCTTATGGACTCATCCAGAATAAACTACAAAAGTAACTTAATAGACTTTTATGCAGGACTAATCAATTTTGCCTGTCAAGTATCTGATCCATGAGATAATCTGCTGTCCGAATTGCTAGAGCTACCATAGTAAGAGTGGGGTTGACTGCTGCGGAACCGACAAAGGTGCTGCCACCCGCGATCAATAGATTTGGAATATCATGCATCTTGCCAAATGAGTCTACGACGCTGTCCCGTGGGTTCGTCCCCATTCGGCAGGTGCCGTGGTGGTGAGCGGTAGAACTGAAACCCTTCGGTTCAGTCCACTTTTTCTGATCCGCCTGTGTTGCCTCGGCAAACCGATCAAACAATTTTGTAGCAAACTGATAAGTCTCATAGTCAAAATCGTTCAGACTATATTGGACATGGGCAAATGGATCGCCGAAGCGATCGCGATCCTTGGATAGAGCAACATACTTCTCGGGGCCTGTTGAGGCTTCTGAATGTAATCGTATGGGCTGCTGATGTTGTACTTCCTTGACATGCTCTATAACGTCTGAGCTTGTTGCCCACTTCAGATCTGCTGCACTTAAGAATGGATCCGGTTCATGGATAAAGGGGAACTCGATTTTAACTGATCCATGTTTTCCTCGACTTGGAGGATCGAGAAATTGATGACATTGCCCTGTCCAACCACCAAATCTAGAGGGATAAAGGGTCTCCTTGTAATGCATTTCACCATACCATCCATGGTGAAACGTCAGATGCTTACCAACATGCCCCGTGTTGTTGCCCAATGCATTAGGATGGCGCTCATCGGCGGATAGAAGTAGCAAACGAGCGGATTCGATCGCGTTAGCCGCAACAATCACAATTTTGGCAGAATGTTCTTGTTCTTGCGATTTATCATTTGGTTGATAAACCAGTCCTGTTGCTTTGCCAGATTTATCTACAACGATTCTTCTGACAGAGACATTGGTATGCAGCTTACACTTACCCGTTTTCAGAGCGTGCATGAGGTGGTAGTTCGGAGAGTAGCGCGCGCCTGTTGGACAAACCCAACAAGGTCCGTAATTCTCGCAGGCAACCCTATCGCCATAGTCTTTACTCGTTCTCGCCTGGGGAGTAGTATGTAGCACAATGCCATGAGCACGGAGCTTTTCAGCAAAAATCACATCATCATAGCTCAGCTCAAAGGGTGGCAGAGGATGCGGCTTAGAGCGTGGCGGAGCAAAGGGATTATCGCTGTCTGTACCGGATACTCCCAAAAGGGACTCTGCTTTGCAATAGTAGGGTTCTAAGTCACCATAGGTTAGAGGCCAATCTTCCCCATACCCATAAAGAGTTTTCGTTTTAAAGTCATTTGGAATCATCCGGAGTGTGATGCCCGACCACCTTGTTGCACTTCCTCCTACGACCATGTAGAAGTCCCCATTAAGATTGCGCTGATAATCGCCTGAGAGTGTCAGATGCTTCAGATCTGTAGGAGAAATATAGGCAGAATTTTCATGTAAATAAAGTACCTGTTCACGAAACTGGGCAGTATGGGGGTATGGATAGTCAGGTCCCTTTTCAAACACATCTACGTCGTAGCCTTTTTTTGTTAATAGATAGGCAATGGTAGTCCCAACAATTCCCGATCCAACGATAGCAACCGTACTTTGAGACATCTTAATTACCTCCCATACGGCTCATCATTCGAGCCGACTCTGCTTTAGCTTTGCCTGGTAGCTGCCTATAGTTATCAAGTCCTCGAGGTTGTCCTGGCCAAGCTTCATATCCCACCAGTATCAAAGCATCTGTTCTAGCGAATAATCGAAAAATTTCGTGAACGATATGATTGTAAAACAATAATTGCTCTTTGCCAAAGAGAACTATCTGAAACTTTCCTAACTTGCCAAGTAGAGAGTCAGAACTAGCAGGAGCCACCATGGCTAGAATCTTTTTTCGCGTGACAATATCGTTGTCGGCAAAGGTGATGTTGCTACTTTTCCTTGCTATTTGATCAACCGTTGCAGCAAATTGCTCATACAGCCTCTTATATCCAGACAAATGCTCGGCGTGCCAGCGGAAGAAATCCTCATAGTGGCTCATTTCTTTGGGAGGGGTATCATGAAGCAAAGCCTCCGTGGTTGCCAGCAAGACGCTCAGGGTTTGAGCAGTGAGTGAGCCAGTTGGGGCATCTATTAGGGTTTCCTTGCTATTCTTCAACGCCATGTAGTGAGCGTGGACTTGAGCAACGGCTCCGCGATGCCAGTGCTGTCGCCACGCGATCGCCCCTACTATCGTAATGGTCGCTGTTGAACCCAGAATCGTTAGGAATCTCCGTCTTTTCATAGCTCTTTCTGCTCAACTTTCAGTAGTGTATCCTTGGGGAAAATAGAGCCAAGCTGCACATTCACTGGTTTACCCGAAATTGTTACCAGCATCTGCTGCCCGTCCCAGCTCCAATCCAGTTTGCCGAAGGCCATGGGCAGTCCGCGAACACTCATGGACTGGTTTAACCAATCTTTAGGAATACCTGCCCCAAGCACTACGGTTGGTTGCTTGGCTGACAAGTCTGTGTAGGCTAGCATATCCAACTGCAGCAATAGCATTTCAGCAGCAGTCCAGTAGTGGGGGGTGACATTGGGAGGATTCACCCATCCACGGATATGCTTCCACCTGTGAAAAGTATTTTCTTCCCCTTTGCCTTCCCACCAGGAATATAGTCCAGGCGAGGCTTGATGATTCCAGAACCAACGCAACGTTGACCATACCCGCTCAGGCTGGTTGAGCAATAACCATTGGTGCGCCTCTGCAATGTCGAAATAAGTCCATAATGGGGGGACAAGAAACTCACCTTGAGAATTTCTTAGCTGGCTCCATCGCTTCTGCAAAGCCTGACTAAATTTCTCTTGATTATCATCCGATGTTGCTACCCAGGTAGGCCACAGGCTGCTGCTAAAAGTTCGGTCATTTTCAATTTCTGGAGATTTAAACGCTTGCTCCCAAGATTGCTGTAATTTCATTGCTGCGTTGCGCCACCGTTGGGCGTCGGCAGTTTGATTCACCCGCTCTGCTAGTGATGCTGCATCCATTAGCCCGCGATAGCTTACCGCATTGATAAATAACAAGGGACGGTGCCAGTCCATTCGACCAACAATCAAACCGTTTTGTGCTGGCTCTGCCACCAAAGTCAGATCAGGATTATCTTTATGCTGTGGGACAACCGGACCCTCAAAGGGCTGGTGAATCGGTTCGGTTGTTGTCATCATCTTCAAGATAAATTCAGCTTTACGACGAACATGGAACCATAACCATTGATCATATTCTGGTTGATTGAGTCGCGCAGCTACTTCTTCCAATGCCCAAAGCGATAATCCAGGGGCATCTGCTTCAGCCCCAAAACCACCAAAGAAGTCATTTTCAGCAAAGTAAGTTGAAAGTTCTTTTGCCACCTGTAACTTCCCAGAACGAGCAAGCGCAACTACTTTATACGCTCCATCACGCTGCCATGCAAGGGGATAGTTTGTAGGGTCACCAGGACGGGTCTCTACCCCTACCAAACCCATCTGGAGATGGGCAACCTGAGCATTTAAGCTTTCGGTAAATTGCTGATCAGGCAGGTTCAGTTCTACATTGGCCCTTGTATTGGTTTCAGCTAGGTTATTGAGCGGACTGGGGGGAGATAAGTCATGAATGACAATATGCCAGTCATTGCGATCGCCTAATTCAAACCGGGCGTAACCCCAACCCTTTTCTCCTTTCCATTGAGCAATCGCCAAGTGCTCGTTCGTCCAACCCTGGTGCCCCTCCTCACCTAAATAGACCTTTGGCGTTGGGTTAACACTTACAGTCCAGCGATCGTTGATCAATAGCTGTTTTCCATCCCAATTTAGAGCATTGATCGGACTGCCGGCCGGCCCAAGACTGCGAACCGCCAAAACTGGCTTAGTAGTCGCGTCTGTCGTGGTTTTGAGATCGAGTGTCCAAGACTTTGGCTCTTTAGCAGACCAAAGAGCCTGATAATATTTTGTTTTAGTCAGAATTCCTGGAATGTTCTGATCATCCTTCCAGTTGAATTGCTGTTTAATTTCGTTTAATGGAATGCTATCACTGGTAGCCTTGAGATTCCCTGAGTCATCTGTCAGCCAAAGTGAAACACCAAAGCTACCAACAGCAGGACTGAAGCTGCCGCCAGGTTCATGATAAGCTTTATCAATTTCGCGACTGCCCGGTGCAGCAAGTATCACATGCCCCACCCCACGAGACCATGGGTCAGTTGGCCGCAGGCGCATTTGTGCCTGAACCTGGTGGCGTTGCGATCCACTGTTCTGCATAATCGCTATAGCCCTACTAAATTGCATCCCGTTATTTACCCCTACAGTCAGCACAAGCATGCTCACCAACACTAATGCGAGTGGGCGTGCTTGTGTGAGCACACTCAAGGCTGCTAACACAACTAATAATGGAACAAAGTGTAGTGAGTAGAGAAATGTTTCACGCCCATACACCGAATGAAGTGCGAGTTGCCCCAAGAGTGCCAATCCAAGTACAATTCGGAGTTTGAGATGTTTTTTGATCGAGAATAACCCCCATATACCCAAGCCTAATAATGCTGTCCACAACCAAAGTGCAACCGGTCCCCACTGACTGCCCGAGCCTGGAGATGAAGTTTGGGTAGACATTATGAACCAACCCAAATCCTGAAAATCTTTGTCATTTTCAACCAGCTTGATGGCTGGCATAACCATTGTGTGAAGGAAAAAGGATTGGATAACTTGCAATAGATGCCCAAAGTGAGGCCGCATCAAATAGCTTTTTTCCTCTGTATCACCAATGAAAAATTGTGTATGAGGAAAAATTACCTTTTCTACAAGCCACAGCACAGTTGTGAGGAAATAAGCAGAGCCGGAGATTTGTAGAACCTTCTTCCATCGATAATTAACAGCTGTTGCCAGGATTCCTAGCATCCAATTAGTGGTTGTGAAACTGAGCGTCAAGGTACTAACTGCTATGTACCAAATCGAGGAAAACTGGCGAAGTTCCGTTAGCACGACAAAGCCAAGAGCCAGTAAAATACTTAGTGAACCCAGGGGATAAGTTTCTGGAACAGAAAACCAGAATATAGCTGCTGCGCTAGTTACACCAAGAGTGCTAAAAAGAATCGCATCTAACCTAAAGCAACCAATCAGCCTTAATATAATAAAAAGGACGCTGATCCAAAGTGCAGCAACTCCAGCACAGACGAATCTTACTGCTATCAAAGATTCGATGCCTAAAACTTTTCTTAGTATAAATGTCGGTGGATAAGCAATTAACGAAAACAAAGGATGTACCTTGGTTCGGCTATGCTCATAGCTACCAGAACTAGTCATGACGTTAAATATACGCGCAGCGTCACTATCAAACCATGCATTGACGGATTCAAAACTGACAATAGCAGGATCAATCAACTGTGCAAGATAGTATGAGGTTAAGATAACTAAGGCACCTAAGACAAATACAATTAAAATGTCCTGCCAATATTGACGAATCGCGAGATAGTTCTTTTGATTAATAGTCGAGACAATGAGTTTTTTAAGATTAAACACTGTAATGATACCTTTAGCGGTGACTTTCTTGTGCGGTTTTAAGTCTGAATCATCAATACTCTATAGGTTAATTAGGACTGAAGTTCTATATAGCCCTTTTGGTTGTTTGACTTGGCAATTAGCGTATGTCTGAATCCACAAAGCCATAGGTTAGTCAGGAGTAAACGCATCTGTTATTTTAGGTTTGTATGATTAAGTGTCCTAAGAATACATTCTGAACAGCTTCTATCTAAAGCTAAAACGTTTATGCATTACGAAATTATAAAAAAATAAAATTCCAATAACAAGGACGTTGGCAAATAAATACCACATTGAGATCAGACTCACAAAAAAGTACATCAAAGCTAGGTTGATTAAAAAACTTGAAAACATAACTCCATAATATTTCCTCAACTCGCGCCAAAAGAGGCTTCCACTTGTCTTAAATGTATATTTTTTATTTAGATAGAATCCGATGAAATTAGTGGAAAACCAGGTGAATGAAGTTGAAGTCAGATAGTGGATATTTAGTAGACTTGTCAGCAAATACATTAAAGTTAACGTGAGTAATGCGCAGGATGCTCCAACCGAGAAAAAAAGAGTGAACTGCTTACTATATAAAACATTTTTTGCTTTCTTGGATAAGCCAATAAAAAACTTTGAATCAGACTTCTTGTGTCTCAAAAATTTCATGCAATTTTACCTAAAGAGAGAGAACATAATTGATAGTAAACATCAGGCTCCCATCTGATTTCAGGAAAGATGAAAGCCTGCTGAGAACATAGGTTTCCCTTGAGGACAGCTGGATTATCATTTGACCTCAATTCAATCCTGCGATCGCATCTACCCACGTTTTAGACCCAATACGCTTAAAAAGAAAGACGCCAACGTAATCTGAAAGCCAAGGCAAAGAGATATAACTGATGGAATGACAATTCTCATCATCTGAGATGGACTGAGTGATCCAAATGCGTAGAATTCCCAGGCAAAAAATGCATAGAATGAACCAGCAATTCCAATCAATAGAAGCGTACTACCCAGTATCAAACCTTTCTCTAAATCGATATAATGAAAGAGTCGATTGAAACGAGGATCTTCAGGAAGTAGCCCTTCTGTAATAGCAAATATCTTTGTGAAGATAGCGAAGGAGACAGCCTGAAAACCAATAATTATCGCTATTCCTGCATATAAAAGTGTATGAATATCAAAAATGCCTCTGGGACCAGGTAAGAGCCAAAGTCCAATGATTAGCCCGACCAACATTGTTAGCATGCCGGGGTAGAGAAAAAGCCAACGTGGGCTGTAGAGCAGCAAAAATCGTAAATGCCGCCACCCATCTCGCCAACTTCGTAAGTGGGGTGGACGACTTCGACCATCAGGCGACAAGGTGGTAGGAACCTCAGTGATCTTCATTTTGGCTAGGCTTGCCTTGACCACCATTTCACTGGCAAATTCCATGCCTGTTGTCCGCAAATTTAAGGATTCGATCGCAGCTTTATTAAAACCTCGGAGTCCGCAATGAAAATCCGTACAGGGACTGTGAAAAAATAGCCGACCAATCCAGGTTAAAACTGGGTTGCCTAAGTACCGATGCAATGGTGGCATGGCACCCGGCATAATCCCGCCTTTGAAGCGATTGCCCATGACTAGATCATAACTTTCTCGCAGCTTTTTGAGAAATGGAGTTAGGTTCGTAAAGTCATAGCTGTCGTCAGAATCTCCCATAATGATGTACTGACCACGCGCGGCAGCTATTCCAATCCTGAGAGCACTTCCGTATCCTTTCTCCTTAACATTAACAACGCGTGCCCCTAGTCGTATAGCAATTTCCTGAGAGCCGTCTGTACTGCCGTTATCAGCAATAATGACTTCCCCCAAGACATCGTGTTGAGCTAAATATTTTTGTACTTTCCTAACACAGACTTCTAGAGTCTCTGCTTCATTTAGACAAGGCATTACAATGGAAACTTCAAGAACGGCTTCTTTGTTTGTGGGCAAACAATCATCTCTCAAGCGCAAACTGTCTTCTAGCATTACCTTATTCCATTTCCTGTTATAGCTAAATTCGAAACCGTAAATTGTTAGAACTATTCCTTCAGTGAGGTTATACAACCTAGCTTAGGATAGCTCTTTAGTATTCCGTATGAAAATGCTCACAGCAAACATTTTAAGGTTTTTGCAGAAGGCTTAAAGCCCTGTAAGCCCGTTGATTCTATTCGCTTTAACATACTGATCCCTAAAGAGCCCTTAGGATTACGCTCAAAAATAAAAAAATCAGGTTTTTACGTATCTCGCCTATCCCTTGTGTCTAGAAGCTTATGGGGAGACAGAGAAAAAGCTGATACTTTTGAGAAGAAGTTAGTGAACTCTTTAATTTAGCTACGGAATTTTAAAGTTTTTGTGAAGAATACTTAGTAAAAAGATAACTTTAGGGAAAATGAGAGGAGAATCTTATCTATATACCGATTCAATGTAAAGTTGCATGGAGTAAACTCCTTGTAGAGCGAAGAGTTTAAGCCCTCTTATGTGCGCGACTGCATAAAAAATTGGTATTACTTCGTAAGTGCTTCCATATCGGCAGTAGCTATTATGTTCAGTCAGCAATTCCAAATTCGGAACGAGTTTACGTCATTCCAGCCGATCGGTATCCCTCTGTGAAGCTTGAACAGAACGGGAAATCCAGGATCTCAGCCTCTGAGATTTTTGAATTTGGAATTTCTGATATGCAGTATTAGTTTTCAGCCCGATTTTTAAATTTTTAGGCGTTTTATTATGACACAAGTGAATCATCTAGATAAGCTAGATAAGCTTACTGCAAACTTCCCAATCCGAACATTTTTTTGGATTCTGGCTATTGTATTAGGTATTTTGCATAACTGGGCAAATCGTTTCACTATGAACCCAGATGGCGTTTCCTACTTGGATATAGGTGATGCCTATTTTCGGGGTGACTGGAGCGAAGCTTTAAACGGATATTGGAGTCCTCTCTATTCGTGGCTTCTAGGTTTCGCGATGGCTGTGATTAAACCTTCAGCTTATTGGGAATTTCCTGTCGCTAAGTTGGTCAACTTTTTTATCTACTTGGTAGCTTTAGTCTGCTTTGAGTTTTTTCTGAATCAGTTGATTGTTTTTTACCAAGAAAGGCGGAGGGAGACTTCTCAAAGTCGTTATTTTGAGATACCCCAGTGGATGTGGTTAACTCTCGGCTACACCCTATTCATCTGGTCTTTTTTGTATTGGCTTTGGAAAGATTATGATCAAAGGCTATGCCAACTGACCCCAGACGGCTGTGTCGCAGCGCTAGTCTATTTGGCTACTGGTATCATTCTTCGCGTCCGTACACAGTCTGCCAGTTGGGCTAGCTTCATTTTGCTGGGTGTCATTCTTGGGCTGGCTTATCTAGCAAAGGCGGTGATGTTTCCTCTTTCATTCGTTTTTCTAGTAGTCAGCTTTTTTTCGGTTGAAAATCGGCGACAGGCATTGTCGCGAGTTGTAGTGGCATTTGTGGTATTTTTGATAGTTGCAATGCCTTTTTGTGCTGCATTGTCTGTGGCAAAGGGCCACTTCACGTTTGGAGATACTGGCAAGTTAAATTACGTATGGTATACCAATGGAATTGATAGACCCTATGTTCATTGGCAAGGAGCACAACCTGAAACGGGCACTCCAAAACATCCTGTTAGACAAATTTTTGATGCCCCGGTAGTTTTTGAATTTGGTACACCTGTAGGTGGGACGTATCCTCTTTGGTACGACCCATCTTACTGGTATGAGGGAATTAAATCCAGATTTGACTTTAAAGGAGAAATTCGTGCGCTGAAAACATCTTTCGCATATGTCGCCAATTACATCGGAGCATTCCTGCTTGTTTATCTAGTTCTCGCATATTTCAGTAACCGACTTTTTCTTGCGATAGCTCTGAAAGACTTAATAGAGAACTGGAGATTGCTAGTACCGGCATTTGTTGGTACTGCTGTTTATCTTCCCGTGTGGATAGAAATACGGTACTTTGCCCCATTCCTCATTCTACTATGTGTAGGGGCATTAGCCAGTCTCCGGTTACCAAACACCCAAGAGTCGAAACGATTGATGGTAGGTATCACACTGGCTGTGTTCGTAGGTGCCACCTACAACTTTTCTGCACTAACGATTGGTAACCTGAAAGCTTCATTTCAGGAAACAATTCATACTGAGTGGTTAATTGCCGATCAATTGAACTCTTTAGGAATTCGTCCGGGAGATCAAGTCGCAAGAATTGGAGAAATTCCCGGTAATTACTGGGGTGGGTATTGGGCCAGATTGGCAAAAGTTAAAATTATTGCTGAGGTTGATACATCTCTCAAGCAAGAGATTAATTACTGGAAAGCGGATGCTTCAATCCAGGATCGTGTTCTCGAAGTTCTGAAACAATCCGAAGTGAAAGCGGTAGTTGCAGAAAAAATTCCTGATGATTTCTCTGCAGTTGGATGGCACAGCCTTAAAGGAACTAGCTTCCATATTCGTTTTCTTAGTCAATAAAAAAATGAGCCCGTTTTAACGAAACAAGGGCAAGAGTAACCAAATCAAGAACAGTCAATGAATTATGTTCAAATCTAAACCTATACTCAGTGTTTCTCTTTTTCTAATCATGTTTCTAGCAGGTGTAGTGGCGGTTGCACAGAAAGATAGTACTCCCAACAAAAAAGTGTTGATGGTCTTAACCAGTAATAGTTTACTCGGTGATACTGGGCAAAAAACAGGTTTTCACTTTTCAGAAGCAACCCACCCTTATGATGTTTTTACCCGTGCTGGTTTTACAGTTGACTTTGTCAGCCCTCAAGGAGGAGAAGCTCCACAGTATTATGTGGACTTAGAGGATCGGATTAATCTGGCATTTTTCTTAAACCCTTTTAAGATGTCTAAAGTGAAGAACACATTCAATCCAAGTCAGATTAACCCTGCCAAATACGATGCGATCTTCTATGTTGGTGGGCCAGGAACGATGTGGGACTTTCCAGACAATAGTGAGCTAGCAAGAATCGCAACCGATATTTATGAAAGAGGCGGTGTTGTAGCAGCGATCTGCCACGGCCCAGCTGCATTACTGAATGTCAAGCTCGCCAATGGGCAGCATCTTGTGAGTGGCAAGATAGTAACCTCTTTTACTAATGAGGAAGAGGAAGCTGCTGGCTTGATTGAAGCTGTACCTTTTTTACTGGAAACTGCTTTGCTCGATCGAGGAGCCATATTTGTAGAAGCAGGAATTTATGAACCAAAAGTAGTCGTGAGTGGACGACTCGTCACTGGACAGAACCCTGCATCAGCAATAGAAATGAGTGAGCGGATTGTTGAATTACTTCAGAAGTCACAGGTGCAACCTAAATCTTGAACTCGGGAGCGTGCCACCTTTTATAGATCAATAGTTCAGACGGTTTTTCGAGAAAAATAAAGCTAGTAGACAAAAAACTACCCCCTCCTTTTAAGGTCTATCCATTAGACTTCTTCAAGAATAAGTAAAAATGGGAGAATGAGAAAGCCGAGGTCACTAGTACAAATCATGGATCAGAACTTCTTCAACCGAATTTTGCATCTGATTCATGCCCGTCCTAAAGAGGGCAGACGCATGATTGGTCTAGGTGCAGTGGCACTATGGGAGCTATGGCAACGGATTAATCAATTGGATCAGGCGGTTCAAGCCCAACGCGCCAATGCCCCGGAGCGGAAACGGCAGTCCGGGGGAGGGCGGAAGAAGGAGGCAGAAGTACTCTGTCGGCTCCTGGTGACCCTGCTGTATCTGAGGCAACATTGGACAATGCAGGCATTAGCCGAAGCCATTGGATGCGGCGAATCCACGGTCTGGAACTACATCCATGAGATGCTGCCCTATTTTCGGGCAGAACTGCCCGCCAGTTTGCTGGAGCAATGGCAACAAGAGTGTAACAGCGTCGAACGAGCCGAACTGGAAGCGTGGTTGGCGGAGTTGCCGGAGGGAGCGTGGCTGGTGGATACTTGGGAGCAACCGATTCCCCGTCCGCAAGATGATGCCGAGCAGGAAGCGCACTACTCTGGCAAAAAGCAGGATCATACCCGCAAGAATCAACTGATTTGCCTGCCCCAAGGAACCGATAT
>Ga0163148_10005276_pt1 | contig 12981 bp, 8 predicted proteins | sample OliLakLV19MP7P2_FD_148606 | JGI IMG/M metagenome (GOLD analysis project Ga0163148, IMG submission 148606) | Freshwater microbial mat bacterial communities from Lake Vanda, McMurdo Dry Valleys, Antarctica- Oligotrophic Lake LV.19.MP7.P2 | ecosystem: Environmental > Aquatic > Freshwater > Lake >... | reverse complement strand
TGGAAGAAGTTGCTCCAGTGGTAGAGGCGGTCGAAGAAGCCGCGCCTATTGTGGAAGAAGTTGCTCCAGTGGTAGAGGCGGTCGAAGAAGCCGCGCCTATTGTGGAAGAAGTTGCTCCAGTGGTAGAGGCGGTCGAAGAAGCCGCGCCTATTGTGGAAGAAGTTGCTCCAGTGGTAGAAGCGGCGGTGGAAGCGGAAGCCCCTGCAAAGAAAAGAGCGCGCAGCACCAAAGTAAGCACTTCCGAAGGAGGCGAAGAAGTAGTGGAAGCAATGCCAACCGCTGGCGCTTACGGCAAACGCCCTGCCGCCAACACTGATGAGGAAGAGGACGACGATGTTACCCCCCTCCTCGAAACACTGGCAGCCGAAACCGCATTCGACGATTTCAACTGGAACCTGGACAAGCGCGGAGCCATCGTTTACACCCAACAAGAAAGGGTTTCGATGCTCAAGTCTTACGACGCTGCATTGCACCAAATCGAAGAAAACCAAGTCATCAAAGGCCGCGTGAGTTCAATCAGCGGTGGTGATGTGGTGCTCGACATCAACTACAAAAGTGACGGCCTTATCGCACTGAGCGAATTCCGCGACACGCCCAATCTCGCTCCTGGCGACGATGTGGAGGTGTTCGTAGAAAGCCAGGAAGATAGCCAAGGCCAACTCGGCCTCTCGCGCCGCAAAGCGAAAATCCTCCGTGCCTGGGAAAGCATCGTGGATTCGTTCAAAAACGGCACCATCATCCGCGGTTCGGTTATCAGCAAAACCAAGGGTGGGCTTATCGTAGATTGCAACGGTCTCGAAACCTTCCTTCCCGGATCACAGATTGACATCAAACCTGTGTTGGACTATGACCAATACGTGGGCAAAATGATGGAGTTCAAAGTAGTGAAAGTAAACGAGCAAATCAAAAACGCCGTGGTCAGCCACAAAGCGTTGATTGAAAGCGACCTGGCTGAACAACGCGAACAAATCCTCGGCAGCCTCGAAAAAGGTCAGGTACTCGAAGGTATCGTCAAGAACATCACCGATTTCGGTGCGTTCCTCGATCTGGGCGGCGTAGACGGTTTGCTCTACATCACCGACATCTCGTGGGGCCGCATCAATCACCCCACCGACGTGCTTGCGCTCAACCAGCGCATCAACGTGGTGGTGCTCGACTTCGACGAACAGAAGAAGCGTATCAGCCTCGGCCTCAAACAACTCACCCCACACCCTTGGGAGGTGTTGTCGCAAGAAGTGGGCGAAGGTTCTACCGTTACCGGCAAAGTCGTCAACATCGAAGACTACGGCGCATTTGTGGAAATCCAGCCTGGTGTAGAAGGTTTGATCCACGTGAGCGAAATCACTTGGGGCAACCAAACGGTACACGCCAAGGAATTCTTCAAAATGGGTCAGGAAGTGGAAGCCAAAGTGGTCAGCATTGACCGTGGCGACCGCAAAATGTCGCTCTCCGTGAAGCAGTTGACCAACGATCCATGGAGCGACATCGAAAGCCGCTTCCCGGTTGGAAGTCGCCATGACGGTATCGTTAAAAACATCACCAACTACGGCATCTTCGTTGAATTCGGCGACGGCGTAGGCGGTATGGTACACATCAGCGACCTGTCTTGGACCAAGCGATATGCACACCCCAGCGAGTTCACGAAGCCTGGCAGCCCACTTGAAGTAGTGGTGCTCAACATTGACAACGAGAAGCGTCAAATCAGCCTTGGTCACAAGCAAATCATGGAAAACCCGTGGGATGCTTTCGACAGCGTATTCCCTGTTGGTTCTTACCACGAGGCTACGGTGCTGAAACGCGACGACAAAGGCGCTACTTTCCAAATGCCACAGGGCATCGAAGCGTTCGCTCCTGCCAAGCACATCCGCAAGGACGACGGCAACATGCTCGACGCTGGCGAAACCGTAACGGTGAAAGTCATCGAATTCAACAAAGATGACCGTCGCCTGCTCGTATCGCACACACGCTACCTCGAGGATTTGAAGTACAAAGCCGAAGCAGCCGTGAAAGCCGAGCGCGTCAAAGAAGAAGGCGAAAGCCAAGCCGCCATCGTAGACGTGCAGAAAAAGGTAGAGAAAGAAACCCTTGGCGATCTTTCGATCCTGGCTCAATTGCGCGAGCAGTTGGAGAACAAGTAATTGGTCCTCCACAAATTGGAATAGAAATCCCCCGCTCCCATGTTTTGGGAAGCGGGGGATTTTGTTTTTGGGGGGAATTTGGTTTTAGCACTTGATCCTTGGCGAATTTGGTAAATTTGAGAATAGCTTATAACTTCGTAGTAAGCGCTTCAGTTTTCAACTGATGTCGGAACACCAATATGAAAAGCCAAGCAAAACCATGAAAGAGCACCGCGTACAATATGAGCTGACCGCTTATCAGGGCAAGGATGTCATTTTTATCCGCTTTGAGTATGATAGAGCGCTTATTGAGCGGGTGAAAAAACTTGTTGGAGTGCGATGGAATCCATCTGAAAAGGCATGGTACGTTCGGGATACGGTATTTTTTCGTGAGAAATTCGGGCTTTCTCCAAAGCCTATGGTTGGTAAATCCGCTTTGCTGCAGCTTCAACCTCTGAATCAAGCCGCGCTGCTGCGAATGGTTGAGACCCTGCAACTCAAATCATACAGTCTGAACACGATCAATGCCTATCGCAATGAATTTGCGCAGCTTTTGCACGTACTTAAAGACAAAAAAGTGGATGAATTGGACGCTGAAAGGCTACGAAGTTATTTTTTGTACTGCACCAATACCCTTAAATTGTCGGAGAACACTTTGCATAGTCGGATCAATGCCGTCAAGTTTTACTTTGAACAAGTGCTGAGGCGAGAAAAATTCTTTTTTGAAATTCCAAGGCCTAAAAAGCCCTCCATTTTGCCAAAGGTCATCAATGCACAGGATATCAAAAAGTTATTTGAGGTAACGGCCAACCTGAAGCACAATACCATGCTGAAACTTTGCTATGGAATGGGTTTGCGGGTGAGCGAAATCGTAAACCTTAAGATCACCGATGTTGACAGCAAAAACATGCAGGTATTCATAGAAAAAGCGAAGGGCAAAAAGGATCGCTATGCCAACCTGCCTGAAAGCATATTAGTGCAATTGAGGGCTTATTTTGTGGAGTACAAGCCAAAAAAATACTTGTTCGAAGGGCAATATGGCGATCAGTACAGTATTCGAAGTGCGCAACAGGTTTTTTCAGATGCCTTAAAGAAGGCCAAAATCAACAAAAAAGTGGGCATACATGGCTTGCGGCACAGTTTTGCAACCCATCTACTCGAGGCAGGTACCGACATTAGTTTCATACAGGAATTACTTGGTCACAATGACCTAAAAACCACGTTGCGTTATACCCATGTGAGTAAGCAGACGATTAAAAACATCCAGAGTCCTCTGGACAAGTTATAACACAATCAAAACCAATACCAAATGAAAGGTCTAAACAAAATTATGCTGATTGGAAACCTGGGTAAAGACCCGGAAGTGCAAACACTAAACGGCAGCATTAAAGTTGCCAAATTCTCCTTAGCAACCACGGAAACCTACAAGGACGACAAAGGCCAAGCCCATGCACTGACAGAGTGGCACACCATTATATTGTGGCGTGGTCTGGCCGATCTTGCGGAGAAGTACCTGCGCAAAGGAAGTACGGTGTATTTGGAAGGAAAAAACAAAACCCGGTCTTATGATGACAAGCAAGGCAACAAGCGGTATGTGACCGAAATCATCGGGGACCATATCCTGATTCTGGACAAAAAAGAGCAGTAGGAAAGGTGCGCATTTTGTATTGTGGCACTGGGTAGGTTTCAGAATTTACAGATGCGCATTTTGTATTGCCAAAGTGTTCTAATGCAGGCAACCGCTTTGCAATAGCTTCATTTTCAACAATTTAATTTCAAAGATATTTTTTTTCGTTGAATCTCCATCTTTTCTATACTTTTGCTCTTGCGTAAGAAAGTTGCGTATATTTACGAGTTGTACGTCACCCTATTTGGACACAGCGTAACTGCTTGACACACCCTAAGACTTTTCCGACGCTGCCCCACGCTATTTTTAGCACATTGCAAGGCACACAAAAACCCGACACAAAGCCAACCTTGCAAAGAGCTAAAAATGCCAACGCACAGCCTAACCACCCCGGCTGACGGAATGCTATCATCATTTGTTCGACACTTCAGCAATATATCTTTACTGAACAGCCAAGCCCACCCACCACCCAACAAACAGTATTCGAGCTATAACTAACTCATTTAAATTATCTTAGCGTTTATATAAAAAGAACCTTAATTAATGACTCAAAAACAATTAGAAGATTATCTCTGGGGAGCCGCCAACATTCTGCGTGGAATGATTGATGCTGCCGACTTTAAACAATATATTTTCCCTTTACTATTCTTTAAAAGAGTAAGCGATTTGTGGGACGAAGAATACCAAACTGCCTTAGCAGAAGGCGATGGAGACTTAACCTTTGCAGAGTTTGCCGAAAACCACCGCTTTCAAATACCGAAAGGTTGCCATTGGGAAGATGTAAGAAAGAAAACCGTTGATGTTGGAGCATTTTTACAAAAAGCATTGAACGGCATAGAGAAAGCTAACTTTGAAATGCTGCATGATGTGTTTGGCGATGCACAATGGACCAACAAACGCAGAATGAGTGACGAAAAAATGCTGGACCTGATTGAGCATTTTAGCAGAATGAAACTCTCTGTTGTTGATGTGCCCCACGATATTATGGGCGAAGGCTACGAATACCTGATTAAGAAATTTGCCGATGACAGCGGACATACCGCAGCGGAGTTTTACACCAACCGCACCGTTGTAAAACTGATGACCCAAATTACCGACCCAAAAAGCAGCGAAAGTATTTATGACCCTACCTGCGGCAGTGGTGGTATTTTGCTGAGTGCCGCTTTGCACCTGAAAGAGCAAGGCAAAGAATACCGCACCTTGAAACTATACGGACAGGAACTAAACCTCATTACCTCTGCCATTGCCCGTATTAATATGTTTATGCATAATGTAGATGAGTTTTTGATTGTGCAGGGCGACACCTTAGACAGCCCACAGATATTGGAAAATGACGAACTGAAAAAGTTTGATGTAATAATGGCCAACCCGCCATATAGCGTAAAAAAGTGGAGCCAAAGCAAATGGATGAACGACCCGTTTGGACGCAACATCTGGGGAACACCACCGCAAGGTTGTGCCGACTATGCTTTTCAGCAGCATATTATGAAAAGCCTAAACCCCGAAACAGGCCGAAGCGTAGTATTGTGGCCACATGGCGTATTGTTTAGAGACAGCGAAGCGGGGATACGCAAACGAATGATTGAAGAAGATTATGTAGATGCTGTAATTGGCTTGGGCAAAAACCTGTTTTACAACAGTAGCATGGAAAGTTGCCTGCTGGTATGCCGTATGAAAAAGCAGAAAGAACGCAAAGGCAAAATTATTTTTATTGATGCCAAAGAAGAATTACGCATAGAACGCACCAATGCCTGGTTAGAACCGCAGCATATAAAAAAGATAAGTGATGCGTATTGGAATTTTAAAGACACGGAAGGTTTTGCAAAAATAATGAGCAACAAAGAAGTGCTTGAAAATAATGGCAATTTGAGTTTGCAACTTTATGTAAAACAAGCCGCCAATACCAACGAACACAATACTCAAGATTTAATTGCCGATATTAGAACAGGGCAAAAGCAAATCAATACTTCTTTAGATAACTTATTTGCTCAACTTAAAAATATTGGAATAGAAATATGAAGTTGAGAAAAGATAAATGGATGAATTGCAACCTATCTGATTTATGCGAAATATCAGTTGGGTCTACCCCTCTAAGAACTAAGAAAGAGTTTTGGACTGATGGAAATATTCCTTGGTTCACAATTGATGATATTAGAGAAAACGGGAGAATAGTTTATCAAACGAAACAAAAGATTACTGATTTAGCATTTAAAAAAACAAGTGTAAAGTTCTTGCCGGTAAATACAATTTTGTTGTGTTGTACAGCATCCGTTGGAGAATATGCAATTGCTAAAATTCCTCTTACCACTAATCAACAATTTAATGGGCTTGTAATAAAAGATGAAAACCAAATAATTCCTGAATATTTGTTTGAATTTGCATCAACATTAAAATACAAACTACTACAGTTAAGCGGTAAGACAACGATTGATTTTATACCAATATATCGTATCAAGGATTTACAAGTTCCCCTTCCCCCTCTCGAAGAGCAAAAGCAAATAGCCGCTTTGTTTCAAAGCATAGAAACGGCTATGGAACAGGTAGATGGGCAGGAGAAGAATTTGTTGAACTTGAAAAACATATTGCTCAAAGATTTATTCAGCGATAACAAAGGGTTTGGTAATCATTTAAAAGAGAAAGATTTTGAAACAGTAAGGTTTGAAAAAGTAGCAACCAATATTTCAGAAAGAGTAGAACCAAAGAAAACAGAACTAACCTTCTATGTTGGCTTGGAACATTTGGATGCAGATAATTTGAAAATTGAAAGAACAGGAACGCCAGAAGATGTAATTGGAACAAAACTAAAAATATATAAAGGCGATATTATTTTCGGAAAACGCAGAGCCTATTTGCGTAAAGTAGCCGTTTCACATTTTGATGGCATCGCTTCGGCACATAGCATGATTTTAAGAGCCAATGAAAAAACTATTGAAAAAGAATTTCTTCCTTACTTTATGCAGAGTGATGCTTTCATGAGTAGAGCCGTTCAAATTTCAGAAGGCTCACTTTCGCCAACTATCAAAAACAAAACATTGACAGTTCAGGAATTTATTCTGCCTAAAAAAGAAAAGCAAAAAGAATTGGTCTCAGTTTTCAAAAAATTTGATACAACAATGCAACAACTCAAACAACAAAAAACAACTTTGAAGAATTTGAAGCAGAAATTGTTGAATGAAATATTGGGGTAGTGTATATCATGGAGAATTTAATTGACATACACGATAGTATATTTGAGTTCCTTGAAGAATACAAGGATACAGTTGCCAACCAGGGAACTCAATTCTTCTTTACCTTAAGGCGTTCAAATCAAGAAAGTCGTTTGGAGAAGGGATATTGGTTTTATGGCAATGACTATTACATGGCTGTTTCGTTTTGGAGAGGGATGGACTGGAAAAATAAAACACCAAATATTTATTTCAGCGTCAATAATGAAGGAAGAATTGCAATAACTTTTACCGCAAAGGACAGTATTCAAAAAGCAGAATACTTTGAGAAGTATTTTGTAAAGGAATTAAGATTGGAGAGAAGCGGTAAATTCAGTTGGTTAAAATCATTTCATACCGATGATTATATAAAGGCCATTGAAGATTTTTTGAATAACGATAAAATTATCATTGATAGAATAATCAAGGATAATCTGACTAAACTGAAAAGTGAAGATGACTCAAACAGTATTGGCTTTATTGATAAAATAGCTTTTAAAAAATGGTATGATAATGTAAAGAAGTATCGTGAAGAAGATGGAGAGTATAAATTACCCTACTCACTTACTTCGTTTTCAGTTGAGAAATACAAACCAATTGACAAAGCAAGTTTTGGCAGGCTATCAAGAAATACTCCATTCATTTTTCTTGTCGGTGAAAACGGTAGTGGGAAATCCTCACTCTTAAAATCTTTGGCAACAGCTTTAGGAAATAGGTTCTACAGCGAGAAGAACGACCCTGACAATTCATTGTGGATAATCAATTATAGTTTGAATGTTGAAGGAAGAACACAGCGTTCAAAGATTACAAGTTTTAACCCGATTGATAAAAAACATCATCAAATTCCGTTTGCAGGTTTTGGACCTTCAAGGTTGATGATTCAAAACAGAATGTTTACAAATGATAAAGACATCCTTGCAAGAATGGACTCGCTAAGAAGTTTGTTTCATTCAGATGCTATTTTGAAAGACATAAACCGATGGATTATAAATGAGCTTGCAATGGACAACTCAAAATCGGCAAAGGAGAATTCAAAGTTGCGTTTTGAAAACATTAAGCAAATGCTTATTTCAATAGTTCCTAACCTTTATGATATTAGGGAAACTCCTTGGGATAATACACAGGAACTACTTTATTTTGAGGAGGATTTGAATGGGGGAAAAATTGAGAAGGGAGTAATTTATGAACATCTTTCATCTGGCTTGAGAAGCTTGATTGCAATGCTTGGCGATTTAATGTTGCGAATGTTTGAGCAACAAACAAAAATCAATGATCCTGCTGAATTAGCGGGCATAGTTTTGATTGATGAAATAGATATTCACTTGCATCCAAAGTGGCAAAAAAAAGTCCCTGAAATTTTATCAGCCAATTTCCCAAAAATTCAATTTATAGTATCAACTCATAGCCCAATACCACTTTTGGGAGCTCCAAAGAAAAGCAGAATCTATGTTGTAAAAAGAACTGCTCAAGAAGGAGTATCAATTGAACGTATGGATAATAGAATAATGTTTGAAGATTTATTGCCTAATGCAATTCTTACTTCTCCAATTTTTGACTTAGAAGAAATTATTCCTGACAGCCATAACAAAAACAAATTAGTTAGAACAGAAGACACTTACAAAGAAGTTCTAGAGAATGATGAAATAAGAATACAGCTAAAGGAAATTGCAAGAAAACTTAGAACTAAATGAGGCATATAACTAAGGATATAACTGCACCCCCCGCTGCTTTAATAAGCACAAATTGCAAACGGCAATTGAAAAATATCATTGCCACTAAAAATGGAAAGAAAGCAACCTACTACCATAAAAAAACAGTCGTAGCTGCATTGAATGTTTTATATAAAAATAAATGTGGCTATTGTGAATCAAGAATTCATGTTGTTGCCACTGAAAATGTTGAGCATTACAGACCGAAAGGAGGTATTGATGAAATTGATTTAGTTGCAGGCACAAACCATGTAGGTTATTATTGGATGGGAAATGAATGGAGCAATCTTTTAATTGCTTGTCCCAAGTGCAATCAGCAAGGGAATAAAGGCAACCGCTTTCCATTGTGTGTTCCGGCAACAAGAGTTTTTAATCATCCTCCTTTGCTTGCAAGTGGTGAGGCTGATTTGAATGCGACCCTTTATAATTCCGTTCATACTTCTGGTGAAGTTCCGTTGCTAATTAATCCTGAACATAGAAATCCTGAACCAGAATTTATATTGAAACGAGACGGAGAACTAAAACCAAAAGACAATTCAATTTTCGCAGATAAAACTATAGAGGTTTGTGATTTAAACCGTCAGCCACTCTCAACTGCAAGACAAAAAATTATTGATGGTATTGTCAACGATATAAATAAGCAAATTAAGGCCTGGCATAATGCTATTGCACCTTTAACAGAAAATCAATTCAGAATTCAGTTGGATATTATTTTTGGAGAGATTTTAGCACGATTAAAAGATGACCGTCAATATACTTTTGTTGCTAAAATGATAGTCAAAAATTTTGAATCATTGGTTTTAATAGGAATTGAAAAAAAATTTCGTCCTGTCATATTAGACCAGTTCAACAACTTTATTAATAGTAATTAGACAATGGCATTTAACGAACAAAATACCGTAGAGCATTTTATCATTCACCAAATGACTGGTGTGAACTTGAATGCCGTGCAAGGCAATGTGGTAAAAGAAGATGTCGTAGATTACGACACTGTAAAATGGAAATACATTCAAGCCGATTTACTTCAACGGGATATTACCGAAGTATTTGTAGAAAGGGAGTTGAAAGAGGCCCTTTGCCGCCTCAATCCTGATATTGCGGCCAATCCTGAAAGAGCCGAAGAAGTTATTCATAAACTTAGAGCAATTCTCATTACCGTAAACAATGTTGGTTTGGTTAGAGCCAACGAAGAATTTGCAAAATGGCTTCGCAATGAAGTAACGCTTCCCATTGGCAAAAACAACGAGCATGTTGCCATTCGATTAATAGATTTTGAAGTTTTAAAGAACAACAGTTTCGTTCTTTGCAATCAATATAAAATAAGAGCCAGAGAAACTAAAATTCCTGACATCGTACTATTCGTCAACGGAATTCCTTTGGTAATTGGCGAAGCCAAAACTCCTGTTCGACCTGCGGTTACTTGGTTTGATGGAGCCCACGACATCAATGTTGTGTATGAAAATTCGGTTCCGCAATTGTTTGTTCCCAATGTATTTTCATTCGCTACCGAAGGCAAAGAAATATTTATTGGTGGCGTAAGAACTCCTTTAGAATTTTGGGCTCCCTGGAGATTGGAAGATGAAAAAGACGAACTAAGTCATTTCATTGGCTTGCAAGATGTAGCCAAACAATTAACGCATCTGTTAAAGCCTTCTACCCTGTTGGATATTTTGCAGTATTACACCGTATATGCCACCAACAGCAAGAAGAAAAAAATAAAAGTAGTTTGCCGATATCAGCAATACGAAGGTGCCAATGCTATTGTGCAACGGGTAAAAGATGGAGAAATAAAGAAAGGATTAATTTGGCATTTTCAAGGTTCGGGAAAATCATTGTTGATGTTGTTTGCTGCTCAAAAACTGCGGAAGCAACAAGAACTTAATAATCCAACCGTAATAATTGTAGTGGATAGAGTTGATTTAGATACACAAATCACGGCCACCTTCAACACAGCAGAAGTACCCAACATGATTACCACCGATAGCATTAAAGAACTACACAAGCTATTGGAACAAGACACCAGAAAAATCATCATTACGATGGTACACAAATTCAAAGATGCTTATCCCGACATGAACAAGCGGGACAATATTATTGTGATGGTGGATGAAGCACATAGAACGCAAGAAGGTGATTTGGGAAGAAAGATGCGAAACGCTTTACCCAATGCCTTTCTGTTTGGTTTAACCGGAACACCAATTAACAAAGCTGATAAAAATACATTTTGGGCTTTTGGTGCCGAGCAAGATAGTGGCGGTTATATGAGCCGTTACACTTTTCAGGAAAGTATCAGAGACAATGCAACTTTGCCTTTGCACTTTGAACCACGTTTACCTAATTATCATATTGACAAAGATGGTTTGGATGTTGCCTTTAAAGAAATGGCAAACGACCTGAGTGAAGAAGATAGAAACAAGCTAAGTCAGAAAGCGGCTAACATGGCTGTTTTTCTAAAGTCGCCAGAACGTGTAAAAACAATTGTTGCCGACATTATAGAACATTTCAAAGCACACGTTGAACCCGAAGGTTTAAAAGCAATGATTGTAACACCCGACCGTGAAGCTTGCGTCCAATACAAAGATGCCTTAGACCTTTTAATAAATCCCGAAGCAAGCGAAGTTGTTATCAGCTCATCAGCAAATGATGATTTTGATTTCAAACAGAAGTATGCAATGGACAAAGACAAGCAAGAAAAGGTAATTGAGAAATTCAACGATGCTGATTCTCCATTGAAATTCTTGATTGTTACAGCCAAACTATTGACAGGTTTTGATGCACCGATTTTACAAACCATGTATTTGGATAAATCGCTGAAAGACCACACACTTTTACAAGCCATTTGCAGAACCAATCGTTTGTTCCCCAATAAAACATTCGGCAGAATTGTAGATTACTTTGGAGTGTTTGATGACACAGCCAAAGCATTAGCATTTGACGAAGAAAGTGTAAAATTGGTAATCACCAATTTGCAAGAGTTGAAAGACAAATTGCCTGAATGGATGGTAAAATGTTTGGCACATTTTACAGGTGTTGACAGAACGATTGCAGGTTTTGAAGGATTATCAAAGGCACAAGATTGCATCAACACCAATGAAAAGAGAGATGCATTTGCGAAAGATTTCAGCGGCCTAACAAAATTGTGGGAAGCCCTTTCTCCTGACCCAGTATTAAATCAATTTGAAAAAGATTACAAATGGTTGTCGCAGGTTTACACTTCGGTAAAACCAGCATCAGACGACAACGGCAGATTGTTGTGGCATGCCTTAGGTGCACAAACAACAGCACTCATACATGAACACATTCATGTTTCAGGCATCAATCACGACATGGAAGAAATGATTTTGGATGCCGAAGTGATTGACGATTTAATGAATAAGAAAGACCCGAAACAAGCAGAGAAGGTTTTGAAAATTCTTATCAGTCGCTTAAACAAACACGGCAACAATCCAATTTTTAAAAGACTCAGCGAAAGATTAGAAGCAGTTCGAGACAGAGCAGAAAAGGGATTAATAAATTCCATTGAATTCATAAAAGAACTTTGTCAGTTGGCTAAAGAAACATTGCAAGCCGAGAAAGTAATAGAACCTGAGACAGAACAGAAAAATGCTAAAGCCGCATTGACAGAATTGTTTCTTGAATTAAAAACCGACACAACACCAGCAATCGTAGAACGCATCGTAAACGACATTGATGAAATTGTAAGAGTAGTTCGTTTTGACGGTTGGCAAAATTCAACAGTTGGAGAAAGAGAAGTAAAACGAGAATTACGAAAAGTGCTTTGGACAAAGTATCAAATCAAAGACGAAGAATTGTTTAATAGAGCTTACGATTATATAAAAGAGTATTATTAATGGCCGACGCACCAAGTCAGGCACATTTGCAAGGCACACAAGGCCGACACACAAAAGCAAGCCTTGCAAAAGAGCCTGCCTTGTGCAAACGCACAGGCAACACTCTGCGGTTGGACACAGACCCACATTGTAGATGACCGAGAAGAAAGGGCGAACGTACAACAGGGGGTTTGCCAAAATACGGGCTGAAGGAAGTTATCTTCGGCTTTTTGTAAATCTATTGTGCCTCATATCCAGCTTGACATTATCTATTTAGCTTTTTGTTGTTAACTTCATCTTCAGTTTTTCAATCATCATCGGTTCCGGGCGGACGGAATACTAATTCCCGTACTTCGGCAAGCCCTGTCCGTTAGCGGTCATTGTAAAAAGACGACACCACAAATAAAGAGAGCGAGAAAAATGAAAGATAAAGTTCAAGAAATAATTGACGGTTTTACAATAAAGTATCACGCAAATGGAAAGACAATTTGGTCT
>Ga0163148_10005275_pt1 | contig 12983 bp, 8 predicted proteins | sample OliLakLV19MP7P2_FD_148606 | JGI IMG/M metagenome (GOLD analysis project Ga0163148, IMG submission 148606) | Freshwater microbial mat bacterial communities from Lake Vanda, McMurdo Dry Valleys, Antarctica- Oligotrophic Lake LV.19.MP7.P2 | ecosystem: Environmental > Aquatic > Freshwater > Lake >... | reverse complement strand
TCTAATTAACTGACAGTAGTCGCTAAGTACGATAGAGCTCTCGGAGCTGGTCGAACACCAAACGGCTTAAGTATTCATTTTACTATCAGAGAAAGCTTCTCTCACAAACCCATCACTTAGGTTCCAGCGATCGTTTGATCAGTTCATATCTTCCGAGCATCGATTTAGAGTGGAGAAGGAAATCTCGAACCTCTGCCTCCAGCTTCGTCCTCACTATTATTCTCTATCGGCGTGCTACCGTCCTCAAGTAGTTTTGATATCATCTTTTTTTCCTTTCTTGGCGACGAGTAAGATGGTGGGCCAAAAGTTTGCCATGTTGCTTCGTCTTGTGATGGGCCTATCCATCATGTGTACCGCAGTTCGCGGAGAAGCAGCTGTTGCTTTTGAAAACACCATGTCTCGACGACTTGCGTTTTCGAACAACGCCGCCGGTTATTGTACTCTGAAAAAAAGCGACATTCTAGAAGTTCAAAAGCTTATGAATACCACTGATGCCAATCTTAACAGCTTCTTCAACTTTTATGTTGACTGGGGAAAAGTGTATGAGTATCCCAAGAGTGAGATCACCGGGTTCCTCAAGCTCGTGAGGGAACAGTTCCTTAATGCAAACTCAAACCCTACTGACCGTCAGATCCTCAACACCATGGTTGTCAAGCAGGTTCGTGGAAAGCCATGGATCCGAACCACGCGCAACTGCAGAATCGCTATCAACTCTGCGGTTGCTAAGTCGGTGCGCGAATGGTTCAAACTTATGGGCATTGGAAGAATTGGTACGCTGACGGATGGCCGTCGCCGATTGGAAGACGCCATGATCGAAGCCTTGAGTTTTCCATTGTCAACCATGGAAGACGCAGCGATGTTCGGAGACGACGCAGCAGCTACCGTGCCTGGAATTGAAGGCACTGTCGAGTCTACTCTTCCTCTCTTTTTGGAGATCATGCAGAACAGTGAAAACATCTTTAACAAGTTCGTTGACATTGTCATTCTCAGAAATGCTATTGTTGATGTCCAGACTCTTATGAATACCAACCTCAAAGACCTCATTACTTCTTGGAAGGAAGCAGCTGCATATGCAAAATCTTTCCCCGCGAAGTATGCTGCTTTTGCCGTGACAGAAGGAATCGACTTGATTGACCCCTTTTTTGCAGCTAAGCTGGACTCCAACTTTACACTTGAGTATGCCAACGTTGTGTCACTTTGCTCGATGTTCCCTCCAACCCCCGCTCCTTCGCCATTGCCAACGCCGGGAGCTGCGGACCTTGACCAACTTACGCCAGTCATTGCGATTGTGGACACAACCCCATCAACCCTTTCCGCCTCATACACTCAATTCCGGGCGAGATATCCATTACGCCCTGTCTGCGTCTTGCGAATTCGAGGTGGTACTGACAACTTTGTTTTACCTGATAACATGCTCTTTGATCCCAAACTTATCTACAAGTTGGCCAATCGTGATAGGGGGGACGCCTGGTTAGCGGTAAGTATCCTGGGAAACCTTTGAAATTATTGATGTCATTTTCTTTTGAACAACCTTGTATCTCACACTGTCTTTTTTGTCTGCTGCCAAAAAAGAGCGATTGGTACGATCTGTGTGAGTTGTATCGGTTCGTCAGACAACCTACACCTTCAGGGCGAAACTTGCAGGTGGCTCTTCCGACTTTCGTCGGGATCAATGTTGACATTAAACCCCCAGAAGACGTTGCTGCTTCGGCTGCTTTGTTCAATCGTAATCTAGTCACCAACCAGATCACGGGTGTCGTTCTTACGACCGGCCCCAATGGCGACTGGGTGCTACCTTTAATTACGAGTATTGCCTTTCCTGAGCCAAGTTCAGCTCCGAGCTCAGCTCCCAGCAGGTTACCCTCAAAGATTCCCTCCCAGTCTCCAAATCAGCCCAGTGCGGCACCCAGTCTCTTACCCTCCAGAGTGCCCAGTAGGGTTCCCAGTAGGACACCTTCGCGAGCACCCAGTAGGACTCCCAGCAGGGTACCCTCACGTTCGCCAAGTAGGGTACCATCGCGTTCGCCCAGTAGGGTTCCCAGTAGGACACCTTCGCGAGTACCCAGTCGGCAACCCAGTAAGAGTCTTAACCCCAGTGAGCAACCCAGTAAGAGTATTAAGCCCAGTAAAAGTCTGAGGCCCAGTAAGAGTCTTAACCCCAGTTCGGCACCCAGTAAGTTGGTAGCCACGGCGTAAGCTTGTTTGTTGATGCTTTTGAAGAAACCCAACGGAACGGCGAAATAAGCAGTTTTCATGGGTTTGAAAAAATAAAAGAAATAAGAAGTGAATGTTTCAACAATTTTCACCCGCACATATATACATACACAACCATTGTTGTGCATTAGCTAGTTAACTAGCCGGCAGCTAGCGCACAAGTAGCAAGCTTCTAGCTACTACGACATGCGGTGGTGGTAGTGCATGTAGTATGACTAAGCTATATTCTTGGACAACCAGGAACCCAGCGGGCAGGAATTGTTTTGGCAAGGACAGGAACAAGTGTGCGCTTTATAGAGTTGCACGCACGCATGACTGGATTCGCTTGGCAGATAAGCTTTTGGTTACATAGATGATCTTACTCGCCGATCCCCTAAGTAAAGGTGCACCAACCAATCCAGTCGATCGTGGTGATTAGCACCCAGGCCAAATCCGAAATCGCGGGATATTATTTTCACGCTCGAATGTGTCGCAAACAAACGGCGAAACGGAAGAAAAGAAGAGGATATAAAGCAATCGAACTTTGGAGCTCGAAGCAGGAAAATCGGCCGGGGAAAGAAAGACCAGGAACCCGCAACCATGATGCTGCGTGTTTCTTTCTACTTTACACTGGCCCTTGTCAGTGGTGTCCATGGACGAGAAATGCTGCGCTCCAGGCGAGACTTGAGTGTTTCGCGGGAGCTAGCGTTCGCAGATAGTACGACGGGTTACTGTAAACTGGATCGGAGCGATATTATGGCTGTCAATAGTTTGATGGAAACATCAGAAGAAACTTATCTGGGTGAATTTTTTGGGCATTATTACGAGGGTGGCATATTGTACCAGTACCCTAATAGTAACATCCGTGCATTTCTGAAAGTTGCGAGGGATTTCATGAACCCCGCTGTGGATCCGACGGACAGGCAAATTCTAAACACTCTGACTATCAAAGCTGTGATAGGAAGAGATGTATCACTCACTGCCTCCTGTAAGTCAGAAGTCGACAGTGCAGTGAGGCGGTCGGCTGCTACTTGGTTCACGCTTATGGGAGTTGGGAAACGTCCCGAAGTTTCCGAGGACGTTGCCGCTATGGTGGAGTACGGGTTTGATGAAACGAATGTCACTCAGACATACGGTAGTAGCATCAAAACCGAAGCGAATGCCACTCAGACATACGGTAGTAGCATCAAAGCCGAAGCGAATGCAACGCAGACATACGGTTTCGATTTTAGTAGCTTTACAGCCGAAGCAAATGCAACTAAGAGATCGAGTGTCAAGCAATTCTTCCAGGAAGATGTCGAACTTACTGCCTTATATGACGACGCTGCTGCTACCGCAAATCTAGACTCGACTTTCCCGCTCTTCTTGGACATATTAGGAAGCGACGCAAATGTCTTTAACAAGTTTGTGGCCATTGTCCTGCTCAGAAACAAAATACTGGATGTCAAGACTATCATGAATACTGAACTGCCCCGGTTTATGGGTTCTTGGACTGAAGCTGCTGCCACTGCAAAGTCATTTCCTGCCAAGTATGCTGCTTTTGCTGTGAGCTTAGGTATTGACTTGGTGGATCCTTTCATTGCAGCAAGACTTGACTCAGCCTATGTAACTATCTACAACCAAGTACTGGGTGCATGCTCTGTGCCTGTTCCAAGTCCATCTCCAACCACGCTTGCACCTGACTCTTCGGAACAAAAACTTCAAATTCCCTTTCCGAGTTACACCCCAGTGCCAACCGCCAATATTCCACTGCCTAATCCTGTGTTTCCAACTATCGCCCCCCAACCCACCCAAGGTTCGGGGGTACTGCCAACGGCAGCACCAACGCCACCGCCCTCCGATAATACACTGCCTCAACCCGTCGTTCCAACGACGGCAGGACCGACGCCATTGCCAACGCCAGGACCACCACCAGCGCCAGTAGCGCCAGCCCCTACCCCGGTTCAAGGTCCTGAAGTTGATGAGATCATGCCAGTTATTGCGGTAATAGATGTTGATGGACCATCTGATTCTGAACTGGAAGGTAGTTGGACATCATTCCGTATTCAGTATCCAAATCGCCCCTTTTGTCTCCTTGAGGTCCGAGGTAGTGGAAACATTTTCATCCCTTCTCAATTGCTACAGGATTCAAATGTGATTTACAGAAAGGTTGAAGGAGATAGAGGAGATTTTTTTTTCGCCAGCGATTGGTTCGATCTTTGCCATCTCTACCTGCTCGGTGGAGCTGGAAAAGGGTCAACAATTCCTGTGAGAAGCGTTGCTCTTTTGCTCAATGCCAACGCAGATTCCGTTAAGGCTTCCTATGCCAACTTTATGTCCAAGCTAGAAACATATCAAATCGAAAGGAAAGACGCCATTAGATTGTCTGACAACAACTGGATCGATCCTTTGAATCGATCGTTTCTAGATACGCCAAGTGGAAATCCGCCATCATCGCCCCCCGTCACAGCGTCTCCAGTAACAACACCTGGCCCCACCTGGGCTGCAGGTTCTTTTACTAACCCACCAACACCGGGGCCGACCGTTGCACCAGTTACCCCGAGCCCAACCTCTGTGGCACCCGTCACTGCATCAACACCGGGTCCAACGAATGCACCCATCACTCCCAGGCCAACCCCTTCACCGACCCCAGGACCTATCAGTCCACCCACTCCTGCGCCTGTACAATCCTCTTCTTATAATACGAAGATCGACCTTCGTTTCCAAGGAGCAAGCACGGCCGGGTCGCTCCAGGTCATCAGTGCCCGCGATCGAGTTCAAAGAATTGTCACAACGAATATGCCACCCGCAATCAGTGGTCGCTACAGCACTGAGTGCGGTATAGACCCAGAGGTTATTGATGATGTAAATATATGCATAAGGTAAGACGACCTCAACCAAGTGGTACTAACGGAAATACACTGTATCTGCATTCAGGCACTCATATATTTGCTATCGCTGGTTACTACGAAAGGTTCCGCGACTTGCCGGGTAATATCATCGGCCTTGGTGGCCCTCGACTTCTTCGATACGACGTCCCAGGTGCTTTATTCCCTGCCACCGGGGAGATCTCGATTGACCCAGCCCTGGCCAGCTCTGAAGTGTACTCTACCGCTGTAAGTATTCATCGACATTTACGAACTTGTGTGATGTGTAACCCCCACCCGCGTCGCGCACTCACCCTATCTGGCCGCTCCTTGTAGGTACACGAGATGCTCCATGTGGTATGTTAGCTCGCCGGCGTTATTTCTGATTCGTGACAGCGCAGCGATGCCATGATTGGGAAAACGTCTAACACTATTTGCATGTGCTCTTTTTCTTCGCCCTAGCTTGGAGTTGGAACTCTATGGGATAACTTGGGTATTGCCATTCAATCAGGCAGCTTCTGTGACTATCAACTCAACTCCTTTGCGTCACGTGAATATCAGGCTATTTCAGGATGTGGCTCAAACTTCCGTGTCCCCATAGATAGCCGCTGTAATCATTGGGATTCCAGTTGCTTTTTCGGCGCCGAATTGATGGGCCCCTTCGGCGGCTCCACTCTTTCTCGGATCACGCTTGGTAGTCTTCAAGACTTGGGATACTCTGTTGACTTTAGAGAATCCGCTCCATTATCTGCGAACCAGCTTTCTTCCAGCTGTCGATGCTCTAATTCTCTTGCTGAAGACGGTCAGCAATTGCTGAACAATTCTAGCTATGTAACTGACAGTCCTAGCTATGCTCCCGACAGTCCCTTTCCTCCTACCGCCACTCCCACCAGCAGTCCTGTCTCTTCTACCAACTATCCTACCGACAGTACTGCCTCTCCTACCCACAGTCCTACCGCTAGCTCTGCTGCTGATAGTGACACGGGTTTCCAGGAGGTGCCTCCTGTCATGTCTAGTAGTGGCAGTGATTATGTGCCACCTTCTGATGAAGACGCGTCGATGTCCGTGACAGCATCAGACCCCATTCCCGGTGCTGGGTGGACCCCACCTCCAACTGATAACGAAGATGCAGGCCAATATCCACCTGCCAACATCGGCTATGTTCCAAACAATCGTCACCGCCGTCAACTGCGCCGTCGTGAACTGAACGGAACCATGGCAGAGTATCAGCAAAATGGAACCATGACAGAATATCAGCTGAATGGAACCATCTCAGAAGAGGGAAACCCCACGAACATTGGGTATGTACCGCCTCCTGTTGATCAGGACGAATTTGACCCCCCTATCCTACCCGGTACCGGATATATTCCGGCAGAACCAGAAGAGGACTCTGATGACGAAGCTGTCCCTCCGACGAATATTGGCTTTAACCCACCTGAAAAAGATTCCGTTGATACGGTGCCCCCCGCTATTCCTGGGTCTGGATACGTTCCACCGGAGCCAGAAGATGACTCCGAAAAAGATGAAGGCGATCCTGTCAATGTTGGATACGTAGCACCCAACACGATCGATTCCAATGAGCCTCCTCCTATTCTACCTGGTACAGGGTATGTTCCGCCCGTGGAGGAAGATGCGGACGATGACACAGATGACACTGATCCTACAAATATTGGCTACATCCCGCCTGAAGGCGAAATCGACGATACCATTCCACCAGAAATCCCAGGAACTATTACGAGCAGTGCTGATCGTCGCCAACAACGTCGTGGGCTGAGTGAAGCCGGACGAGCCGAGGCTGTTGCTTTTGGTTTGTCGGTACTAGAAGAAAATCAAATGATCATTGCGAATAACCTCTTACCCGACGACGATGGAACCCTTTGGGACGTCGGAGGTGAAGTCGTGTCTGTTATGTACAAAGAGGATGGGGTTATTTACGACGTGATTGTGAAAGCATCTGATTTTAGATAGGGATTTTAGTAAACTCCATTTAAGAAAATTAATTTTCGTGTTACTTGCATTCACAATGATTCGGAAGTATTTGAAGCGTTTCTTAGTCGAGGACACCTTCACAAATGTAGAACAGAAGGGAGGTTGCACTGCCGGCACAGGCGGCGACGAGAATGAAATTGGCGATTGACGGTGAGCCAAGGATAAGGAATAAGCTACAGCGCTTGACTATGAGCAGGCCACAAACAACGGGGGAGTTTGACAAGAGTTTGCCCGAGGGGGTAACAGTGACAAATTGAATTAAGGTATGCAGAAGAGAATGCAGATGTGGCTGAGGGACAAGTCAGGGGCATCGGAGATGGCATGGTGTTGTGGCAAGAGAACCCAAACCCATGGATGGAGTACTAGTCTAGTACGAGTACGCGTGTGGTGCTGACAATGAAAGTTATAAATTTTTCTGACGGTAGAGGAGATCATTGCAGGAGTGGAGACACCTGTACTGTACAATAACGATGATGAGATTGAAAGCCTTGCACCAATCTAAAGTGGAATATTTTTTATTCAGTGATAAGACCCAAGATATCAACCAAAAGAAGCACAAGGGTCATTATTTCTATTATCTATTAGACTGGGCTGTACAGTATCAGCTATCTTGAACTAACTACCAAGTAGGTCTCTCTTGAGCGACTTAAAGAGTTGGTGCTGAGAAGGAGGGTACTAGTACAAGCTTTGCAGCAAGACTGTGCTCTTTCTCCATAGAGATACTCTACACTGTCTCTGTCGTTGATTATAACATATCTTGTCAGATAAAAGCATAAAGTGTAAAAGATTGATAATGCAACCAAATCAACATGGGCAGTTAAGACTTTCAATCAAAGGGCATCATTAGAATCTGCAGCAGCTTAAAAAAACATCATGCCGTTTGAGCATGTGTGGCCAACAAGAAAAGTCCAGAATACAGAACCATGTACCGCAATGGAACCTTTTAATCTACAAGGAGATAAATCTGTCAGAGCATTCTCACTTGTTTGAGGCTAGCATGCATTTCTTTTTCAGTCGGCTGCATCGCGATGCTTCTAATCAACACCTGTCTTTCTTGCACAATGATCCATGACAATCAACAATGATTCTTGAACATGACTTTTAGAAAATCATTCATGATGGTGCTAGCATCACTGATGCAATTTAGAATTTGGTGCATCATTTTCTCGTAAGGACTCTTGCTTTTTGACAAAAAAATGTTTGTGCATAAGTCTCTTGACATAGGAAGCAATGAACATGTAGGTATCACCTCAACCACAGCTCCAACATGTACCAAGAAGTTGATTTGAGTCTCATTGGCCTATGCAAATAAGTGTCTAGCTGCCCAGGAGGGGGGCAGAGTCTCTGTCAGGACATGTCAACCCAACAACATGCAGAAATGAATGATGGGTGACAGTGCAAACAAGGATGACACACATTGCTAAAGACTAGATAAAATGCAAAATTAATCTTCACCACAAGCTGTATTATTCATGTTATCGGTGAAATTGACGTTCAAAGAAGGGACTGAGGGGCCGCAGGGAGGACATGGTTGGGGGCATGCGCTACAGTAGGAGGCTTGTCCTGCAGTCATTCATTTGATTAATCTGGAGTTGGCAACAGAGAGAGTTTGATTGCCTTCAAACTTAGCTTGTTGCCTCTTGAACCTTTGTCTGACTGCAAGAATGTTGAGAAACTAGTTCCTCTTGCATTGTGTTGATTTCTCGAGGATGTCAGACAAGTTGAGTTCAAAGTGATGTCTGTAAGCAAAAGAAAGGGCACGAGCACCCACCAGTAATTCTGCAGCAATGCTGTTAAAAAATGCAAATATTCAAGTTTTAAAACACTTACACCCTGTTGCAACAATTTTGCAAAGCTTGCGCAACAATTTCGTGGTTCAAATTCGCACAGCAAAAGAGCACAAATCACTGTTTGGTCCTGATTGTAGGGAATGCCGCATTAGATTATACTAGTAGTCTTGACAGATAGGCTTGCGGGCACCACATATATACCCATACAAAGTAATAGTTGTGATAGTTTTTCACAGGATTAACTACTACTAGCTAGGCTAGAAAACAGTCAAAGTTAACTGGAGCCCAAAGTAACAATAAGACGCACGACTTCTCCAAAAAGAGACACTTTATTACACGCCTGGGTGGTGTAAAGACTACTGCCTTCGATTTTTCAGAATCAAACCACCGCCACTCAATTATTATTAATTGTACCCGACATGATAATAACTTACACTGAGCACTCCCATGTTTACAAGGAGGAACAATTACCTGCCACATTTCGTTCATCTCTCTCTTTGAATTGAACTTGTCCTCATTTGATCGAAGAAGTTGCTACTTGTGTGGAAGCTAAAGTCGTCAAAGTCGAGAGCTCAAACTTGCTGTTTGATTTCAAAGGAGAATCATTGCCACCACAGGAGCTTTCCAAAGAAGTGATTTCTGCCAAGTCGAGCCAAGACGCCAAACAAATCTTTCATCATGCCCGTTTACAACTTTAAGCGAATTGGCGCCGTGCCCGCGGCGCCCGATCTGATTGACATTGTCTTGATGAGAACGCAGCGTAAAACTCCTACGGTGGTTCATCCTGGCTACAAGATTTCGCGTATTCGATCCTTTTAGTGAGTTCATCTGAATATTTTATTTTTCTCTTCTGTCGGCATTTTCCCTTTTTCTGTTTTTCTTATACTCTGTTTTTATCTCAATCTGGAAATCTCAGCATGAGAAAGATCAAATTCACGCAACAAACCATCACGGAACGTTTGGGAAATATCATTCAAGATTTCCCCAGGCTCAATGATATTCATCCCTTTTACGCCGATTTGTGCAATACTCTCTATGACAAAGACCATTACAAGTTGGCGTTGGGACAGTTGAATGCCGCCAAAGGCTTGGTAGAGCAAATCTCACGGTATGTCCGAAAATAATAACGAAGAAAGAGACTGGATTTTCGTGTCGTTTTCTTTATTTTTTCACCATGAATTTACTCATATAAATCACTCTCTTTCACTTTCAGTGACATGATTCGAATGGTCAAATATGGCGATTCGCTCTACCGATGCAAGTGCTTGAAACGCGCCGCACTTGGTCGCATGTGTACCGTTCTCAAACGCCAAAAGGCCAGTTTGGCCTATCTCGAAGAAGTCCGCAAACATTTAAGTCGTTTGCCGGCCTTGGATCCCAACACTCGCACCTTGTTGTTGTGCGGTTTGCCCAACGTGGGAAAATCTTCCTTTTTGAACAAAGTCACGCGGGGAAATGTCGAGGTACAGCCCTATGCCTTTACCACAAAGTCGCTGTTCGTGGGCCACTGTGATTACAAGTATTTGCGCTGGCAAGTCATTGATACACCCGGTATCCTGGACCATCCCCTCGAGGAACGAAATACGATTGAGATGCAGGCTATTATTGCCTTGGCGCACTTGCAGTGTGCTGTTCTGTATATTATGGATATCAGTGAGCAATGTGGATATACTATTGAACAACAATGTCATCTCTTCAAAGGAATCAAACCACTCTTTGCCAACAAACAGTTGATTATTGTTATTAATAAAGTCGACCAGCAGCCATGGGAGGATCTCGAGGCGGACAAAAAAGAAATGATTGAATCATTGGTCAAGTTGAGTAGCAAATGTTCCCTCATGACCATGAGCAACATCACCGAGCACGGTGTCAGTCAAGTCAAGAATGCCGCTTGCGACAAGTTGTTGGAAGCCCGCGTCGATGCCCGCGTTGCCAGCAATAAAGTTGACAGTGTCATGAATCGCTTGCAAGTCTTCCATCCCCAACCACGCGACAATGTTACTAGGGATGCTTGCATTCCCGAAAGTGTGCAGAAAGTTATGGAAGAATCGGGAGGATTTCGTCCCAAGCCACAGAAATCCCGTATTGGGTACGCACCCAGGGTGGAGGATGGCGATGATGACGACGACGATATGGGCGATGCTGCCATGGGCGACGCCGCTTTGAAAAAGACAGCTCGTGATCTCATGTGGGAAAATGGCGGTCCTGGTGTGTGGGCACCTGATTATCGTGCCATTTACGATTTGAAGGTGGATGAGTGGAAGTTTGACAGTATCCCTGAAATCATGAATGGAAAGAACATTGCCGATTATATCGATGCAGACATTGAAAAGAGACTTGCCGACTTGGAAGCTGAGGAAGAACAGGCCATTCAGGAGTACGAGGCAGCTCAGATGGAGAATCCCGAAGAATCTGATCTGGAGGAGGAAGAAGAAGCCGCTGTGATGGCTATCCGAGATCGAAAGAAAACAATTAAGCTCATGAGGAACATGAACAAGACGCAAAATCGTCCAATGATGCCTCGTGAAGCCCGCGGTCGCCAGAAGGATCGCCACGACCCAGGTTCTCGTGATCGCAGTGAAATCAAGAAGCGCATGGACAATCTAGGCGTGGACGCCTCATTGATGATTGAACGCGGACGATCCTTGGACCGTGAATCCGCCAAGAAACGTGGACGCAGTCTTACTCGCCGCGGCGACGAAGAAAAAATGGAAGATGATGATATGGTGGACGCGGAAGGCCAAAGCAAAACACAACGCAAGAAAGCTCGCAGAGAACGAGACGAATCAAGAAAGCGGGATCCTAGCGTCAACACGCGAACTCATACCAAGCCACAGTCACTAGAACAGCAAGGCTTGAACGAAGATAAAAAAGCATTGGCGAAAAAGATGGATCGGCTAGGAAAGAAGGGCTGGTCTGGCGGAGCAGGGGAAGGCGACAATCGCAAGGCTGTTCATTTGGTCAAGTGGATGAACACAGGAAAAAAGAGACAGGGCACACACTACTGCCGTTAAATCTGGTTTTCCAGATTGTGCCTGTTTTCAGATTAGGTAGCATCTAACTCAACAGTACTAGTATCAATAACTCAACAGTAGTAGTGTCAAACATGAGTCTACGCAGAGGCAGCTTCATGCACAATGGAATTGAATTGAGCTTTGTCAAGAATATCGTAGTTTGATTTGGGCTCATCTTGTACAATGTAAACCCAGAAGCTAGAGCTACCAGACACATGCAATTGACGTCATGCACCTAAATCTAGTAGAGGAGGGAAGGACTGGTCTGGCGGAGCTGAAGAAGGCGATGATATGATCAAGTGGGTGGGCAGTTCCGTAGGCACACACTGCTGCTAAATCGAATTTTCCAGGTTGTGCCTGTTTTCAGATGTGGTAGAATCTAACTCAAGAGCATCAGGATCAAACATGAATGTACCAGTGACAGCTTGTGGGCAGCTTCATGCCCAATTGGTATCTAAATATTGCCAGTCGGTGCTGTAGTAAGGATGGAAATACCGTAGACTTGCAGTGCCGACCTGACGATGATCAGGTAAACCTAAGATTGTCAGATACGCAAGCACAAACGTGCTATAGCTTGACTTACGGCTGTTCGCTGTTTCGGCAGAGCTAAACAGTGATGAACCAAGTGTGAACAAGGTTCCGGTAAGGCGCACCCTGCCCTCGTCGTCGTCGAGGCGAGGCCGATGCTCCGAGCAACCGGAGTGACCTTAGACCACCCTGGCAGGGCATTAGCAGAAGTACAGTAATTTGGTTGCGACTGGTACACACTTCAACACCACGGTTCTGCTACTAGTACTAGTCACTATAGAAGTTCAGTACAATTTTATTAAAAGGGGGTCATAAGTTATAACACTCTCATGGCCGGGACTGGCTTTAACTCCTTTAATGTTCCGGAGCGGTACTAACACTGTACTAGCACCCCGAGCGAGAGGTGTCCCTCGCAAGTATACCGTGTACAGCCGCACACGGTGTACCGTTATTTACAGTAGTCAATCATTTACAGTAGTCAATCATTTACAGCAGTCAATCGTATACTGCATATCTGGTATACCGCATGCAGCATGCATGCCGCATACGAATTTCGCTTACAGAAAGTACAAGTGGTTGGATTGGATTGGTTCATAAAATTCTTTTGCAAGCAGTTGCACCAC
>Ga0163148_10005274_pt1 | contig 12986 bp, 10 predicted proteins | sample OliLakLV19MP7P2_FD_148606 | JGI IMG/M metagenome (GOLD analysis project Ga0163148, IMG submission 148606) | Freshwater microbial mat bacterial communities from Lake Vanda, McMurdo Dry Valleys, Antarctica- Oligotrophic Lake LV.19.MP7.P2 | ecosystem: Environmental > Aquatic > Freshwater > Lake >... | reverse complement strand
GTACTGAATAATTCCCCGGAGGCCAATATAAAATTAGTAGCCACTACCATCAGCGATGAAATTAAATTGCTGGCAAAAAATTATCCCAAACTTTTATTGATTGAAAGGCCTTACGAAGCTGGTGATATTGATGGGGCAGATATTGTTATCGCTGCGGTTAACGACCGGGCAATAAGTGAACAGGTGGTTATAGATGCAAAGCAAAAAGGGAAGCTGGTAAATGCAGCTGATAAGCCCGACCTGTGCGACTTTTACCTGTCTTCTGTAGTACAAAAAGGCAATCTTAAAATTGCCATTTCCACGAATGGGAAATCACCTACCATCGCCAAAAGAATAAAAGAATTTTTAAATGATACCCTGCCTGGTGAATTGGATAGTCTGCTGGATAATATGCAAAACATCCGCAATAAAATTACCGGTGATTTTACAGAAAAGGTGAAACAATTAAATGAGATCACCAAAAAACTTTCGGAAGATAAATAGCTATGAACATTCACACTCCTGAAGAAATTATAGAGGAAATTACTCATTCGCATGAGGTAGTTTCAACAGTGCAGGAACTAACATCTTCCAGGCGAAAAGTGATCAATAAATATATGATTGCAGTGGCAATAGTTGCCATCGTTGTATTGTTTATTTACCTGTTTTTATCTGCAGAACAATTAAGCGGATTACATGCGTCATTAAATAAAGACAATCATTTATTTTACTGGATGTTACTGGTAGGGTTTGCGGCAGAAGTTGTTGCAGGGTCAATGGGAATGGGCTACGGCGTTATTTGTACCACTATTTTATTGATATTAAATGTTCCTCCTCCGGTAATTAGTGCCAGCATTCATTCTGCTGAATCTTTTACCAGTGCTGCTGGTACAATCAGCCATTGGCAATTAGGGAATATCAATAAAAAACTGGTAAAGGCATTGGCTATTCCTGCAATCATTGGTGCCGTTTTGGGTGCATTGGCGTTATCGTATGTAGGTGAGCGCTATGCGAAAATTACCAAACCATTTATTGCTGTATATACCATGTACCTGGGAATAAGAATATTACAAAATGCATTTAAAAAAAGAGCAATAACCCAAAAGAAAACGGCAACCAATATTACCCGTTTGGGCCTGATCGGCGGATTCATCGATTCATTTGGCGGAGGTGGCTGGGGCCCGCTGGTAACGGGTACTTTTATAAAAAACGGGCATACACCACGATACGTTATTGGGAGTTCAACATTTGCTAAATGTTTGCTTACTGTTGCAAGTGCTGTTACGTTTATTTTTACCATCGGTATTCAACATTGGAACATTATTGCAGGCCTGTTAATTGGCGGCATTGTTACAGCTCCGTTCTCCGCAATGCTTACCGCCAAATTGCCTGTAAAAAAAATGTTTATTGCCGTTGGTATTGTTGTAATCTTTTGCAGTTTAATTACTATTTACAGGGCAATTTTTTTGTAACCGGCTTTAGTGTATTAATTAAACATTGTTGCGTCGCACACTTGTACGTTTATATCTCTGTGCTGCTTTTTCCACCTATTATTGAAAAATAAAAGTATTGATCGTCTTGTGTTTTAATAGTAATTTTTATGCAACAGCAACCTGCAAAGTCCCTGTCTGAATTGATAAGGTATTTTTTAAAATTAGGGACTACAGGCTTTGGTTGCCCGGTTGCCTTGGTCAGTTATATGCATAAAGACCTTGTTGAAAACCTTAAATGGATTTCAGATGAGGAATATAAACAGGGGCTTATTATTTGAAATATAAAAACAAACGTGCCAATTTTGTAGATGCATTGTTCAATGTTATCAATTGGGATACTGTAGCACAACGATTGAAACAGGCAATAAAATTAACCATATAAAACCCTTAAATAAAGTAAACTGAAAAAGTAAAAAATTGTGCTCTGTCAATTGATATGCTAATAATTCGACTTTCATATTTGTAATCAAAATTCTACTGATGCTTATCAAACTAAACTCCTTAATACATTCTTTAAAGAAAAATTAAAATTGTATTGCTTTTTTTTATTGCTGGTTTAAGTTTTTATAAATGAATGTTTGAATGTATTTTCACGTTTATTTTTTTTGATTGCAAACAATATTGTAGGCAATTTTTTATGCAATTGTAGAACTTGATCAAATAAGGGTTATCAATCTGTTAGTAGCTTATTTATGAAGAAAAATTTCATCTTAGTTATTGTGTTAGGATTTGCTCAATGCATGTATGCTCAAACGAAGCAAACGGAAAATATCAACCGTATATGGCTTGGTTATTTTAATCAACTGCGATTTAGTAATAAGTGGGGAATATGGACTGACATACATTTAAGAACCAAAGAAAATTTTACAGATAATCTATCACAGGGGATGATCAGGTTAGGTTTAACTTATTATGTTGCTGATGCTACTAAACTTTCGTTCGGCTATGCCTATGTAAACGATTATCCTGCAGACAATCATAAAAATATTTCAGCGCCGGAACACCGCATCTGGCAACAAATTCAATGGCATACAAAGTATGGCAAAAACAGGGTGATGCAATATATAAGGCTGGAAGAGCGATACCGGCATAAAATTAAGAATGACGATGAATTGGCTGATGGCTATAATTTTAATTTTCGGCTGCGGTATAATTTATGGTATGAAATTCCATTTGTAAAAAATGGCATTGAACCCCATAGCTGGTCTTTTATTGTAAATGACGAACTGCATATCAACTTTGGTGAAAAGATTGTCTATAATTATTTTGATCAGAACCGTTTTTTCCTGGGTTTAAAATACCAGACAGGTAAGCATAGCAATCTTCAGTTTGGCTACATGAATTTATTTCAGCAGTTATCAGCGGGTAACAAATACAGAAACATCAATGTTTTGCGTTTTTTCTTTTTTCAGAATATTGACTTACGGAAGAAGTAAGTAATTGATTTTGTAGAATCAGCCAATTACCAACCTTACTTTTACAATTGACAACTTAATTTATTCCTAAACTTTTAAACTCCTAAACTGCTAAACGATTAATAGTATTACTTTCGCAAAAAAGATTTAATCAACCAATTAAATAATACAATCATGAGTGAAGTAAAATTAACCACCGGCGAAATACATACCAAAAAAGGGGTAATGAAGTTTGAGTTGTACGATGATGCAGCTCCTATTGCAGCAGCCAATTTTAAAAAATTAATTGAAAAAGGTTTCTACAATGGCCTTACTTTTCACAGGGTAATACCCGATTTTATGATACAGGGCGGTTGCCCTGATGGTACAGGTGCAGGTGGGCCAGGATATACTATCCAATGTGAAACAAAAGGGGATAAGCAATTCCATGACAGAGGCGTACTTTCCATGGCGCATCGTGGTCCAAATACAGGCGGGTCGCAGTTTTTCATCTGCCACGGCAGGATGAACACAAAACATTTAGATGGCGTGCATACCTGTTTTGGAAAAATAACCGACGGACTTGATTTTGTAGATGAAATCAGGGGTGGTGATATCATAGAAAAGATTACGATTGATTAATCTTTAAGCAAAATAAATTTAAGTACATCTGTATAAAATTTTTGGCAGCACTTTCATTTAGAAAGTGCTGCCTTTTTCATGTTCTCTAATCTGGATAAAAAACAAACTACATTTGCCGAAACACTTTATTAAATGAAACAATTATTAGCTATCCTGTCATTCGTCTTGTTAGGTCTGTATGCAACTGCACAACAAAAAATCAGTATCGAAAAAGCCAGTGAACACGAAGGAGATAGTGTTATCATTTGCTCAAAAGTTTATGGCGGTAAATTTTTTTTAAACAGACAGCCAACCATTACTTTGCTGAATGTTGGTGCCGCTTATCCAAACTCATTACTGACCATTGTAATTAAAGAAGAAATCAGGGCCGCTTTCAGTATCAAGCCAGAAGAGTTTTATGTAAACAAAGAAATTTGTGTTACTGGAATCATCAGGATTTTTAAGGGAAAGCCAGAGATTGAAATCACCAGTGAAAAAGCCATTACGGTAAACAACTAAATAGCTAAACAACTAATAAACTAAACAATTGTTCAACAATACAACTTATCAACTAAAACAACCAATCAACTAAACTTCTAAACATCTAAACTCCTAAACCAATTTAAACTACATTCAACAAAATTCAACCAACCCTCCTCCCATGTCTTCCCCCAAACTATTCATGCTCCTCATCGGTTGCAGACCATTAGGCCGCCATACAGAACAGCATGATGTTTTTTTTACTATTGGGCATCAGTTAAAAGATTTAATTCCTGCCATGAAAAATTTTTGGCCCGAAGCAAAAAAGAATATACACCTCGATGCCTGGCGGGAAGTAAAACAAGTAGGAGATTATGATGTAAACATTGTGCTAAAAGAAGAAGGAGCAAATCAGGCATCAGCCGCTAAGCTTTTTTTCATCAATCTCGGTGGATATAAACCCGGCGAGTTCGATGAATTTCATTATAAAATGCTGTTGGCTTGTGCAGATAAAGCGGCTGCCATTAAAGAATCTAAGCAAACTGCTTTTTATAAACACACCGGTTTTAAAGGAGCACCATCTCATGTAGATGATAAATATGGAATAGATGTAGATGATATGTTTGAAATTGAAGATATACTGCCGGCTGATGTAAAAGGAGCCTATGAAATTGTGTTAACACCTGCAATAGTAAAGCAGGAAGATAACATTCACTTAGGGTATTTTCGATTTGATAAGTTATAAAAGCGGCACTGTTTTTATCAACCTTATAATATTTTATCTACCCCCTTATTCCAGTAACTTTGCGATATATTTTAAACGATTATTGTTATGAAAGAAGTCTATATTATCTCAGCCGTTCGCACTCCCTTGGGCAGTTTTGGAGGGTCTTTAAAAAGTTTTACTGCCACACAATTAGGTGCAATCGCCATTAAAGGTGCTATCGAAAAAGCCGGCGTTGCAACCACCGATGTTGATGATGTATTAATGGGTTGCGTAATACAAGCCAATCTTGGACAGGCACCTGCAAGACAAGCCGCAAAATTTGCAGGCTTGCCAAACGAAGTAAATTGTACCACCATCAATAAAGTATGTGCCAGTGGCATGAAATCCATAGCCATGGCGGCTCAGAGCATTATGCTGGGCGACGCCGATATTGTAATTGCCGGCGGTATGGAGAGCATGAGCAATGTGCCATTTTACAGCGATAACATGCGTTGGGGAAATAAATATGGCAATGTTTCTATGATCGATGGTCTTGCAAAAGACGGCCTCACCGATGTGTATGACGGCAAGGCAATGGGCAATGCAGCAGATATGTGTGCAAGTGTTTGTGGCATCAGCAGGCAGGAGCAGGATGCATTTGCAACAGAAAGTTACCAGCGTTCGCAGGCTGCAGTTAACAGCGGAAAATTTGAAAATGAAATTGTATCGGTACCCATTCCGCAGCGAAAAGGGGAGCCAATTTTATTTGCAAAAGACGAAGAACCTTTCAATGTTAAGTTTGATAAAATACCCGAATTAAAAGGTGCTTTCAGTAAAGAAGGAACCGTTACAGCAGCCAACGCATCTACCATGAACGATGGTGCAGCTGCCCTGTTATTAATGAGTAAAGAAAAAGCGACTGCCATGGGATTAAAGCCCATTGCAAAAATTATTGCTTATGCAGATGCGGAGCAGGCTCCTGAATGGTTTACCACTACGCCTTCGCTAGCTGTGCCAAAAGCTGTTGATAAAGCAGGCCTTAAAATGGAAGACATCAGCTACTGGGAATTAAACGAAGCCTTTGCTGTAGTAGGTATTGAAAACAGCCGCCGCATGAAATTGGATCCGGCAACAGTAAACGTAAATGGCGGTGCCGTTTCTTTGGGACATGCGTTGGGGTGCAGCGGCGCCAGAATTATTGTAACACTAATCAATGTTTTAAAACAAAATAATGCCCGGTACGGTGCCGCCGGTATTTGCAATGGTGGCGGCGGTGCAAGTGCTATGGTGATAGAAAATGTGTAATACCCCAAAGCCTTTAAAGTTTTTTTGAGTAAGATAATTTCGCAGCTTCTTATCTAACGTTTATTAGTAATTTTTTTGAGCCAGGGTTTAGAATTACTATTAAGCTTTATTGGCAAATATGATTTTGTTATTATTTCTTTTTGAGAAAAAGAAATAATAACCACTCTTGTACTTTATATCTTAATTGAACATAATAAACCAAAAAGATCTTCTATTACTTGAAAATGTATATTAGGAGATTATTTTTTCTGAAGCCCCGTCCGAACGGCGTTCAGCCGGGCGGGCTTGATTTTTTGTTCCTTTTTGTATCAACCTGTCCCGAAAAAATCGGGAGGTAAAAAAGTAAATAAAGTCTAACTAATGTGGTTAAACTTTTGCGGTCTATGTTTATTATTCTGTTTTTTTTATTGATCGTTTTTGCAATCAAGTCGAAATATAATTTTATCACAATTACAAAAAGCAACTACCTCTTGCTTAATTAGGGGCAAAAAACCCATCCGGGTTTAGAGGCATGACACCAGAAAGAAACGAACGATTATCCTCAGTCTTAAACAAACGCCAACCCGACTTAACGGTGGTTTTGGAAAACGTTTTTGACCCTCATAATATCTCGGCCGTTATGAGAACCTGCGATGCCGTTGGCATACAGGATATGTACATCCTCAACAATAAAATTCCGCCACATAAAAACTGGAGTGCTAAAAGTTCCTCGGGTGCTGCAAAATGGCTCACCATTCACCAGTTTACAGATGCAGCTGAATGCTTTGCCGCCCTGCGAAAAAACTTCTCAAAAATATACACCACACATTTAAGCAGTAATACAGTGGGCCTGTATGAACTTAATTTAACAGAACCGGTAGCCCTTGTTTTTGGCAATGAACAAAGCGGTGTAAGCGAGGAAATAATTACGATGGCCGACGGCAATTTTATTATTCCGCAGGTAGGTATTATAAAGTCGCTCAATATTTCGGTTGCCTGTGCTGTTACACTGTATGAAGCCTTCCGGCAAAAGACAAACGCCGGGCATTACAACCAATCAAAATTACAGGGCGAGCAATTGGAATCGCTCCGTACCAATTGGGGATTTATGGAGGATGAGTGATATTTTTTTAAGGTTGCAAAGTTATAAATGGGAAAAGATTTATTTAATAATGAATGGTAACTGCTGCTACGTTAAGAATAAAATAACGTATCGGTTTGTGACCGGACAGCTATCGCATATGCGTCAAGCTAATTTTTAAATTAGATAGCTATAGCATGTAGGTGGAAAAAGTTTCAAGGGTTTTTGGTATTGGTATTCTTACATCGACGGGGTAACCTGTTTGTAGAAAATTATAACATAAACTGCCTAAGCCCAGCGGGGCAACCTTGCGTTTTTCTACATTTCTCAAGTTATCAGGCTGCGCCGCTGGCGCAGGGTTTGTATTGATGTATTGGCGAAGCTACAAACAGGTTACGCCGCTTGTGTAAATACAGTTGCACTAATTTCAATATTAATTTGATGTGGCAAAAAATAATTGCGTAATATCCTTAGCTTAATGCACATACGATTGCTATCAGGTGAATAGTGAAATATTCACCATTCACCATTCACCATTGACCACTCACCATTGGCCATTGACCATTCACCATTGACCATTCACCATTGACCACTCACCATCCTATTTACATTTCAAATAACTTTAGGCTGAAAAAAAAGTTATTATGAATAAATTATTGTTGCCCTTCTTTCTTATAGTTTTAAATAATGTTCAGGCTCAAACAAAAAAGCCCCTCGACCACAGCGTTTATGACAACTGGAAAAGTATTGGAGAACGGCTTGTTAGTAATGATGGCAGTTTTGTAGTTTATACAGTAAATCCGCAGGAAGGCGATGGCGAATTAGTCATTCAAAATCCAACAACCAAATACAAAAAGGTAGTATCAAGAGGCTACAATGCAGTGATAACTGAGGATAGCAAATACCTCATCTTCAAAATAAGACCATTTTTCCAGGATACAAGACAGGCAAAAATTAAAAAAAAGAAGGCCGATGATATGCCCAAAGATTCTATTGGCATCATTGAATTGGGCAGGGATGAAATCCTTAAAAAAAGCAATGTAAAAAACTTTAAAACACCGGAGAAAGCAGCAGGCTTTGTAGCGTACCAGCTTGAAAAAGCTTTGCCGGACAGCAGCAAAAAAAAAGTTGAACTTGATTCCGCAAAACTAAAAAATGATCTGCTGGCGAAACTGGCAGATTCTTTAATCCGCCTGTCAATCGACTCCATCCACGGCAACATCAGCAAAGAAGAACTCAGTAACATTGTAAATAAAGCAGCCAATCAAATTATCAAAGAGGGCAAAGACATGGCAGACGCAGAAGGGGACGAAAAGCCAGCTGGTAATGCCACAGAAGGCACCAATCTGGTGTTAAGAAATCTTGCTAATAACAATGAAACCATCTTTAAATTGGTGAATGAATATTACTTTGATAAAAGCGGTACAAAGTTGCTGATTGAAACATCCAAAAAGAGTAAAGACAGCAACAGCAAGGCTTTGCTGTTGCTGTATCATTTACAAAGTAAAAAAACCGACACCATCATGGTCGCTTTTAATGAAGCGAAAAACTTTTCCTTTGATGAAGCAGGAAACCAGCTTGCTTTTGTTGCAGAAAGGGACAGCAGTGAAAAGGCGCTCCAGAAATTTTACGGCCTTTGGTATTTTACCGCCGGAAATGATAGTGCAATAATGATTGCGGATAAAAATACCGTAGGTATGCAATTAGGGTACGTGGTAAGTGAAAATGCCAAAGTGGAATTTAGCAAAGATGGCAGCAAATTGTACTTTGTTACTTCACCAGTCCGTTCACCCAAAGATACCATGCTGGTGGATTTTGAACTGGCAAGAGTAGATGTATGGAATTACAAAGATGATTACCTGCAAACACAACAGTTAAAGAATCTGGAAACAGAACTTAAGAGAAGTTACGCGGCAGTGTATCATTTTAACAACAATAAATTGGTGCAATTGGGTGCCGAAGATGCTGAGAATATCAGCATTGTAAATGAGGGCAACGCAAATTGGGTTTTGGCCGAAAGTAATAAGGGAAACAGGGTAGAAGGCCAATGGACGGGTAGAACCAAATCAACAGCTTATGTTATTAACAGCAATACCGGCGAAAGAAAAACTGTATTCTCCAATTTGTATTTAAACGCTGAAGCATCGCCTTCGGGTAAGTTTGTTTACTGGTACAATCCCGGTTTAAAGAATTATTTTACTTACGAAGTTGCAAGCGGCATCACAAAAAATATTACCGAAAAAATTAAAGTGCCATTGTATGATGAAGAGAACGATGTGCCGGATTTGCCCAGAAGTTATGGTGTAATGGGCTGGCACCAGGGCGATAGTGCCATTTATTTATATGATAAATTTGATGTGTGGAGTGTTTCTCCGGTTGCCGCTTACAACCCACTGATTGTTACAAAATATGCAGCCGGTGGTACAGGAAATAAATTTTTAACCGGCCGCCAACTCAATAAAGCTTTTAGGTATATTTCTTTGGATAGGGATCAACGTTTTTTTGATGGCAGCCACAGGTATTTGTTTACGATCCAAAATAAGGACACAAAAGAGTCGGAGTTGTATTTTAAAAAGCTGAGTGAAGCTGATATCTCTAGGAAAATTATGTACGATGGCAAGGCTGTAACAGCAAGGCATACCTTGTCAAAAAACACAGAAACGCTCCTTTTTTCAAAGGAAAACTTTGAAAATTCGCCCAATATTTTTGTTGTAAAAGTGGATAATCAAAGCCTGAATGAGACCATTAATCAACAGGGCGAAGTAGTGGCTGAAACATTTAATAGCATTATCCAACTCTCAGATATCAACCCACAACAAAAGGATTACAACTGGGGAACGGCTGAATTGTATAGATGGAAAGCCTACACCGGTAAAAACGCAACCGGCATTTTATATAAGCCAGCCAATTTCGATCCCAAAAAGAAGTATCCGCTCATCTGCTATTTCTACGAAAAATTAACGGATGGACTATACAATTATGCTCCTCCGTCACCTACACCCAGCAGGCTAAATATTCCATTTTTTGTAAGTAGAGGGTACATGGTGTTGGCACCCGATATCAGTTATACCACAGGTCACCCTGGTAATGACGCTTACAATCATATTGCAAGCGGGGCAAGGGCCTTGGTTAAGATGGGGATTGTAGACAGCACAAAAATTGGTATCCAGGGGCAGAGTTGGGGAGGATACCAGGTTGCCTATCTCATCACAAAAACAAAATTATTTGCTGCAGCATGGGCAGGTGCGCCTGTTGCCAATATGACGAGTGCCTACGGTGGCATCCGCTGGGAGAGTGGTGTAAACCGACAGTTTCAATATGAAAGAGGACAAAGTCGGATTGGCGCAACACTATGGGAAAAGCCTCAATTGTATTTGGAAAACTCTCCATTATTCTATTTACCGAAAGTACAAACGCCGTTGGTTATAATGCACAATGATGCAGATGGAGCTGTGCCCTGGTACCAGGGAATGGAGCTGTTTACCGCATTGCGCAGGCTCGGTAAACCGGTTTGGATGCTCAATTATAATGGCGAGGCGCACAACCTTATTGAAAGAAAAAATCGTAAAGACATACAGATAAGAGAGCAGCAATTTTTTGATTGGTTACTAAAAGGGGAGCGGCCTGCAAGGTGGTTAACGGATGGTGTGCCTGCCGTCAACAAAGGAAAAGATTGGGGATTAGATGTAGAATAGTTTGTAAAATCGATAGGTGCAGCGGGTATAAAATAGCCTTTTAAGGCTATTTTATACCCTTTATGCTGCCGTTTTTTTATTTTTTTTGAAATCATTTCTTGTCTATGCACCGCATTTCAATCAGAATTTTGTGGGTTTTACAGATAATTCGGCCTTTACCAGATTATCACTTAGCAAATTAATTGCTTTATTTGGGCAAGATTTACAAAGATTTTGCCGTTGAATTGTAGCACATGGATAGTACATTAGGTAATGATTTTTATACGTATAGTTGACTGCATTGCCATGCGGCAACTATTGTTTAACTGGTAATTGAAGTTGGTATTTTATGCTATAATCAAGCACAAAATACATAGTTCCTCCTACCTATTTTGGGTTGAAATGGGCGAGCTAATAAGTGCTTTATTTTATAGCGTCAACAAATTAAATAATTGAAAAGCGGCTGAATTAAGGTTGATCTTTACACTAAGCCGATTATTTTTATCTTTTTAATACTGCCTGTTTTTTACTTAATTGAGCATGAATTTTGTAACGTAAAAACAGCTTTGTTTGCTTTGAAATCTATCAATTTGTAAAACCATTTACGATTGATTTTGATGGCCATCTATCACCAGCTCTACGCTTTTAAGTCCCAGATACCTGAGTTAATTTAGCGAAAAATCTCCTTTGTATTTTTAGTCTTTACCACTGCGGTACTATTTTATGCATCGATGCACAACCAAGTTTTAGGATTTTTTTTATTTATATCTCCCTTTTTTTCGGAGGATATTTCAAACAAAATAGAACGGAAATGCTGCTCTAAGATATTTTTCTTCAGAAAAAGAAGAGAAGTTAGCACCTGTATTTTTCGTTCAAAACAGAAACAACAGGCCCAATTGCAAGGTTTTTTAGGTAAGACATGGGAGCGATAAAGCATAATAGTTACCAATAAATCACCGTTCGTAATTCTTTAGAAATAGTATTTTATTTTTATAACTAGATTAAAAAAATGGTTTTATGGGTTAATTATTGAAGATGAATGCTCAGAAAGTACATGGTAAAAAATACAGATATAGGTCCAAATTCAGTTTTTTTCAGTTCTGGAAAGATAACTGCTGGGTTTAAAGTAGACTTCGATTACTGTCATTATGACTGAATCAAATGTTGGAATCTTAGTTATTCGTAAGAAATGTTTTGGGAAATGGTACAGCGTGAAAGAAGTAAAAAAAGATACTTTGGCTACTTGTTTATATAGTTTTCGAAAGCTCATTCCTGTGGACTCAGCTAAAATAATACCTTAATATTTTTAATTGGGGATACACCAAAAGCTTCTTTACCCCCTTCCGGAATTCATACAAATTCAAAAAAAGGGCAATAATTTTTACGAAGGCCTATTTTCAAAAATAAATTTTTTGGAAAAAGTGAATCTGTTATTTGGGGGCAAATCCAGAAAAACTATCAAAATCGAAAATTATAGTCAAGGGATCCAAAGTAATTTTAAGATAAAGCCAACCCCTCATTTAAAAAAATGTGACCTTATTTAGTGGCTTGTTGTCCTAAATTATCCTATTTTAAAAGAAGCTGAATGTCTGCTTCCCCTCATAAATTACCGGGAAACTCATAAAGACATTTGCCTTCCCTACCTTAATACTCCCGGTTATTTTTATGGTTACCTCATTGCGGAGAAAGGTATTTAACCCATTTTTTAGCAGGTTTCTCATGTCTACATTTATTTTTAATGGTATAGAAAACTCCTCTTTTCTCGGTATGCTAATCTGGTATTCCTGGGCAGTATGACCGAGGTAAGCATCATTTATAAAAATATCTACATCTGTAGTTTTTAGTTCTAATCCATAGTTATTCGGGTTAAAATATATCAAATCCATTTTGACTGCAGTGGAAGAGAAACCTAGTTTTTCAATGCTGAAGTTATTGAACGTCCTGTATTCTAATGCCTTTGGTGTGCTACAGGCTATAGGCAATATTGACAGTAGTACCAAAAAGAGTGGGAGCGTAGCCTTTCTATTTATCATCATGTAGGTTAGTAATAATCGCAACCACTAAATTAAGCTCTTATTGAATCAATAGTGTCTGTGTTCAATCTATCGGGATAAGTTAACAAGCTATTGTAGTATAAATTAGCTAACTACTTTAGCAATTAGTCTATGTAAGTATGCATCTTTAAACAAATCAACTATACTAATAAAAATGGGAAAACAATTAAGTCATAAAATAATGATTATAAATTAAATATAATTGTTAATGAAATAATAG
>Ga0163148_10005272_pt1 | contig 12993 bp, 8 predicted proteins | sample OliLakLV19MP7P2_FD_148606 | JGI IMG/M metagenome (GOLD analysis project Ga0163148, IMG submission 148606) | Freshwater microbial mat bacterial communities from Lake Vanda, McMurdo Dry Valleys, Antarctica- Oligotrophic Lake LV.19.MP7.P2 | ecosystem: Environmental > Aquatic > Freshwater > Lake >... | reverse complement strand
AAGTTTCGCCAGCTATTACCGTACTCGCCTATTCCGCTTCCTAGTGTCGCCGCGAAAGATCACGCAGCACGCGTTGCGTTCGACGTATTCCTGGGTTCCGCAGCACAAAGAACGAGGTTGCTTTTACTCATTTCCTGCGCTCATCGGACGGATCAACTTTTCGTTGAGGAGAACTGCGGCCGACCCTGAAAATGGCTCGCAGTAGTGATGTGATTTAGGAAGAAGAGGGAGCAGCCATTCCAGATGGCTGAACTTACCCCCGTACCATCCAAACACAATGCGCCGACGCCTCGATGGCGCAATAACCGTGGGAAGGTCTTGCTGGTCCGCATCTTCAATATGGATGGGCGACAGACCGCGCGCTGGTTTGCGGCCCGCAGCACGCTTAGCCTTTAGATGCGGGCGTGTTTCATATTCGGCGAGAGACATTATTCATCCCCTAGATGCACAGTGTGGCACCCAATGGCTTCCATGCATTGAACGAAGAACACGGCGGTAAAGCTGCCGCGTCCGATCTTGTTCGAGATGTTCCGGTCGGTTTCCTTGATGCCGATGACCGTGAGCTTCTCGGCCAAGTCGGCGTAGCTACGGTTCCGTTTCTTGAGCTCAGCCATTTGGACAGCATACACTCACCCCGGCCAGCGCAGCAAAACCGCTTCCTCGCGTAATTGGTGGCCGGTAGCGGTTGACAATCTGGTTCGAAAAAGGTCAATGCCGAGCACCTCGTAACCTTGAGATTTGGCAATATCAGCTAAGAGGTGCCCGGTACGGATCATGATCCGCAGATAGGACGCTTGATCCCCTACCACGTAGGCTAAGTGGGCTCCCGGGCGCAGGACTGTTTTTAGTTCGTGGAGATGCCGCGCCATGCCGCCGAAGTAGAGTTTGGTTACTTTGGCGTACATCCGCTCGAATCCGCTCGTTTTTTTCATAGCAATGCGCCGCCGTTCGATGTCGGTCGCAATCTTTTGAATCTCGGCGTGGGAATTGACCCAAACGTCGTCATCATCGCCTTTGTACACGTTGCGTGTGTTCGACCGCATCAGGCCCCGCTTAACGGCCCTTAGTTCCGCCTTCGTTTGCAAGATGCCCAATAAAACGGATTCTAGGCGGGTCGTGCGCGTATAATCTTTTTCGTTTGGGTACGGCGGGGAGGTGATAACGGTGTCGATTGAATTTGGCCGTAAAACGCCGAGAAGCGCGCGCGAGTCAGCGCGGATGATGGTAGAGGGAATGTGTCCTTTGGAGCGGAGATCAGCTAGGTCGCGCGACATCGCCTTCACATTTGAGAGCCAAGTGGCGATTACCGGCGCGTCTGGTTTGGCTGGTCCTACACCGACTTCCGGCCCGAAGTGTAGATTGCCGATCACTGTCACCAGTGCCTGCGCCAACGCCAACAGTTCGTGCCGATGATATTGACTCCCGCTTGTCGCCCTCAGCTTGTCTAGCAATACCAGCGTCTTGTGGAGGGGAAGCGGGCTGATGGAGTTCGCGAGCAGGAGCGACGCGGCATCCTCGGGAAGGCGCCACAGATCGGCGCGACAAATTCTGGAATTTTTGCTCTCGTCCGAAATTCCCTCCCTTTTAAGTTCTGCGATAGCGCGCGCGGCGATCTCTTGAGCGTGGTCAAGCAGCCCTTGGGAATCCACCATCCAATCCGTCTTAACCTGCGCTGCGAAAAAGGACATCGGATGCGATTCCACGCCGATACTTGGAACGCCTAGCTTTTTGCATTCCACTGGGGTGGTGGCGGTTCCGCAGAACGGATCAAGGCATGTAGTTGTAGAGTCGGCACCAAAGCGGTGAAGATAATCGCGGACAAGATGCGGCGGATAAGAAAGTACAAAACGATACCAGTTGTGCGCCGGCTGGTCCGTCGCATCCAATCTATTGGCAACGCCATTGGCGCGCTTCGGTTGCACACTGCTCCGCAGAGCCCGCGCCGTCGGCCGATATGAATGAGCTGGGACCATGAGCGCCGTTTCGGACATCAGTCGACTCCTACGGTTCTTCCAAGTGGATCGTTCGGCAACCAATAGCTTCCATGCAGGGGACGACGTTTGGCCTTCTCCGACAACAATCGGCGTTGTTCGTCCGACATCGGACCCCGAGGCCCTACCACACGATCTTTTAGTTTGTCGCTCATTTGAGATTTAGATTCTTCCGAATGTTTCCATCCACGACGAATCGGCCTCGCCCGCAACTTCGCAAGATATTCCGGAGATAAATGTGACTCGTTTCCGAATTTATTACGATAGTCCTGAACCGTCATCCCATGGGTTTTCAAATGGGTCTGTGTGATCAAAGACTTAAACTCCGACTGACAAACAAATAATCATGGGTTGACCTATAATAATACATTCTAACTCTATTTAGGCAATAATTTGATCAGGTCAAGAAAAAAGCATCCGAAGATGCTTTTCTCTGAAAAATCAATGAATTTTTAGAACGGAAGCTGATCCCCCGTACCCAAAATCGAGACCGGTACAAAAATAAATTCGATGGTCTTCGATGGCTTAATTGCAACATCCACCCAAAGTTGATTTGCATCGATGCGAGCGGCGGTATTGTTTATTTCGTCGCAACGCGCCGCGTAATCGTAAAGTGCCCGGAGGGACTTCAATCCGGCCAAGTAGCGTTCTGTCGTGATGAGTGCGGCACGACGGGTGATGGAATCGTTCTTTCGCATGATGAACGGCTCCAGAAGCTTCTGGAGGTCGTACTTCATTTTCAGGATCAGGCGGGATACGTCGATCCGGTCCAACGCGCTGGCGGTGGCAGAAAGCGTCTTCTGCCCCATGATCACCATACCATTTCCGGAACCACTGGTGGAACGGAAGATGATGGGGTTGATCTTGTTCTGGTAGGAGATGTTCTTCTGGGCGCGGTTCATCAACACGGGCTGATAATCACCGACGTTGTTCAAGTAGCCCACGCTGGAAGCGTTATCCACGATACCGTTGGTGGTCCCGGCTGGGGCGAACCACGGGGCGCTGATCGAATCCGAATAGGCGATGGTCCGCAACGCAATGTGCGAAGAGGGAACCATGACGTTGTTTCCGGCCAGATCGGTGCCCAAGCCCCACGGGGTCCACATCGCCGCGTACGGGGAGGGGGTCGAGGTGAAGGCGAGTTCTCCGGTGGTTTCGGCATTGTTCGCGTTGGTGATCCACTCCGTCAGAGTGATTTCACGACCCACGGCGATTCCGCTCGGACGCATCCACTTGGGAGTATCCGCCACGACGAACGTGATTTCACCGTTGTCCGAGTTCAATCCGATCATCTCGTCGTAGAGTTCCGGATACCCGGGGACTGCCATTAGCTGGAAGTACACCGCTTCGGAACGTAGCTCGTCACTGGCGACAATCGCCGCCTGCAATGCGGTCACGACGGTTTGACGCTGAGCCTTACGACCGAACGTCTCGCCCGCGTGGGGACGCCAATAGTTGTCCGCCTGTGCAACGACCGAGTAGGACCCAGACGAGAACACCACCGTCACCGGCTCGAACGTGGGATCGAAAATCTTCACCGTGTACTTGGTGCGAGACTCTCCGGTGTTGATCCAGTAAGTTCCGTTGAGAACCGCAGATGCATCCGGATCATCAGACTGGATCATCACCGAATCAGTGATATCCATCCAAGCCGTCGTCACATACTTGCGTACGACGGGAAAGCGATCCAAATACTGCGGCGTCGAGATGTCGATCCAGATCGAGTTCTGATCCGGAAACGCCGGAGGAGAAGCCGAAATGACCTTCTGCAACGACGTGGGATTGCTATTCGTGGTCGTCACGACGGGAACCCACTGGTTCCCATAGGCCACGTCCGCACCTTCCACGTACATCGCGAAATCCAAGAAGTTGTCGTTGAACCAGAGCGTTCCTGTGGCGGGATCGCTCACCGGGGCCGTGGCCTGCATGACCAACGGCAGGGCAATGAACTGCGAACCCGTTCCAATATAGAGGGGACGCTGACCATTGGTGTTGATCGTGGTGGTGTCTTCCCAAAGCGTGCCCTCGTTCGGCACCGGAGCGGTATTCGCACGAACCACAACCTGAGAAACCCACTGACCGTCCACGGCACGGTACTTCGTGATCTTCGGATCGATTCCGCCGGAACTGCTCGTCGTCTTATACCAGTAGTCCCCCGAGGCGGGGCCAATCGGAGCGGAACTCGCCACATATAGGTTGGTTCCCGCCCCGTAGGCAGTGACCAAATTCGCATCGCTCGCGATCACCCATACACCGGCATCCTTGAAGTAAAGCGTTCCGTTGATCGTGCTGTAATCCCAAGCCCAATCCCCGTTCGCCCCCACAAGGTTATCCGGCGCAGCCGTGAATATACGGAACTGCTGGGAATCAATACCACCAACGTCCTGAATTCGAACCCACGCTGTACCCGACCAACGGAAAATTCCCGCAACAGCGGTAGTCGTGTTCAACCAATACGTTCCATCCGGAGCAGGCAAAACTGGCTCAACCTGATTCGGAACAAGCTGACCCAAATCCAAATCTGCACGCAAAACATACGCACGATTGGTCAATCCCAAAACGGAATGGGCTGTCATCAAACCGTACTCATTCGTCTCGTCTCCGTGGACTGGAACTCCATCGGAGGTTACGAACACGGGATTTCCGTAGGTTTGGATCAGTTCCCTTTGGGAAGCGATCAACCGAAGCTTGCCGGATTCTAATGTTCCCAGAGAAATTCCCGCCCCATCGGGCCGAGATTTTGCGGAGCGCGTTGCGATCATAATGAACGGAATCGTCGTCGGAGACGGCGATGCATAAATTGATTGATCGTTGATGGTAACCCTAACAAACGGTGCGGCCATTTGACACTTCTCCATAAGTACCCTTGACTAAGGGATTTCTCATTATATCATTGGGAACAAGATTCCCTGTGACGTGATATTTACGAGGAATGGAGGAAAATGTTGTCTGTGCGAGCTAAGAGGGTGAATTATCGAGATCGATTCGAGGAAATTCACGGAACCCGGTATGTCTATAATTTTGAAGATATAAAAGCGACTTCTCGGATTGAGATCGGTTGTCCCGAGCATGGAAATTTTTCAATGCTGGTGTCGAATCATGTGGTTGGATATGGATGTCCGACATGTGCGAGAATGAAACGGCGTCTGACTACACCTGATTTTATCAAGCGGGCGATGGTGGTTCATGGAACCACGTATGATTATCGATCCGTGGAGTATGTGAAGACCGATTTGAAAGTAAAAATTGGATGTTCAAAACACGGCATATTCGAACAGACACCGGAAAATCATCTTCAAGGACAGGGGTGTCGTGGGTGTGATGAAGACAGACGGCACCAATCCCGAGTAGACTGGAGTGAGGTGGAACGAAAATTCAAAAAATTGGGTATTGGAGTAAAGGCGGAAACATTCACCACGATGCACGCCAATATGACCATGACGTGTACGGTGCATGGTGAATTTCAACGAGCCCCGATTGTTATGTTAAAGGCTAAGGGGTGTCCCAAGTGTATGAAAAATTCACGACTCACCGTGGATCAGTTCTACGAGGAGTGTCGGGCAAAGCACGCCGGGATATACACTTACAAGGGGGACTATTCGAGATTAAACAAATCTATTACGGTGATTTGTCCATCCCACGGGGATTTCACTCAATTGGCGCAAACCCACCGTAATGGGGGTGGATGCCCGAAGTGTTCCTATGATATACGTGGTGATCAACGAAAAGATGATACGAGCGTGTTCATAGAAAAAGCTCGGAGTGTGCATGGAGACCGCTACAACTATGACAATGCCCATTATCGGGGATCGTTACGTCGAGTATCCATCGGGTGTAAGATTCATGGAGAATTCGAACAAATTTCTGCCAATCATTTACAGGGACATAATTGTCCGGGATGTGGTCGAACCGCTTCCTCTGGAGAAATGGAAATCGCCGAATGGTTACGTGGTTTCAACATTAAGGTAGAAATACGAAATCGTACCGTGCTATCAAGAGCCGAGATAGACATATATTTGCCCGATCACAAACTGGGCATTGAATATACGGGACTTTATTGGCATAGTGACCGACGCAATCCTGATCCTAATCATCTATTGAAGAAACATCGACGATGTGAAGAAGCCGGAATCCGCCTTGTGACACTGTTCGAGGATGAATGGTTGTACCACCCGGATAAGGTGAAAGCCTCATTGGGTCACTTTCTCGGATTGTCCACAAAGGGAATCTTCGCGCGAAAGGCTCGTATTGCTCCCATCACCACGAATGAGGCGTTGCCCTTTTTGAAACAATACCATTTACTCGGTGCAGGTAGCGCCCATCAGTATATGGTGGGGGCATATGATCAGGAATGCTTGATCGCGGTAATGACCTTTCGTACTCCGAACCGAGAACGAGCAGGATCGAAGCAGATTGAAATGACCCGTTTCGTCACAGATGGACGGAATCACCCCGGGTTGGGATCGCGTATGTTTCAATGGGCCGTCCGAGAGTATAAATTCGAACGAGTAGTGGCTTTCGTGGATCGCAGGTGGTTTACTGGATCGTTCAAAACTGTATCTGGATTCAACATTGTGACAGAAACGAAACCCACTCTGTGGTGGGTCAAAGCGAGCAAACGATATCAACGCAGGTTCAAAACTAAACGCTCGCTTGCTCGCACCAATCCCGATTCCAAGGGAACCAAACTAGAAATCATGCGAGAATTGGGATACTCTCGCATCTGGGACTGCGGAAAACTCAAGCTAGAATGGAATAGTCATTGATTGACCTCGATCAATTAGAAAAGTTTCGAACCGTTCATGGGAATCGATATGATTATTCCCGGGTGGATTGGAAAAATGCGCGCACACCAATTCAAATTGGTTGTCCCGATCATGGAAGTTTTAGTCAGCTTCCGATGAATCATATGAAGGGGAGTGGATGTCCCCGGTGTGCGGGGGTGAAACGGCGATTGACCACGGCGGAATATTTGGTTCGGGCACGACAAGTGCATGGGGAGAAGTACGATTATTCCCGACTTGAATATGTGAGGAACGCGTTACCGGTAACGGTGATTTGCGCGGTGCATGGAGAATTCCATCCCACGGCGACTTCTCATCTACAGGGTCGGGGATGCCCCGGGTGTGCGAGTGTTAAGAAGACGGCCACCCGGGGAAATTGGGCCTCGAAACTTCTGGTGTTTCGGGAAGTCCACGGCACGAAGTATGAATATGATGAAACCTCATTCAAACGCATGAGGGATAAAATCCGCATCAGATGTCCCAAACATGGGTGGTTTGAGCAGACCCCGGGGAATCACACCACTCGGGGGTGTGATCGTTGTGGAGGGACTAGAACCACGTCCACGGAGGAATTTATCAAGAAGGCTCAGGCCGTTCATGGTCTCCGGTATGATTATTCACGGGTGAACTACGTGAACAATCGGACCCTCGTGACTCTTGTCTGTCCGGAGCATGGAGAGTTCGAACAACGCCCGGTGAATCACGTCAATATGAAACGGGGTTGCTGGAAGTGTACGCGTTCGTTCCCCTCGGATACCCCGGGGTTTGTCGAGAAGGCCGAGCGGGTGCATCAAAATCGGTACACCTATGAGAACACCGAGTATGTTCGTTCTGGTGATCCAGTCACGATCACATGTCCCAAGCATGGTCCGTTCTTGCAGGCCCCGGAGAATCACCTCTCTGGAAACGCCTGTCCGGTGTGTTCGAATGGCTGTTCGGAAGGAGAGCGCGAAGTCTACGAGTGGATTCTTCAACAGGAGCCCACCGCTCGGACGCGAGTTCGTGATGTGATTCCGCCGATGGAGTTGGACATCTATATCCCGGAGAAGAACCTCGCCATCGAGTATTGTGGTCTGTATTGGCACAGTGACGCGGGTGGAAAGGATCACCGTTATCACTTGAACAAGCATCTATTGTGCGAGGAAAAGGGAATCCGTCTCATCACTCTGTTCGAGGACGAGTGGCAGGATCATCCCGAACGGGTCAAGGCCACGTTGGGTCACTTTTTAGGAAATTCACCCCCGGGTGTGTACGCGAGGAAGACCACGATTCAAGAAATTAGCTGGGCCGAGGCGAAGACCTTTTTGGAGCGTCATCATCTACTGGGGGCGGGCACGGCGGGTCAAAAACGCATCGGGGCCTACTCGGAGGGAATTCTCATCGGCGTCATGGTCTATGGAATGCCCGGGGACGAACGACGGAATAAATCCGACGCCATTGAGATGAAACGCTTCGTCACGGATGGACGGAATCATCCCGGGTTGGGCTCGAAGATGTTCAAATGGGCGATCACTCATTATGGCTACACTAAAGTATCCGCGTTCGTGGATCGTCGTTGGTTCACCGGATCGTTCAAATCCCTCTCGGGGTTCGTCCGAGTGGGGGAAACCCCACCCACCCTGTTCTGGACGAAACAGAAAAAGCGGTATCATCGACGTTTCATCACCAAGAAGCGATCCCACGAAAATGGGACTCTCCTCCCGGGCGAAACCAAAATCGCGATGATGCGACGTTTGGGCTATTCCCGAATTTGGGACTGTGGAAAACTCAAGCTAGAATGGAACGCCTAGGGTTTCCACTGGATGCTTTCGAAATTCAGCACATCCGTGGGATCGGCCTTGATCACGACATCCGAAATCTCGTCCATGGAGTCGAAGGAGAAATTCTCCTCGATTTCCCCGATGGGGACGTGAACCTCGTAGATGAGTTTGGAGTCGTAGAGCTTCACCGGCAGGGAGAGCCAGAAATCTATCGTGAACGGAAACGTGTACACGTAAAGAGGATCGGCACTCGTATCAGGGGTGACGCGTTCGATCTTCAAATCCCCCGTGAATATGATCGTGGTGAGCTTGGTCCAGTCGGCAGGCCCATTCGAGACGAGCAAATCACACCCCGGGTTATACACGGTTCCGATTTGTTCGATCATCTGGAAGCCCTGATCCTCATTCGAACACCAGAACGAGACCTCGAAGTCCATCGTCCACGGCACTGGCATGGGCCGATCCACCGTGATTTTCCGTCCGGGTTGATTCGCGATGATCCTCCCGTCCTCGGTTCTCATCGGTTCGATCCAGTCCACCGGCTCCACATGGGTGGGATTATGCCGCCGATCCGGATTCTGCCTTAGTCCCGTCATGTACAATGAGGCCATGGGCACGTAATTGATCACGTTATCGTTTCCGCCACGGAGCAAATACGACACGGTGCGTTCCATACCACCATAAAGAATAGGGACATCCATGAAACGGGTTGAGCCATCGGCCTGACGACCTGTACGAATCTGATATCCCGCGAACGCACTCAACAACATGAGCAAAGTTCGAGGAATTTGCCTGTCGTAATTAAAAAAAAGGTTTCCGCTGGAAGTTGACAACTACCATAGCGCGATTCTCCGTGATCGAATAAAGTGACGTAATTCCTACTATTTATGCACGAGATATACTGGACTGGTCCGATCCCCGGTTCCCGTTCAAAAAGGTCCGTAAATGGCCGAAAAACGTGCTTGACACCCCGGGACAAACCCGGTATATCATTAAGACCGAGAATCAATGGCGTGCTACGAACCACGCATATCATAGCTACGGCACACAAAGCTATCAGGCTTGTGTTTTACTCGCGACGAAGGAGCTTGAGAATCTCATGGGCAAGGTGTCGGCGTGACCACGAATAACGTTCATATGTGACACTGCCATGCCGGTGAGGAATTTGGTACCTGCAAATACGGTGGTCCCGCCCTGCAAGTGGGTTCTCCACAAACTATCATCGCGAATCAACTTAAAGCCGAATGGAAGGCTGCCGTGGCCGCCGACCAGACCACCAACGACTACTGGAATTACGCAACGGAGAATGGCAACAAGTTGTGGCGGGCGATGTACGCAGCCATGTCAAAGGAGGAAACATGACCGAACCCCGCCCCCTGAACGATCTTCACGAAGATCATCTTTCCCCCAACACCAAGGCGGGTGTGGCCGGGGTGTACTCGTTGTTCCGGACGGCTGGTCAGAACAGTGGGGGTAACGGCGCGCAGACCATCCTGAATGGTATCACCAACTACGGTGACGCGATCATCGTCATGAGCGCAGCCGAAGCGTTGTGGAATCTTCGTCGCACGGCGAAGCTGTTCTACGTGATGAATATCGCACTGGGCCTCGCTTGTTTTCCACTTTTTCTTCGGTGGGATTATCATGTCCTTCCGTCTGTCCGTACAGGATTGATCATCTACGGGGTGTTCGTGTGCCTCGCGGCTGCGGCGATCTATCCCCTCTATGCCACCCGCTGGCTTCGTGGAAACATCCTTCCCTATAAGGGCACGTTTCTCATGCACGAGAGCCCGACGTTGATGAAGATCATGCAGATCAAGGTTGTGTTCCTGTTCCTCGCCTCCTCTCTCACACTCGTTTATATGTGGGTGATTGCACGATTCGCTGCATGGCTTGCCGAAGTGTCTCTTCATCCCATCGTTCCAATGGATAATCCCGTGGTGGTGAGTATCTATCCCACCCCGGTTCCCCCGGCGGGGCACCCCTTTGTGTTCATCCCTTTCGCGGTGATTTCTGGCCTCGTTCTCAGCCTGTGTACCCCGAATGGTGGTATATTTGGCAACATATGGCCTACGATCATTGTGTCGTTCCTGATTCCTCTGTTCCTCTCGGCTATTGTTTATTGGTCCGACACGGCCACCAATATCATCGCATTCCTGAGTCGGGGTACGAACGCGTTGATCCTGTTCGAGACCGATCTCGTACTGAAAGCCAGTGGGGTGATTCCGTTGCGAGAGGATGAAGACATAGAGGTTTACCGGGCCGCCCTCTATGGTGCGAACGAGATGGATACGGTCCTCGACGAGTTGTTCGAAAAGGAAGCCGCGATGGGTGTGACATGAAATCAGAATTGTTCGCGTGGCCGTCACGATAGAACCCCAAATACCACGCGTATAATCGCGACGGGAAAAACGGCGGAGAATGCCGAAGCCATCATAAATATGGAGTGATGCGTCGTGGCGTCGATCATGAATTTTTCAAAATCGTGCCCCACGAGAGTCGTTAAATTTCCCACCCCGGAAGACCTAAATACCCCCGTACGGGGGTATTTTTGTGGCTGGTGGTAATGGTCGTCCTGTCAACGTAGGAACCGCGAACGTAGGAGTCGCGAACATCAGTCGTGTCCAAATGACGCGATCCGACCCGAATACGGGTGAATCCAAGACGGGCGAAAGTGTAATTCTCACCGATATCGAAGCCGCGTTGGGGAAGATCGATCAGACCCTCATCGTGCACTTGGACAATCTGAACGAAACCCTCGTGAAGGAATTCCGCCGGATGGGTACGGGAGGACGCACCCGACCTGATCCTGCTCCGGTGACGAATCAGCAACGACTCCAACAAGAGAAACAGGAGAATCGGCGATCCTCCAGCACAGATGAAATTCTAAGAAAAATCTCCAACCATTTGGATACGCTGACCAAACTTACCGAGTTGAACCGGTTGGGAGACACTGGTACTCAGAAAGTCAAAAATCCCGGCGGAGCGAACTTCGATAACGCGCAGGATCGTCTTCGTCGGTTGGACCAGCAGCATAAGGCGTTGCGGAAGCTCACGGATGATTTCCTCGACAATGTCAACACGCTCAAGGAAAAGTTCAACGCGGGAACCATCGGGCTTGGAGCGTTTGTCGCTCAGTTGACCACGACGAATGCCCTGTTTGTTGTGCAACGCGTTCGGATGAACAGCCTGAATAAAACCACGAACCGGTTGGTGAACTCGTTCAACTCCCTCACCAGTGGTGTAGATGGGTTCGAGTTGGTTCTCCAATACATCAAGTCCCGGTATAACGCGGATGGTGGCTATAAGACCATGATCCAGTCCGGTACTGGTGGACTCTACGAATCTTTTATTGACGATATCCTTCCCAATATCACCCGAGACTCGTTGTATCAGACCAGTCTAGGGGTTCGTCGTAGTAATAAGAATGATTCCGGCAACGAGCTTCTCACCGGGGGAAGAACCTTGGATGAAGCCGGAAGACAGATGTATCAGGCTCGAAAAGGAGTGAGTGATAAAGGCTTTTCCTTGATGGATCGGATGAACTTCAATGAATCCAACGATACCCTTATGGATATCGCGGGTACATTGAAGCGGGCTGGGATGATCGATAACATCAACGATGCCAGATCAACGGATATGATGGCGAAGCAGTTGAAGGCGATGTTGGTCGCCGCTTCTAACACGGGGGCCACGGTGGAAGAGGTTCGTAAGAACACCACCGAGCTTCGTAAAAAGACCGGAGATTACGCTTCGACGGGGCGACTGAATTCCGAACAAATGACCGCCGCTAATGAAATGGGATCGTTGTGGCACAACAATAAGGGTATGATGGACCTTCTCGGGACCATCACCGAACATGCCGGAAACGGTGCGTTGTGGGCGTCGGAAAACAAAGATCAAATAAAATCGATGCAACTTCTCGGAATTGATATCGGCGAAGCAATGCGTCTCGTTGATAATTTCGGAAAGATGGACCCCAAGGAACAGGCCGCGCAATGGCAAGCCTTGATGAAATCGGGAACTAACAGGGCTCCACGGGCCGTGTTGCAAAATGAAAAGGTCGATCAGAGGGGTTGGGTCAGTGGTGCGAACCAACTTGGTAATCGTGGCCCCGGAGCCGATCCAAACGAGACGACATTCGAAGGAATGATGAATCGAGTTGGTAACTTCTTCAAAACTACATTCTCGCTGGATACGATGAAGGCGTTGGGTGGGGCCTTCCTTGGTGGTGCCGCCACCGTGGGATTGATCGCGTCGAACGCGGCTCTCACGTTGGCTATCCGTAAACTCACCATCGCCATGGGTTTCGGGGGTATTCTCGGAAAGGGCGGAATCAAGGGAGCGTTGGGTGGTATCGCGAGCGGTGCAAGTTCATTGGCAAGTGGTGCGGGTGGAATGATCGCGTCCGCACTGGGTGGCGTGGGTGCGATGGGCGCGGGTCTGCTTGCCAAACTG
>Ga0163148_10005269_pt1 | contig 13000 bp, 19 predicted proteins | sample OliLakLV19MP7P2_FD_148606 | JGI IMG/M metagenome (GOLD analysis project Ga0163148, IMG submission 148606) | Freshwater microbial mat bacterial communities from Lake Vanda, McMurdo Dry Valleys, Antarctica- Oligotrophic Lake LV.19.MP7.P2 | ecosystem: Environmental > Aquatic > Freshwater > Lake >... | reverse complement strand
GTAGCCGGTCGGCGTCGGGTCGAAATGCGGGCCGGAGTACGGGTCGGACGGGAACACGGTTAGTTCTCCAGGGGGCAGGTGGTGAGGATCAGGCGTCGGGGTCGTGGTGTCATTCATTAGAGTTCTCCGGGTTGGGGTTAGGCGTTGGCGTTGGCGGCGGCGTCAGTGCCGTCTCGATCCGCTTGCAGGCCAGGGCCACGGCGTACAGAGCCTCGGTCGGTTCCGCTTGGCCGGCACACCCGACCATGGCGAGCCGCGCGAGGTTGTTCAGGTCGTTCTTCAATTCGGGATTCATGGCCGTCTCAGTGGTTAGCGGATCAACGCCAGGGCAGTTCCGGCCGGCATGGTCACATCACGGCCGTTGGCACCCGTGAAGGTGATGAGGTCAGCCATCGCCGCTTGCAGGTGCTGGAGCGCGGCAACCACACCCAGCAACCGGTCGGGGCCGGTGAACTTCTGGTTCTGGCCCTGGTCGGGCTTGGACCACGGCTTTTCGGCGTCGGTCGCGTTGTCATCAGTGGCGTCCGGAGCGGGCATCGCCGGACCCTTTCGCACCTTCAGGCTATCGGTGGCGGGCGTCGTAATGCCGAGCAAATCGAGGTTGACCCTGGCCGCCTGGACCTTACCGAGGATGCCTTCAGTCGGCGACAGGATGGCGTTCGCGCCGTTGCGATAAGTCGTGATGAGTTCACTGATATCGAAAGCAGTCATGAATACAACTCCGGGTGTGATGTTAAGACGCAATCAGCCCGAGCGTGACGAGGGCCGCGTGGATACCGGCAGCCGTGACGGCGACGCCCGTGGGCTTCGCGGCGACAGCCCCGCCGAAGAATCCGAGCGATGCCACGCCGCTCGCCGTGGCCGCGATCGTTAACCCGGTCTGTACCGTTTCCACGGCACTGACGATGCCGACCGCACTGAGCGACAACTCGCCTTGACGGGTGGCGTCGGTAGGGGTCGGGAACGACGACGTGACGGCCGCTTGCCGGCGGTTCTCAGGGGTGGACGACACGCCCCACAGTTCGAGGAGTTGGCCGGTCTGCGAGGCGACCCCTTGCAGTGTAAGACCGGTATCCGCGGTCGCCCGGCTGCCCGCGATAAGCGACCCGTATCCGGTCGAGCCGTTCGTGACTCGGAGGACACCGGCCGCGTGACTCGCAATTCCTACGTTCGGCGAACCGTTGACAGCGGTGCCGGAGTCCCACCGAATGGGCACGTCGGAGGCGAACAGCGCGAACGAACCCGATAACAATAGTTTCGGAGTCGAGCCGGAGTAAAACCAGAACCTTGCCTCTCCATCGTCCGCGATAGTATCGATTCCGCCGCATATAATATTGGTTCGGAATTGGGCCGAAGAGTGGGACGGCATCCGCGACAGAATGGCCCCATCGGACTTCCGAATCACTCGCAGCACGTCCCCCGTCGCTCCGCTAGTAATGTCGATTCGTGACGACGTGTCCACCGACAACCCGGTCAGCACCCCCGTTGACGTAATCGAAGTGTTCAGCACGTTCGCGGCGAGAGTCGCGCCCGTCAAAGTACCAGCAGCTGCCGCCCCGCTAGCCGGAGTCGTCGGCACCCACGCCGTGCCGTTCCACGCCGGCACCTGGTTCGTGGTCGCGCTGCTCTGGGTCAGTGCCGACAAGGGGTGCGAGTGAGATGCCGCCGCGAAATCCGCGACGGCCGACAGGGCCGCCGAGCCGAGGCCCAGCAGCGTCCGGCCCTGCGCGGGGGTCGGGACGTAAACGTTCGTCGCGTTGCCCGCCAGCAGGCCCACGAGGTCGGTCGCGGTCGCGGTGGTGACGGAGTTGGGGCCGGCCGGACCACGCATGGAGGACAGCGTGAACTCCCGACGGTCACTGTCGAAATTGAATGTCGGTTGATCGGGCATAGGAAGCTACACCAGGTCGGTGACACCGGAGATCATGGTTATTTCGCCGCGCCACCAGAAAGCTCGGCCGCCGCCGGCCGGCGAGTCGGCACGCAGGTCGTGCCATACGCTACCGACGAAGGTGGCAGTCAGACTGCCGGCGACGACCCAGGAGATCACACCGACGGCGATTTCGGACAGGTCGATAGTCGCCCCGGCGGTCACTCCGAGTTCGCAAAGGAGGGCACTGGTGGGTAGGCGTCCCACGCGAAACTGGTACTTAAAAACGTACCCGGTCAGGGGTACCGGCAAGCCGGTGTCAGGATCGACGACGGTCAGTCGTTCGCTGAACGCGGCACCTTGGGTCAACTCGATGGTCGGATAAGTGGCTACTCTGGGAGTCACGCGCGCCCCCGACAGAAGATTAGGAAGGACTGCTTGCTACGAAAGTAGCAAGCAGTCCTTGATTGGTCAATAGACGACTGTCGATTCACTTTAGGATTCGTGAAACTTGCTCGCCACGGGAGCCGACCCCTGGTTCTGATACCTGCCGGTGTACGGCTGCCTCTCACCGGTCAGCGTCGTGTAGCACAGTTGCGCGATCTTCATGCCGGCCCGGACGCGGAACGGGTGGGTCACTTCCAGTTCCAGCGTCCAGTGGCCGCAGAAGCCGTCGTCGCCGAACCCGGCAGTCAGGTGTACCTTCAATCCCCCGCGAGCCACCGACGACCGCCCTTCCAGTCTAGGCACCAGTCCATGCGTCTCGGTGTACTCCAGCGTGGACGCCAGGTATAGTATGCCGGGGCGGAGGACGTGTCCTTCCGGCGGGATCGGATACTCCAGGGTCTTCGGCGGGGAGAGGGGGTCGAACGCCGGTAGTTGTCCCCCCGGCACCAGGAAGTACACCTTGAACGTGTCTCCCAGGTGAACGTCGTAACTGTTCGGCCCGCACTTGGCCGGGTCGAACGGGCGGATGACGATCCGCTCCCTCTGATCGCCGTTCGCACCGACGCCTCCTTCGGCCAGCCGCCGGATCTCAGGGCCAGTAAGGATTCCCATAGTTACTCCCGTTTATTGGTCGAACCAAGACTTGGACAGCACTTCTCCCCTGACTCCAACCAGCCACGACTCCAGCATGGTGGCGCACTCGAAGGCGGGCGGCAATACCTTGTCCACGTGGTAGTGCTGCCGGAACTGTTCTTCGGAGTCGAACTCGTCTGCGTGGAGGAACGCCGCCGTCGCCGTCCGCAGCTTGAGGCGGCGGACGGCCCGCCGGAACTTGGCGACGAACTCACGCCCGGCGGACGGCTCTATCACCGCCACGAACGGCTCGATCCCCTGGAGTACGACCATCGCCTCGAACCCGTCTTCGACGACGACCAGGTTGTAAGCGTGGACGCCGCACACTCGCCGGAACAGGTCTAGCACGTCGGGGTTGGTGACGGCCTGGAGTGACACCAGTACGGCGGCCCGCCAGCCGGGGGGGATGAGGAACGACATCTTGTGGTCGATCAGGAAATCGACCGCCGCCGCCAGCGGGATTCGGCGGTCGTCCGACATGGGGAGGGAGTACGCCCCCGGCACCTTGTCGGCGTCCACCCACTTCTGGACGGTGCGGGGGGCGACCTTGCACACGGCGGCGAACGCCCCGGAAGTCAGTACGCTGGAGGAGGACAGGGCCACCTTCGCCTGTCCCATCTGGATCAAATGCTCCCGCGGCCCCACGTCGTTCCCTTTCACGGCGGCGCTGGTGACGGGGCCGGTCGCCCTGCTCCGTTTCTTGACTGTCATGAATACCTACTGTTTAAAGGACGTGGCGGAGGAAAAGCAGGACCGCGATACCCCACACGCCGGTACAACAGCCGACGCAGACGCCGAACCTGCGGGCACTCGATTCGGCCGACATGGACATCTGGATGTCGTTCCGAACCAGGTCGCGGGACTCGTCGTCGATGTGCGGACCGACCCGATCCAGGACGGCGTATGCCCTCTTCCGGAACTGCCTCTCGCACCGGACGAAGCGGATCGTGCGGACGAGGAGGGGCAGGGCGACTGCGAGGAAGGGCAGTGTGACCGCCGCCAGCAGAACCGTAATCATATCGACTCCTGTTAGACCATGACGGGCTGGTAACGGCCGGCGCGCAACTCTATCGCCCGGTCGATGCTCTGGCGGGCTTCGGTCAAGTCTTGCACCTCGTCTTTGCAGCCCCGCCGTCCCGCCGCCAGGAGTTTTTTGACGGCGTGGGCGACGGCGGAGTCGGTCACTCGGAAGGCGTTCAGCACGTCGTACACGTCCACCATGACGACTACGGTCGTCCCCGCCACGTCGAAGCTGACGATCTCCCGCTGGTACTGCTCGGCCCCGACTTCCGACTTCACCAGAACTATGACCTTCTCACTCACGGGTCGCTCCCCCTATTCGGACCACGTCGCCCGACACGAGTTCGGTCGCGTGCGTGATCTGGATGATTTGAACCCCGAACTCGGCGGCCAGTACCTCCAGGAGCCGAGAAACCGCCGGCCGAAACTCCTTGCTGACGAACCGGAACGGTTCGTCGAGTACCAAGACTTTCTCTTTCCGACTCGCCAGCACTACCGACAGCCTGAGGGCGAAGGCCGCCACGTCCAGGACCCCGCCCTCCACCTGGTCGTCATCCGGGTCGGGCGAGTACACCTGACCGGCACGAGACAACTGGAACCCGGCCCGCCCCTTGTCGTCCACTTTTATGGCGAACTGGTAGGCGTCGTCGTCCCACACCAGAGCCAGGCAGCGGGTGACGACCGTCGCCATCCTGTCCTGGGTCGCCGCCCGCATCCCCTCGACCACCTGACTCACCCACAGGGACGCTTCGACCACCGCCGCCCGCCGCTCGCCCGCGGCCAGCAGTTGAGCCGTCAACCTCACCAGGTCTCTCTTCGCCTGCGCCAGCCGCTGTTCCAGCAGGTCGATCACGGCGGCTCCCCCAGGAAGGCGGCGACGGCGGCACCCAAGGTCGCCTCCAGCGTTTTGAACTCTTGCTTGGCCCGATGGTCGGCCTCGGCCGCCGCCTTCTCCTTCTTCCTCAGCCTGACCAGTAAGGCGTCGGCGTCTTCGACCGAGTCTACGCCGAACTCGTCTTTCAACCGGGACAGGGCAGCCAGGTGAGCAGCCCGCCGGTCTTCGACCACCCGCTTCATCGCCGCGTGGCGGCGTTTCACCTGTTCGTACTCGTCCAGCATCACGGCCCCCTCCGGTCAGGTTAGTGGTCTAGCAGGTCCAGAATCTCCCGCTTGGCTCGGGCGCTCAGGCGGGCGTCCCCGATCAGCAGGTTGACCGCCGCCCGAAAGTCCACGGCCCGCTCTTCGGTCAACTCGCGGACGGCGGCGGCGAGTCCGGTGATGTCCGCGGCGGCGGGCTTGTCCGGTGGTGCGTACTCGGTCTTCCCGTCGGCCCAAACGTCGCCCGCCGCCGCCAGAAGTACGACGCGGAGTACGTCGGCGGAGTTCAGAAGGATGCCGTACTCCGGGATGACCTCCCGCTCTTTGGTCGTCCGGCGGATCAGGCAGCCGTGGTTGTACACGGCTGTCGGGGGAGTCGTCGGTCCCAGATGCCGGATGAACGGGTGGTGGTTGTCCCCGTACAGGACGGCGTCGGCGTACTCTAGTACCGACTCCACTACGGTACCTACGCTACTCCCGAAGGACGCGCCGGCGTGGGCCGTCGGGCCGCCGTCGTGGACGTACTTGTGGTCCACGACCAGCGTCTTGTACCCCGGAAAATCCGTCCATAAGGTCTTTACTACCGACACAACGTCGGCCCCCCACCCGCCGGCCGCCAGACACCACTTGTCGATACCGTTCATCGTATTCGATATGGTCGGACTGGACAGCCGGATCGCCCTGTCGTGCAGGACGCGAAACAGACGACTGCCGCCGGACAGGCTGCTGCCCCTGCGCCCCGCCGACCCGTTCGCCGCGATCTCCAGGTTGTACAGGGCCGAACGGTGGTACTCGGCCGTCGAATGGTACGGCAGGTCGTGCTGACCGGGGACGGCCATAACCGGCACGTCCGGGTACCGGTCGAACACGCCGGCCGCCCACGACACCAACTCGACCGGCTGGTCCCACGAGTGGAACACGTCGCCGGCGATCACCAGCGGTATAGGAAAGTCGGTGACCGTATTGGCCGCTTCGAGGACCTCGACCAGGTGGTTCTCCATCGTCAGATACCACGCCTCCCGCCCGCCGGCCCTGGCGCGGGGCGGGTCGTGACTCAGGTGCAAGTCCGACACTAGGACGGCGACGGCATCGGAGAGCCGCACGCCGGGCACGTCGGGGTCAGTCCGGCCAGTTCGTCCGCCACGCCGGACAGGTTTCGTTTCGCCGTTCGCCACGCCTTGTACTCCTTGGTGGTGTCGTCCAGAAGGTACTCCAACAGGCCCCGCCGCGCGTAGGCGAAGGCAGACAGGTCTCGCTCCGCGGCCCACGCCGCGAACGCCTCCAGCCACGGGCCGACCCACGCCGGGACGACCTGGGCGTCCCGGACGAGCTTTTCGACCCCGGCAATGGTTCTCTCGACGGCGATAAGGGATTCGCCCGCCCGCCGAACGGCAGACAGGCCGTCGGACAGCGCCACGGCCGATTTAAGCGATTCTTTTGTACCCGACGCCTCTTTACTCAGTTTCGACAGACGGGCGAAGGACAGGGCCATTTTCGCGGCCACTTCGCCCGTCTCGATAGCGCGACGATTCGCGGCGATCAGCGGCGCGAACTTCTTACCTGCGACCAGCAGCCGCCGCAACTCCTTGACCGACTCTTCCAGCACCCGCCCCTCGGCGGCCAGCTTCTTGTCCTTGGAGGTCAGGGCGGCCTTCACCCGGACGGCGTCGGCCATGCCGGTCAGTTCGTTGAACTTCTTGGTCAACTCGGCGGGCGGGAGGGCGATCCAGAAGAGCGGGTCGTGCTGCCGCTGGAACGACGCCGGCCCGACCGACAGGGCGTCGGCCACCAGGTCGGGCACGTCGGCCCCGAACGCCACCAGCTTATTCCCGTCCAGGGCGTACACGTTGGCCCCCGGCCCCTTCTTGCGAACCACCTTCGCCGTCGCCGTCACCAGGGAGACCATCGCCGCCCCGGCCCCGTGGGCCACCATCGAGTTCCCCGACGGGCGGTTGAAGCAGACCCACCGGAGGGCGCGGACGACGGCCGACTTGCCCGCCCCCGTCTTGCCCACCAGGGTAGTCACCCCCGGCCCGAAGGGGACCGTCAACTTGCCGTGGTTCTGGAAGTTCACCAGTTTGAGTCGCACCCACATAGCTCCTCCTCAAGCGTAGAATCCGAACCCGCGTTTGCGGACGGCAGCTTCGATCCGTTCGCGGGACAGTCGGGCGTACTCAGGATTGAGTTCAGTTCCCAGGAAAGACAGACCCAAGGACACGGCCGCACGGCCCGTCTGCCCCGACCCGCAGAACGGGTCGTACACGACCGAGGTGGTTAGTCCCGGACACCCGATCCGAAGGCACCGTAGAGGTAGCTCTTCGGGAAACGCGGCGACGTGCTTCGTCCCACCTTTCTTCCACTTGATACTACCCCCAGGAGTTATAGACCACACGTTTCTAGAGGTGCGAACGTAGTGCAGACGACCGTCTAGCTTCCCGTGGTGATCCCCGTATCGACCTGCCGAAGCGAACATGGTCCTCCCTAGCGCCGGCTCTTGATTCGCTTCGTGGTTCCAGAAGTACCGGGGACTCTTGGCGAACAGGAAGATTGATTCAGTGGCCCGGACGCACCGGTCGCGGACGCTCTCCGGTGTGGGGTTCGGCTTGTGCCAAGTTATCTCTTGTCGGAGGTACCAGCCGGCCGCTCGCAGGGCGAACGCGAACATCCAGGGGACGCCGATCAGGTCTTTAGCCTTGATGCCGCCACTTCCAACAGAGTAACTGTCACCCAGGTTGACGAAGCAAGTTCCCTTCGGTTTCAGTACCCGCCGCACTTCGGCGAACACGGAGACCAGTCCGGCGATGTATGCTTCCGGCGTATCTTCGCTGCCGATTTGTTTATCGACGCGGACGGCTCCGCACTTGCGGCAGACTCCTTTGTACTGCACGGTAGCGGTGGCGTGCATGTAGTCACCCCAACCCGTACTAAGCGTGCTTTTCTTAGGACCTCCTCCTAGCGGCGGAGCTTGGTGCCCGCACGCCACGTCGCCGCCTTCCCATGTCCCGGTTCCGTAGTCGCGCAGTCCGTAGTACGGGGGCGACGTGACGACGCAATCCACGCACTCGTCGGGCATGGCCTTGAGGTGGGTCAGTGCGTCGGAGTTAGCCACCCAGAACTTGCGGCCGCCACCTAGTACAGATTCAGTCTTAGTCATTGCGTCACCTCTTAGTCTGTTTCTTGATCCGCCGGGCGGCGAGCTTAGCCGCTTCCAGGATCGACGGCAGCGGCGGAGTCGCCTGCCGCGTCCGCACCAAGTCGTCCAGGCGGAGGGCGAGGACGGCGACATTGCGGCGAGTGCCGTCGGGCATCTTGACCGACCCCAGAACAGATACCGACGGCACCGACAGACCGTCCCGCTTGAGCGCCGCCCACACTTCGGGCAGGTCGTTCTCCAGGGCCAGAGCGTCCAAGTACACCATCGTCCTCTTCTTTCCCCTCGACCGATGGTGTATAATCGCCCAGCACGCCGCCCCGGACAGCCGCTTCGACTCCTCGGCCTGGTGGACCCAGGCGTCCCACCCGTCTTTCTGGAAGGCGGCAGTCGTCGGCCGGTCGATCAGGTCGTTCAGCGTCACATGCTGGTAGCCGCACTTGAGTTCGAAGACGAGAACCCGGAACAGGTCGGCACTGGCGGAGTCGGTGCTGCACAGGTCGCCGGCATGTCCTGCCGTTCGTTTCCCCTTGCGCCCCCGGACCGTGGCCCGCCCGCCCGACATGGACGACCGCCAGATGGTGTCGTCGTGCTTGCCGTCGGTCCACCAGATAGAGAGTCTGGTCGAGATAAGCCTCTCAAAATTGCTCCCCTTTGCCACGTTTACGGTCTCTCTAGAGTGGATAAGGTAAGGTCGTGATGCCGAGAGAAAGACAGACGCGATCCCAGATTTCTTCTGTCCACGCGAACGGCCGGGCGGCTACGATCCCGCACCCGGCTTCCATCTGGTCGTCGAACGGGACGGTCACCAGCTTGAGGTCTCGCCGGTACTCAGGGGTCAGGAGATGGGCTTCGATCTTTTCCAGACGGCGTCCGGTCAGCGTCTTGTTCAGGTACGATATCGCCGACTGCTCGCCAATACCAGAACAGCCGGGCACGTTATCACTGGTGCAGCCGGCCAGGGCCTTTACCTTCACCCAGTCGGCGGGAGTTATCCGGTACGTCTTGTAGAACTCCTGGAGCGTCATCAGGACCGCCTTAGTCCCAGGCCGGTGAATGATCGTCTTCCCGTCGAGTAGCTGGAACAGGTCGTGATCGGTCGAGACGATGAGCTTCTCCTCGTCCCAGAAGTGGTGGCAGAAGGCGGCGATCAGGTCGTCCGCTTCAAAACCCGCCGCTTGAACGAAGCCCTGGTACCCCGCCGCCCGCAGGTGGTTCCTCAGCCGTTTCAGGCCGACCCCCACGTTCTGCCGGAACAGAAGGTCTTCGGGGGACAGGTCTCGCGTCCGCTTCTGCTTGTACTCCGGGAACAGTTCCTTCCGCATCGTCGGGCCGGCGGGGTGGTCGCCGCACAAGAGGACGCGGGCCGACCGGAACCTCTCCATCGCCCGCGACACTTCCGACAGCAGGCCATAACCGACAGTGGTGGATTCGTCGGCAAACGACAGGGCCGCGTTCCTGAGGGCGTGGGCGGACCTCCAGGCAGCGTTGTTCGCGTCAATCAGGATTACTGGCTGGTCGAGCATCCGTGTCCTCCTGGGTCGGCGGGGTGAGTACCAGCTTGATCGTACCACTGCCGGTGACGACGATGTGGTGCAGGGTACGCTCGGTGTCACCGTCGATCACCAGGACGCGGGTGCCGAACGTCGCCCGCACCGTCGCCCGCCGGAGGATGAACGCCGTCGTGTTCTCGAAGCACTCCAGGCACTCGTCGGCCAGAATCGGTCTCTCAGGTCCGGTCATTTCAACTCCTCGGAAGTGTACACGATACGGGGGATGCCCGATCTCGACCACACTAGTCGGCCGACGCCGGCGTCGGCGATCTCCTCCCGCATGGCGTCGGCCCGCAGCCTCATACGGATGGTACTCTCGGCCCGCCCGATCTCCCTGGCGATTTGGAACACCGACATGCCCCCGGCCTGGAGGGCTTTAGCCGCCGCAACGTCGGCTTCGGTCAGTCGAACCCAGGGGCGAGCCATTACGAGTACCTCGGTTTGCGAACCACCTTGGTCGCTTCGGAGATTTCGTCGTAGCACTTCCTCACGGCGATCCTCATCGTCTTCTCCAAGTCGTTCTCTTCGATGTGGCGGACCAGGGCGTCGCGGGACAGGTGGTCGTCCGAGATGCCGGTCGCCAGGATGCCGCCCTTCCCGCCCTTCCAGTATCCCTCCTCGACCAGGTAGTCCACGCACCCGCCCGTGTCGTCGATGCCGACCGAGTACAGGATGGGCAGTGTGAGCTTTTCGTACCGGCGACCGGTGATCCTGTTCTTCTTGATGACGACGTGGGTGGTGATGCCGACGGGCCGGTCTTTTCCTTTCACCGGCTTCGTGATGGTCTTCTTCACGCTCAGCCACACGTCGGCGGTGGCGAAGAAGGTGACGGCGTTCCCGCCGGCCCGGTCCTTAGTCTCGAAGCCGAACCCGACGTTATCGATGGTCTGGCACAGGACGATCAGGATGCTACCCGACTTGCGGAGGCCGTCGGTGCTAGTCGCCAATCGGAGGATGGCTTTCAGCTTCTTCGCCTTGGACATGCCGTAGCTGCCCGTCACCTTCTTTCCCGTCGAGCGGGCCTTTCGGGATTCGGCGTCCTTCTCCTCGTCGGCTTCGGTGGACAGGCCGTCTATACTGTCCAGGACGTAGATGAACGGGCGGCCGTCGTTCATCGCCGCGTTCAGGTTGAAGTCGAAGTCTTCGGCCGTCCGGGAGTACACCGGGTCTTCGGGAGTGCCGGCCGGCGGCTCCAGGGCGTCGCTCACCGACTGGCCGAAGAAGTGGGCCACGTCCATGTCCGCCCCGTCTTCGACCGAGTCGTATATGAGTCGGTAGTCGGCGAAGGCGGGGTTCAGCTTGGCTTCGGCAAAGGCGGTGAAGCAGAGCCACGTCTTTCCGCTGGAACTGTCTCCCACCAGGGCGTAGTATTTGCCGCTCCGGTAGCCCCCCTTGTTCGTCCCGGACAGGTGAACGTCTAGCACGCTGCTGCCCGTTCTCAGGTATTTCTTAACCACTGGCTGTTCTTTCGATTCGGTCAGCAGTTTCTTGACGCGGCTGGTTTTCAAGGGAGTCTCCAGAAGAAGGGGGACGCCGCGAACGGCGTCCCCGAAGGTGTCTAGGTCACTTCTTCGGCTTCTTCTTCGGGGCCACCGGCTCATCGTCGTCGTCCACGGCGAAGTCGTCGTCGTCGCCGTCGTCCTCGTTGAACGCCCGGCTCTTACTCGGCTTGCCGGTGGATCGCGTCGGCTCCTTGCCCTTCTTCTTCGGCGGCTCTTCCTCTTCCTCTTCCTCTTCCTCTTCCTCTTCCTCTTCGTCGTCGTCGTCGTCGTCGTCCAGCACCAACTCCTCGTCGTCGTCTTCGACCGGGGCCGCCTTAGCCGTGCCCTTCTTCTTCGGGGGCACCGGCTCCTCGTCTTCGTCTTCGTCGTCTTCGACCAGCGTCAGTTCGTCGAGGTCCACGCTGTGAGGCGCGTCGCGGGATTCCGACTTGATCGACGCCATGTCGGTCTCGGCGTTGATCTTCTTGACGACACCCACCACCTGCTTGCCCTTGTAATCGAAGGTGACCTTCGACCCCACCTTGACAGTACCCGCGGCCGCCTCTTCCCCGGCGGCCCCGTCCTCTTCGTCGTCCTGATCGCTGTCCTCGACCGGGGCCTCCTTCGCCTTCTTCTTCGGCATCGGCAGTTCGTCGTCGTCGGTCTCTTCGACCGGGGCCGGACTCTTGCCCGCTCTGGCCGACGGCTTCTTGACCGGTTCGTCGTCTTCCTCTTCGTGACGGTCGGCGTGCCCCTCGAACAGCACCTTCTTAAGCACGTCGTAGGGCGTCTCGATCAGCAGGTCGTCCAGGCACGGGGCGGTGTCGAGGAAGTCGTCGGGCAGGACTTCCTTCGTCGGCGTGATCTCGATGTTCTTGGCCTGGAGGAACTTGTACTTGAGCTTCGGATCCTCCATCAAGATCCGGACGACGGCACCGCCTTGCAGGTAGAAGAAGTGCTTGAACGGGTACTGCTCCACCTCGTCGTCGTCCCGGTTGACGTTCCGGGACGCCTTGAGCTTGGCTTCCAACTGCTTTCCCAGAGCGTGGTACGACAGGTCGAGAATCCGCCACCCCTTCCCCTTGTCGTCGCCGTCCCGCACCAGGAACAACTGCCGCTCCTTCACCTTCAAGGCGTCGATGACGGCCGCGTCCGCGTTCGGCGTACTCCGCAACTTGGCGCTGTACTCGCACACCGGGCAGGGGGTGCCGAACACTCGCCGGTTGCAGCAGTAGGTGTCGCCCCCCTTGCCGTCGTCGCCCATGCCGATCCGGGCGTGGGCGAAATACTTCCGGGTGTACCACACGGTGCCGGGCGACTGTTCCGGGTTCCCCCGACCCACCACGAAGGGGGCGAACCGGAAGCGGTACTCCTTCTCGTCCTTCATGGGCATGAAGGACAGGCCGTCGGGGAGGCTCACCGACTTGCCACCGAAGGCCGTCGCCGCCTTCGCCGCCGCCTCCGCCGCGTCGCCGTACACCATCGACTTCTTCTTGTCCTTCGCCATCGAATCACCTGAGTTGTGTGAGGGAGAAACCGAGGCGGGGTCGGGTGCGACCCCGCCTCCATCATCCTGCGTAATCGACTTACTCGCCGTCTTCGTCTTCGTCTTCGTCGTCGTCGTCGTCGTCCGGCCCGCAGTAGTGTACGTTCATGTGAGACCTCGGTATGGGGTTCGTTCGTGGCAGGGGGCTTCCCTCCGACAGCCGCTCGACAAGTTGGCGGCGATCCGGCGGGCCTCGAATAC
>Ga0163148_10005256_pt1 | contig 13026 bp, 14 predicted proteins | sample OliLakLV19MP7P2_FD_148606 | JGI IMG/M metagenome (GOLD analysis project Ga0163148, IMG submission 148606) | Freshwater microbial mat bacterial communities from Lake Vanda, McMurdo Dry Valleys, Antarctica- Oligotrophic Lake LV.19.MP7.P2 | ecosystem: Environmental > Aquatic > Freshwater > Lake >... | reverse complement strand
CTGAAACAATGTTGTCACCATTCTGGAATGTTGCGCAAATGAACCCCCAGCTCTATAGCAACAGTGATGACTCACCCTGGATTTGGCTGTGTGGGCTTCTTTTGGGTCAAATGGATCAATTCATGCGCTGAAATGACGTTGTCACCATTGTGGATCGTTGCGCAATGAAGCCCGCAAGATGGGTTGTTTTGGTGGCTCTGTGGCAACATCGACTGCCCACCCTGGATTTGGCTTTGTGGTCTTCTTTTGGGTTAGCTGGATCCATTCATCCACTGAAAGCATGTCCATCCATGCTGCCAGACCTGTGGTTAGCTCAGATGCTTTTCTGCTTTGCAAGCACTGGTGCTTGTCAGCTGTCATGGCTGTGATTGCATGTGCGTTCATTGAAGAAATGATATGTTTATGGGCCCCCGTGCGCGCCGGAGTGGACGCCATTGTAATTAGGATCCAGCGATAAGGTAATTAGCACTCACTGCCATTTCAATCCTGTTCAAACGCTTGTACAGATCATAGGTCACCTTTTCTTGATAATGGAGGCATCATTTGCCTCAACATAATAACAAACATCTGATCAAACGAGAAAAATCTCTAGTTGCATAATGAAGTTTCTCCTTGTCACCTCCCAGTTACTTCTGGCGGCAGCACTGGTGAACTGCCAAGATGAGGGATCCTCAAATTCTCTGCTCGACCAACACGCCGCTCTGCTAGACTTGCTTCCTTCCACCCCAGAGAACACAGATGCCATTGTCATTCCTCTTCCTCTAACAAGCAGTAGGGCTTCTGGAACAATCTCAGGGACCTTTGTAGTAGGTGCAACAACTGCGATTGATTCCAATAATGACAATACGATTGATAGTTGGGGCGGAATTGCGTACAAACCCTTCACTACTGGAGTCGGCAATGCTCCGCCTACGTTCTTTACCAGTGTCTCCTGCACATTTACTATGAATGCTGGTGGAGCCGATATGGTGCCGTATCTACGCAAAAACAATTTACCTACGTCCAACGGTGCCAGCGACTGTACAGCGAACGTGGATACGGATTCTGTGGCACCCGACACGGAAGTTTGTTCTGTGACTTCCTCTTCTGATCGAGGCGATTACGTATATTCGGCTGTGACTGTCATTGCGAACACTAGAGGCACCTATAACGTCGACTATGTGTGTACTTATGAGGCATGTGATGGGTGCTTTTCGTCCGAAACAACCGTTCAAATCCTTGGAAAGGGTGAAACAGCAATGAAAAACCTGCAGATTGGCGACAAAGTCCTCGTTGGAGACAATTATGAACCCATTTATGGATTTGCCCATCTCGACAAAAGCAAAACGACAGAGTTTCTTCAAATCTACATCACTGAAGCACATGATAGCAACAACCACGGTCCTCTGGAAGTTACGGGAGATCATTTGATTTGGGTCAACAATCAATACGCACAGGCCCAGTCGGTCAAAGTAGGGGATACACTCAGGACTACAGACGGCGAATCAACAGTCAGCAAGATCTCTACAGTCTTCAGAAATGGTGTCTATGCTCCCTTGACGCCATCCGGGTCGCTTTTAGTGAATGGTATTGCAGTTTCATCCTATGCCTCGGTCCCCAAGGTTGCCAATCTGCTTTCCAACCTGCCCATCTCCTACCATACTGCGAATCACATGGCGCTCAGTCCCGTCGGTATGCTGTGTTTGGGTGTTTCCTCTCATTTTTGTGACCTGGATCCGGTTTCAGAAGAAACAAGTTTTCCCGTTTTTGTCAAAGTTTGGTTGACTCTTGTGGACATCGTGGACCAACAACAGCAACAAAGCAGCGCCTTCTTGCAGTGGATTTTCTTGGGGCTCTATCTAAGTATTTGTGGTCCTCTCTATGGCATCGAGTTGGTGGTGGGTGCTGCGTATGCCCCGGCTCTGTTCCTAGTTGCTGTCTTGATGGCAGGACTAGCTCGTTTCAAGTTTTGGAAACGTGATAGCAATCACGACAGGTCCCTTTGCAAAAAATCGGTGTGATCAGTAAAACGACTCCCGCTCCTAATATTGCGAAACTCCATGGATCAAAATTAATACACTTGACCGAGGACGCCAGACAAAATCACACTAGCATGCAAACTGAAATCATTGCTTAGAATTTCTGTCACTGTTTTTGCTTGCTATTCGTTTAGCCATAGCTACAAAGTCTAGTACGCAAAATAGATTACCTAAGTGCTATTGCTATTGCGGCTGGTACTAGCTAGCTGGCTATAGACTAGCTAGTAGTGTGACCCTGATGTTTTTAAATTCGAATTGCAATGACATCAGGCATTCGAAATCGCCATGGTGGGTCGCAAAAGAAGGACCAATTGTTCCGCGGTCATTGGGCATAAAAGAAGCTCGGTTCCGGCCCCGTCTCGTACTCTTCTACCTTCTATTAACGCAACAAGTAGCTAGGTAGCTAGCTAGAGCTCATAGCCACATAGCCTACTATCTAAAGCTAGCTAGTGGCTGATAGCAGTCTGGTAGCTAGTAGGCTCCTGCTGCGACTGCCTGGGGCTTAAACCTAGAAGAGATCCACCCCGTGGCATTTGTCTTGCTTGCCTAGTTTCGGTCCGTCGGCTCACGTATGCGCCTGCACTCATTGTGCTTGTACTACTAGCTACTAACTAACTAAGTGGAGCAGCTACAGTAGGTAGTGGGACTTTTTTCAAGGTTTCTCCCATTCGAATTCCTTGGCTGCTTGGACTCGCCGTCAATGCCCATGCAGTTGAATCACCACCCCGGCCTCCCCGCTTCATGCATGTGCTACCGACGAACTGGAAGCGAGCTGCACACCCTGAGAAATGCTCTCTACCTGTTAGAGATAGACGGAAGAGCTAGGGTGTGGTCTTGGTATCTGCAACTGTAGATCTCAAACAAGTAACTGTGGATGGAACATTCGCATTCCAGCTTACTGGCTACAACTGAATAGATAGCTTCTGCTACTGACAGCAGCACCACTGTAGCAACAAGAGCTCATCATCTACTGTACTAGCCAGTTTCAGGCAGCGCTAACTAATGATTCCGTGTACTAGTACTACTAGCTAGCTAGAGTAGGGTAAAAGAAGTTGAAGAAGGTCCCAGTGGGGATCATCAAAGATCACAGTCATGCGATCTCTTCTTGTGTAACATGTTGTGCGTCATGCTGTAACAAACGAGAAGGTTCGCTATTGGTGAGGTGCCATTAAATCATTTCTCCGAGTAATTATTCCGTCTGTCACTGTAACGTGATATTTCCTATGACTACCGTCGGACATTTTTATCAAAAGTATCAAAATAATGACTTTTAGGCTTCTTTATGACCCTGAGGCAGTTGAGCAATCAAGGCTACTACAGTACTAGCTAGTAGTAGTACCGTACTGGCAATCTACGTATTCAGCAAAACCTACAGTATGACCGCCACCAAAAATGTTTCGTTCACAACAAGAGCAACATTCATAACACACAAAAACCTCAATCATTGTTAGCACTACCAACACTGCCAACACGGATGGTCTGTTAGCTTTACTTGTATCTGCACTTGACTGGAAAGAGCAAAAATTTTACTTCTACAAAGGACGACGAGATGGAAATTATTCGCCGTCGCAACAAGAACAATCGAAGACCCGCGAAGGGTCTTCTCACACGCAAGGCACACAGTTTATTGATGACCAAAGCACCTTCTGCGGCTTCTCTTACCTCTACAAGTACAAGTAACCTCGGCGCTGGTGCTAAAACCATCGCTAAAGATTATGATGCAGATGACATGGACGATTCCGACATGATGCATATGGATGACTCTGCGCTAGATTTCTATGATACCGGTCTTAGCGGAAGACGTGGTATGGGCCAAGATGGAGATTTGGAGACCGGGTGTCCGACCAAAGAAGGGGACGATCGAGTCCCGCTCAAGACTCACAAGAAAAATGACGACCTGGACGACGCTGCTTCCATGGACCCAAGACAACGTTTCTACCACCAAGTCTATCAGAAAGCTTTCGTGGTTTTGACGACTGTCTATCACAAAACTAGCTTTGTCTTGGACAACTACGTCTTTGAGGGATTGCCCTTGTGCTTACGGATCGCTCTAGTCCTGCATGCCCTTACCTGCCTCTACGGTTTGAGTGTCATTTGGTCGTACTACGACAATATCTGCGGGTCCATGTGCGCCTTCTTTATTACTACTTTGGTTGGAGCCAGCTTTCTAGTCACATCTCTCACCGCCATGGTAGGTCCAGAAATTGATTCCTATGCTTTGAGTTGATTTGCAATCTTGTTCTGAATCTACGTTTTGAAAGCACGACGACTTGGCCTTGCGACGCTCTTGAATGAAACGTTCTCACGATATACTTCCCTCTCAAACTATCCAGGCCACCATGAAAGCCGCCCAAATTGAATTGTCCGAGTCGATCATTCAAGAAGGGCGCAGCAGAGCCCTTCTCAACTCACTTTACCCGACTGGCGTCTTGCAGCAAATGTACGCGGATCTCAAACCGGAGCAAATATGGGAAGCCCAGCTTCAAGTTCAGCAGGAAATGGAAGAACAGTATCTAAACAGCCGATATGATGATGATGACGAGGACGAGGATGGGCAGATAGATACAGAGCAACCATCACAGCCGCGCAATAGTCGAGGAAACGAATCCATGAGTCTTGAAGTGATTGGGGAAACCGATGTGGACTGTTCCCAGTCCAATCACCACGATGATATCGAGGAACAAACTCCGGTCAGTAGGGTTTCACCAAGCGCAGCTTTACGCAGTAGTTTGGAATATGGCGACAGTGGCGACGATGACATCCCGAAAGCCATTCCCGTGCCTATCTCCAACTTCTCTGTCGCTTCCCCCATGGCCACGCCTGGTAGCACCCCAAATGCAACCCCCCTTCGAGAACGCCATCTGCCGGCTTCTGGATCAGATCCCTCCCGGCTCAAGCTCCCAAGGTCCAAGAGCAGTGACAATTATTTAAACAGCATGAACTCAAGTCTCTCCTCCGTCCGACGCGGGAAAAATCCACACAAGCAAAATAGCGGCCGCAGTCTCGAGCTCAATGCCAGCACTACCTCTTTGGGCGACGATAGCAGTGAAGGAAATAACAACAAGAACAACAATCTCAGCGTCAACGATTGCGTCAATGCATGTATTCCAGCAGGGGAGGAGACCATTATGTGTATGCGAAAAAATTCCCTCACGTTACGACGACAATCCATTTCGCGTCGCGTCACCATGGCCCATCATCGACGAGTGTCCGTGGGATATGCGCGACGACGATCCAGCATTGGAACATCCTCGGTCAATTCGTCGACAGGAAGCAGCGTAGCAGGGCGGCCCATTCAAGAACGATTCGCACATACGACGGTACTCTTTGCGGATATTGCCGGATTTACGCATTGGTGTTCTGTCAGAGAAGCCTGTCACGTCTTTACACTGCTCGAATCCATCTATTTTGTGTTTGACCAAATAGCACGGGATTTGGGAGTGTACAAAATTGAGACCATTGGGTAAGTAACCAAAGTACACGTTATTGGAGGTTTGCACTGCGTTTTGATATTTTCTAACATTTCCTGTCTTTTTCTTTTTATCTGTCAGCGATTGCTACGTTGGTAAGTCCGGCATTCAAGGGACCCCGGACTGCTGCGGTGGCGCTTCATATTTATATGCTCGCTAACAAATCTTTGTGTTTATTGTTTCTTTCAGCTGTCACTGGAATTCCCAATCCAATGGACGATCATGCTGTGGTCATGGCACATTTCGCAAGTCGCATCATTCACGAATTCGAGGTCGTCGTCTCTGGATTGGTGGAAGAACTAGGAGAAGGGACGGAAATTCTCAAGTTGCGGGCGGGCGCTCATTCTGGTTCGACAGTGGCAGGAGTTTTGCGTGGAGATAAAGGGAGGTTCCAGCTCTTCGGCGACACTGTGAACACCGCTGCTAGAATGGTACGTACAAATGTTTGATGCAGCAACATTCCGGTACTCAGATTTGATCTTCGTCGGGCTAAACTAATTTTCATTATTGCCGTAATCTTAATAGGAGTCCAATGGAGTTCCGGGCAAGGTTCAAGTTTCTGAAGAGATGGCAAGGGCACTAGCATTCCGAGGAAAGTCGCATTACTATCGACCCAGAGAGGACAAAATCAAAGCCAAAGGAAAGGGAATGTTACAGACTTTCTTTCTCGAGGAAAGCCTACAAACCAGACACTTGAAACAGAACCAAAAATCGGTGTCTCTCTGGATGCATCTAGAGGACGTTTTGAATATCCAGGAACAACCGTTGGAGGCGTGGAATTATTGTCAATTGGAGCTTTTGCTGAAGAAAATTGTTAGCCAAGTGGCTTTGGATTCCGCCGAGCCCAGTAACATTGACTGGGAAGATCGCTTGGAATACGAAGAAGCTGAGGGGTCCATTTTGGACGAAATGACTGCCGATGCCACATATGAGGTGCCCTCTTTGAAGAATACAGACGACGAAATCGATTACGAGGCGGTTGTTCTCCCTGCCAAGGTGGTTTCGGAGCTCCGCGCCTTTGTCAAGGCCATCAGTTCAAATTTCCAAAAGAACCCCTACCATTGCTTCGAACACAGGTACGTCCGTGACTTCGACAAAATTTCAAACTATTCTTCTTCCTTTTTCTCATTTTTTTTATTCGGCTCGTGCCCGCTAGCTGTCATGTTGTGAGGTCCATGCTTCAGGTCGTTGAGCATTTGCAAAAGACCTGTCCGACACTGAAACGTGATCCACTTGCTCAGTTTGTCATTATTCTCATTTGTATGGTACATGATGTTGACAACCCTGGCGTAACGAACGAGCAGTTGATGAAGGAAGATACGGAGATGGCGGACTACTTCAGCAATACCGGCCTTACTCGTAAGTTCCTTTTACTTCATTACCCACCTTTGTGTCTCCAAGATGAGGTTGGCTCGAAGCACAGTATTGTAGAACCTGATAACTGAACTTGCCTTTTTTTCTTCTTGCGCAGAGCAAAATGCATTGGATGTTGCATGGGAACTGCTAACAGGCGACACCTGTCCGCACTTGCTCAAAGCTATCTGTTCTCACTCTCAGCATGAGCTAGACCGTTTCCGCAAGTACATGGTTCATGGCATCATGGCAACTGATAAGGAAGACCGTGATCTAAGATCGGCCCGGCATAAGCGCTGGAAACGTGCTGATTTTGTGAAGCCCTGTGATCAATCAATTGTAGCGGTAGAGCAGTGTCTGCAGCTGTCCGATGTCGTCCACAATGTCCAGACTGGCGAATTTTTCAGCAGATGGACGGAGCGGTGCTTTCGAGAGGAGTATTTAGCATATATTCGCGACCGAAGAGACGCAGATCCTTGCCTCACTTTCTACGAAGAGCAATTGGATCTGCTTCGCAAGGATATAATTCCGCATGCAAAACGATTTTTGGGAGCCAACACTGGGCGGAGAGCCAGCAACCATCACACTGCCTCTGGTTTCCTTGGTAGATGCCGAGAACTACTCCAGCGTGCAAACGACAACGCGACTACGTGGGAGAAGAAAGGAAAGGAGCGTGTGGCGGCCATGGGAGCATCTGCCAAGTATGAGTTCGGAGAAAAACAAGCATAAGTGCTTTCTAACTTTATATGATCACATTTTAGATACAAATACAATTAAAGCTAGTAGATGCAGGCTCTGCTCCTTCATCTTGCCCCTGCTCCACTAGTACCCATTGGAATCCTTCCTTTGTTGACCTCTTGGCAGCCTGGGAGCAGCATTTGTCTGCACGTTTCTCATTTCCCCATCTCTCATAACCATATAAGTGGTTTGAGGTGTGGGTGTAGATGGTCCACAACCCTCTTTCTTATGTACACAGCAGGTGCCTTTTCTTGCTACTCTTTGTTACCCAGTGCAACTATTCCAGGCTCTTTCTAAAAGAAATGCTATTCTTGGTTTTAGTTTACAATAGGAACCTTCTTTAAGTGCCTTCTAGCAGTAGAGGTTATCAACAAAAGGCTGCCTTCTACTAGGGAAATGTTTTCAAAAATAGGTTGACTAGGAACGACTGCCCACTGCATGGGTGTTTCCTATGTCCAGAAGAAGAAACAACAAAAGTGGTTTCCAGGGTGATTGATTAAACTCATGAGTTGAAGTGTGCTGCAGGCAGTCGGTCTCAATGTGGACATGCAGCACATGATAAGTGGTGTCTTTGTTTATTGCATAGGAAAGCATTGAAGGTTAAACATTCATTTTAAGAAAACAAAAATTAGTCTTTTGGGATAAGAATCTCCTGCTGTGTTATGACGTTACCAGCAATTTGTTAGCTGGAGTCTGGATCCTACCAGCTGGAGACAAACATCAATTGCTAATCTTTTTACTTGACAAATCTTGGCAGGGGACAAACAAGCTACTCATCAACATCATAGAAGCAATGCAACTGAAGGGCACAAGGGACGACAATCTCCATCACCATGTGCATCACATGCTGCTTTCATGACCACACAGAAGATGATCAAATGAATGGCATTGGGCAGACAGCTTGAAATTCATTGAACCCTTCTGCATCTTTGTCCAGTCTTCCCACATGACTTGCACAATCAGTCAATCACACATGTGCTCCTCACCAAATAAAAAATCTTAGCAGCTTTGCCTCAAAGAATTTGCATGATCAAATGTGATTGCCAAATCTTACAACCTCAAAATGGATCCATCTGAAACACCCCGTTGATGTGATCCAACTTAAGTCATTGAGAATGGAGCCCAGTGGAGACAATGAAGAAACATCTTGTTTTTTTGTCGCATCAATTGTATTTTGATTTACATCATTTCTCAAAATTGTGCTGCATTCATTTTAAAGCAAAGTCTCTTTTTCAATTCGTCTTTCTTTGCTTAGCAAAAAAATTATATGCACATTGCAATGTCTAACCCTAAAAAAGAAGAAAAAGTTCAGCTAAGATGCATCAGCAGAAAACGAAGTCATCTACTCCTAATTAACAACAAAATCAATCTTGTTGATCTTGTTTGCCACAATGGAAGCACTGGATCAGAACAGATTCGATAGCCAAGCAGCACCATTGCAACATGTGCCCCACAAAGACTTAGCAGAACAGAAAGTCAGTGTGTCACAACCTGAGCTGATGACCAAGATTAAAAACAATTAGGGTCATGCAGTGTCAGGCTTTCCAAGCTAACTCTTCAAACATGCCAACACACTTACCAGTTTGTCTTCTTGCCAACAAAGCAAATCATTGCTGTTTCTTAAATGGCCTTGCTTGTCACAGTGAGGTCAACATGCACACATTGGCTGCATGCTTTGCTGCTGCCTGCATCTTGGTGAAATTTGAGTTTTCTCTGCCCATTCATTAGGGCAGTTTTTGTGTCTTGTGTTGATGACTTCCTCTCTCACTACAACATCATGCTCAACTGAGACTTTGCACCAAGTTGCAGTGATGACAATTACCACATTTTGAATTGCACTGGTAATTTGACTCCACTGGCTCCTGTGGTCAAGCCTCAGTCCTCTCTTTCATCACTTGTTCTCTTCCCCCAACACAATTTTGCAAATGTTGATTGTTGATTGGCCTCCATCTGTTAGCACTGGTCCATCATCAATTTGAATGCGATCAGATGCATTGGTTTCTTTTGTGTTTTTGTGGCGGCAACAGATGAAACTTTTTTACAAGGAGTTAGGTTCCATTGTTCTGATTCATCTTGTGCTGATGTTGTCATCTTTATCACAATGAAAATTATCACAATGAAAATGGTAAGTCAATTGTCACATCTTTCTCTGAAAGAGCAGACAGAACCTGCAAGGAGGATCTTCATATGACACAATCTCTGAGCTAATCAATTTTTCTACTAGTGTTGCTATAGCCAGCAGACTTGTCTTCTGATATTCAGTAGGCTTCAGTTTTGATTCAATGTGCAAAGACTAAGTCAATTGTCATAGGAAGAGAAGCATTGACAGATAAGATTGCTAAGGCAAAAGGCAAAACACAAATGTTTAACTTCTTCAACAACTTGTGACATTGACTAGAAAGACAAAATAGTCATTAGACAAAACAGAGCTAGATTAAAAACCACACCAGCATTTTTAAAGGAAGCATTGAAACAAATTGTTCCTTTGTCTTGGCCAAAATCTGCAGCACCTCCTTTTAGCAAATTATCCTAATTGCCAGCTTCTGTGCAATGTCTTGAAGTGTCGAATGCGGAAGTCACCCACATTTTAACATGCATTTGATGTGCTTGTTGAAGTCATCTGCTTATGCTTTGTTCTGCATCAAAACAGCTCAAAGCTTCTGACATTGCCTACAGCATGAAAACATTTCCTCTGATAGAATTTTCTACCAGTGCAACTCAAGCACACAATTGATTCTACCATTGATCATCACATGCCCCAATCTGTCTCTCAGTTTCTGCAAGGTGCCCTTTTCACATTCACTTCGAAATGTCATTTCTTGAATCATCTTTCTCTCTTGTGGAGACAAAACAGCAGCAACAAGCTGCACTTTAACCACAAAAACTGTCTTAAAGCATTGCTTGTCTTGTGTGCTCTCTAATCAAAAAAGTGACCTTGACCCTTGTCAGATCATCACGCACCACTTTCTGATGGCAAAATGCTTCCCATTGCATGAAAGTTTGCAAATGAACCATTTGTGCAGTGTGCACAACAGACCATCTTGCATTTTCTGTGTTGACATGTGAAGAAACATCAAGTGCATGCATGACAATCAGTGCCTGCAAAGGCCATTGAAGTGATTGAAGTGAGGCAAGAAAGCTCACAAGACAACCACTGAGCAATTCTGTGAATCACAACTTTTAAAAGCAATGCGTGCAATCGCCAACATGTGCAAAAAGAAAAAATCATCTTCACTGTCACATTTGTGGGGCAATGTTCTAATTGACTCATGAAAACATCTACAAAATTGAACGTTTTTTTGCAAATCAATGAAATGAAACAGCAGTGAAGACCTGCTGAACACAGACATGCCTTCTGTCACCTGATCTGAATCTTCATGCAATGCATGGGATGTCAGTCCCATGAGAGGGAAGATTGTCACTTCCACATTCACTGAATGCAAAAGAAAAAATCAATCTTCATGGGAGAGAGAAGTTTTGGTGGTTTGACAGGAGAACATGAGAACAAAAGTTGTTGTTTCCTTGTGAGGAAAGAAACAGAAGATCCCCGACCTTTTGTGCTGACACAAGCAACAATGGCAATGCTGGGACTGCCAGCAACTGCTTTGACATGTTGTTTTTGAGCCTCTTTTTGTTGACTGATCCCACTGTTGTTGCTGCTTGTGATGACAACAATGATGTCATCCATGCAGAATGAAATGCAACTTGACAAGTGTTTTCCTTTTTTTTTGCAGAAAAGAACGATCGGCACATTTTGTAGAATTGTTGTGGTGGTGTCTTTTCTTTGTTGTCTGCACCCATGTGATGGTGTTTTCCCGGAGAAGACAATGACAAAGGCTGGTTGTGCTTTTTGAGTGCTGTGCTGGCTTCTCTGCTGTCTGATCATGATTGTTGGAGTGTGTGTGCGTTTGTTGTATGCTATGTGTTGGCCGTTATTTTCACAACGCTCATCGATCGTTTGAATTTGAATGAGTAAGTCCCGCAGCCGTGTGAGTGACTGACTGAGTCCGGGGGAAAGGGTTACCTTTACCCCTATCCTACTTTCTAATGAGGGAGCCAACCAAGTGGATGGAACAAAAATATGGCGCACCTTGCTCATAATTTTTCGCTCGGCCACAAAATTAATGTTGGAACGAACAAAGTCAGCAACACAGTAACTCAACATTTTCCTTGCTTACTCCTACTGTACCAGAACTTCAAAGTTGCACCCAACAAAGGAATAGACAAGCAAGCAAGCTAATCCACAAAAGAACAGAATAGTACTAGTAGACCATGCCGCAATTGACCTTTGGCAAGGCCTCGTCCACGACGTCGCCTCAGCATTTGGCTCGGCCGACTTCAGGTCATCCCAAGCATCGGAAACTTCTAGTTCGTGCCATGGCCCTCTTGGGAGCTCTAGCAATCACTCACTATTATTGGAAAGCAGAAACTCGTACCGCACGAAGTTTAGCCGATATCAGTCAGTTTCAAAATATGGGAGGAATCTACGCGCGGCGCGAAGAACAGAAGCAACTCGAGCTTCAGCTGCAACAGAAGAAGAAGCAAGAACAACAGAAACAGAAGGCGCTCACTGTCCCGAAAGGATCACTGCCGTCGCTGTCTTCTCAGGACAAACTGGAGAAAGGCAGTACTAGTACTAGTACAGACAATGCCAACAATAGCGTCTGTCTGACGAACGAGTGCATCACCCACAAAGCCCGTTTGCTGGCAAAACCATTTCCTGCCAAAAGCAGCAAAAGCGAATGGTGCCTTGACGAAAAGTCTTCATCCTCCAACAAAGAAGGTATGCTCTTGGTCAAGGTTCCCAAAGCCGCATCGTCCACGGCGGCAGGAGTCGCCCTTCGAATTGCCCATCGGCATCATTGCAAGGCCCTGCAGTGGCAACACAAACCAGGAGTGACCTACGCCAAACGAAATCCACAAAAATCTCTTCTCTTCACGTCCATTCGGGATCCCGCTTCGCGTGTTTTGAGCTATCTCTTCTTTATGGAAGTATCCATCCAAAAACAAGAATACAGTGAAGAATGGATCTTGGACCGATTGCAGAACTTTTCGGGACGATACGGAAGTATAGAAGATGGTCAAGGGGGCTTTTCACTACAATTTGCAGCTTTGAAGGAGATTGAGAAGTTTAGTGCGTGGTCCCCCACCAATAGGACTGCAGTCCTCAATCCGCATCAAGTCGAAGCAAATGTCCTACGCATGATCGAAGGGTACGATTTCATGTTGGTGGTGGACCGAATGGATGAAAGTTTAGTCGCTTTGGCATTGCTCTTGGACATTGATGTAGGAGATGTACTCGTGACTTCCTCCAAAGTGGCTGGAAGTTTCTTCCATGACACACCCCACAATCAATGTGTAGAGCTTACTCCAAGTGTCAAAAGTCAGGCCGTCCAAACCTATCTCAAAAGTGATGATTGGAAGGCTCAAAATTACGGCGACTACCT
>Ga0163148_10005249_pt1 | contig 13035 bp, 8 predicted proteins | sample OliLakLV19MP7P2_FD_148606 | JGI IMG/M metagenome (GOLD analysis project Ga0163148, IMG submission 148606) | Freshwater microbial mat bacterial communities from Lake Vanda, McMurdo Dry Valleys, Antarctica- Oligotrophic Lake LV.19.MP7.P2 | ecosystem: Environmental > Aquatic > Freshwater > Lake >... | reverse complement strand
GCGTATGTCCACATCTTAAGTGTAGATATGGCTCTAAGAGCAGGGTCTACAAAATTTCTGGCTCACCGGCACTCCTCGCGCGAGGATAACCAGCGCGACGAAACGTGAGGCTTTTGTTGATTTGTTCGTCCTCTTCTTCTCCACTCCAAACTCGTCTCATAAAACAAAATTGCTCCAAACAGCAATCGCATCTTTATTAACCAACTAAAAACAAATCAATCATGTCTGGACGTGGAAAAGGAGGAAAAGGTCTTGGAAAGGGCGGTGCCAAGGTAAGAACGAGACGAACGGACACTACTCCTACTGTACTAGTATCAACATCGTACTATAGATATATATATATATATATATTTGATATCAATTGTAACTCACAACAACCTTTCATCATCCCAATACATTGTTAACAACCACAGCGTCATCGTAAGGTGCTTCGTGATAATATCCAAGGTATTACCAAGCCTGCCATTCGTCGTTTGGCTCGTCGTGGTGGTGTCAAGCGTATCTCAGGCTTGATCTATGAGGAGACCCGTGGTGTCCTCAAAGTCTTCCTTGAGAATGTGATCCGTGATAGTGTTACCTACACGGAGCATGCCCGCCGTAAGACTGTCACTGCCATGGATGTTGTCTATGCCCTCAAGCGTCAGGGAAAGACACTATATGGTTTCGGTACGTCGCGATCTTTCCGTTGCCTGCCCTTGTATATATATGTTATATTTATTTTTGTTATTTGTTGTTGTTAACATTGTCTTTCTACCTTTTTTTTCTGTAGGGGGATAATTTATTACCACCACCAGAATCACTCCAAGAAATATATACAAAACCACTTGGATACAATCCAAAAACAAAAAACCGGAATTTTTCAATTCCACCCATCCAACAAACCCACTATATATCTCTGATATATATTTCTTCTGGAGGGACACGAGATAGCTACTATTGATTGCGCGCCGTTTCTGTTCTTGTGTGTGTTTCGTGCTGGTTTTGCAATTTGTTTGCTGTAGTCTAGTCGTTGAGCATGAACAGTCGAGTTCATGCAATAAAATTAAACCCCTCTATAAAATTAAACGTAAAACATCCTCTACTATCTACGTTTTGTGACGCCTGCGTCTACTGTATGCTGGCGATTGGCTCTTCTTGGAATGTAATCTGCCTCTCTGGTGTGGCTCCTCGTCGCTGGTAGATCCGGTTTCCAGTGTATTGGCACCGTACAGTACTGGAGTATTACTGTGAGAAGCATGACGGATTGATTCGCCGTTGGACGGTACGAACTCTTCAGTAGTACTCGGAGTAGTAGTTTTGAAAAAAAGGATCGTTCAGTACAGTAGAGAGAAATCCACCTTTTATTCAATCGTCTTCTGGCATTTGGCCTGTGTGGTCGCCGCCTCAGTGGACCGTAATCGGCATGTGACTCACCGCAGATAAAGTTTTTATCCGTTTGGCCTGTGTTAAGAAGCGGTGGTACTCTAGTTGCGGTGTGACGGAGAGCTCGTTGGAAGGCACCGACCGATACAGGGAACTTAACCCTAGGTCATCATCGGCTTGCGGATTTCAGTTGGTCATAACTTATTTGTCATTTTTCAAGAATAGAGCCCAATCCATACGGGACAGTACGAGCTTGTCAAGTGCAGTTTCCATTATTTTCACGTCGGCCGCAGATGAGGTTTTTTCCGTCGTTTTCAGTTCCATTGGATTCAGTTGGACGGGTTGGCTTGCCTGCCACTGGCACTGTACTGTAGTGTCAGAGGCTTTTCGGATTGGCTCATCGGTTGGAGGAATTGTACGGTAGGTTGTCTATAGACTTGAGAATTTGGCCGGGAGTAGGGTTCAAATAGTTTGTACTATGCCTTGACTGAGTGAAGTGCAGCTTCCATTATTTTACATCCCAAAGCAAGTATCTGATGCACGCAAACAATCCAACCTAGGAGTATAGCAACTATCGGTTTTAGTTAGTTATTGAATTTATCTAGGTTCTTTTTTCCAAAGGCAATTTCATCCAATCCTTGCCCTGCTCGTTGGTAGTTTCCACCCCGTTCAATAAAATTGGGACACGGCCGATACGCCTTGATGGGGATGAAGGAAAATATGGCACCGATCCCACCCGCAATTCTAATAAAAAATAAAGGAGAAAATCATAGAAGAAAAAAATCATTAGGATGAGGATACCACGGATTTCAAAGGCGTGCATAGCCCAGCAATTTTGATTTGATCCATTGCAGTACAATACAGCAGTACGTAGTCATCACACGTGCTATTCATTCCGTTGGCACGTACCGGCCACTACCATCGCACATATCACAATTGGGACAAACAACTTCTGGTTTGGGTGGTTCTTCTGATGATGATGATGATGACGATGCACTGGCCGGCTCTTCGGATGACATGGCCAGTGGTACTACTATCCGTCTCTGTTGACGAGTAACCAGTGGTTGTTGACAAAAGGCATGGCAATGTAGTTGTTGTGTGGCAACAGCGATAAGGACCACCAGCAGAGACAGACATAGGTGCACAGTAGGAGACTTCATTGTTATGGTTGATGTTTTGTTGTTATGGTAGCAATAGCGATCTAATAGTCTGAAAGAAAACAACAGCTTCGGATGTCTCTTTTAATTGTCGTCCATGCAGATGGTTGATATCTCACTGATTGAGGCCGATTTGTTGTTGAAGCAATCAGCTCCTCGATGATTTGCGGTTGTTATACGCGTTGTCGTAAGAAAAAAGATATGACGCACACATTTTCGAGCCATCTTTCGCGTGAATGACATTCAGATTGCCTGCAAACACACCGGTTCAAAACGATGACTTTCAATGACCACCATGGATGTGAGCGATATTTTAGCAATATTGCAGCCATTATCAACTACTATTAGCTAGCTAGCTATCTAACTGAAGTCAGAGAGTCAAAGACCTACTTGGTAGCATCCCTACAATATATACAAGGACCAAAGAAACAGACACACAAGAAATGCTGTCGCACCTCTAATATCGAATCTTCCATTACACTCTTTTTTTGACCTGCCCAAATAATAAGCATGACGTTCTTGTCCAAAGTCAAACGGATGTTCTTCGCCCCGTCGTCCACAATGCCTGTGACTACCATTAATGGCATTGCCGAGAATCACAAAAAGAAGAAGAAAGCCAAAAAATGCATGAACCGGGTCGTCGAGATTATGTACACGCAAATATTGGTGGCCATTTTTGCTTCCGTCTTGTTTACCATTTATCGATCTTCCAAGATTGTATCATCGTCGTCGAGTAATCAGGTCATTGCCACGGATGGTGCCACACCACCCGAGCTTCCTACGTCTACCGGGAATGCGGCTGCCGATGGATATGCCCAACAAAAATCATTGGAAGCCCAAGTACGACAAGAAGCCTTGGAACGATTGGCACGAGAAGCGGCTGAATTTGAAGATGATGACAATACCAACAACAACAACAACAACAATAATGCCAATGTACATGTCAATACAATGAATGATGCCGATGCTATGGATTCGTTGGAAATCGAGATCCCTCCGCCCGCGAATGACAATCTACAACAAGAAGAACCTGCTGATAAAATGAATAATAATGATGGTGAAGATTATTCGGGATTTTTGGTACAACCCAATGATTTCATTTATCAGAAAATGCCGGGAGAGGCAGCACCCATTGTGGTAGAACGATTCAAACTCATTTTCTTTGCCCAAGCCAAAGTGGGATGTACCGTGTGGAAAATGCTATTCCGACGCATGATGGGATACAAGGATTGGCGACAAACCACGCAGGGATTGCCACATGTTCCAGATGTGAATGGCTTGAAATATTTGTATCATTACAATATATCCTATGCATCCCAAATTCTGCAAGATCCCACATGGACCAAGGCCATAATTGTCCGGGATCCCAAGGAACGATTTTTAAGTGCCTACTTGGACAAGGCCGTCGAATCACAGCTGTTTGTGGATACGTGTTGCAACACTCAACGAAAAATATACTGCAATGTGGCACCCCCACCCATTTACGAATTCATGTCGGCCATTCAAAGTTGTCATGATTCACATTGGGATCCGCAATCGGAACGCATGGAGCCAAAGTATTGGCAATATGTGAATTTTGTGGGACACTTGGAAACCGTCCAAAAGGATGCCAAACGATTGTTGAAAGGACTTCGTGTGTGGGAACACTTTGGTGCCACTGGCTGGGGGGACAACAATTTGTTGCCCATTTTTGCCAGTGAGGATGGTACCAGGCATGCAAGAGATGCCAGCTCCAAAGTAACAGAATATATTTACAAAGAGCTGGAGCAAGAGATTGAAGAATACTACGACGGTGATTATAAAAGTCCGCTCTTTAATTTCACAGATTCCAAAAAATTCACGAGTGACACGCCCAGAACGGCCGTGGACCATGCTACATTGGGCGGCCGCCCACTGGTCGAACCCAGAGATTGGATCTATCGGAAATGTCCTCTTCAGGGAGAGGCCGCACCCATTGTGATTGAGAAATACAAATTGGTCTTCTTTGCTACCCCTCATGCCGCAGAAAACGAATTCAAGCGACTTTTCCGGCGCATGATGGGGTTGGAGGATTGGAAAACACAAAAATACGATCGAAAAAATCCCGAGGCTATTAATCAGGGACTGGTCTACCTCCGAGACTTTAGCTTGACACGAGCAAGTGAAATCATGACGTCGCCAGATTGGACACGTGCCATCTTTGTCCGTGACCCCAAAGAACGATTTGCATTGGCCTACACACAAACGGCAGTTCGCAAGCGATTATTGCTCCACAAAATTTGCTGCACTAAAATACCCCGCATGTTTTGCTTAAAGGGCACGAGCACGAAGGACTTACTAAACGTTCCTACTTCGACCGAATTCCTCAAGGGCATTCGCACGTGCAAATCTACGCACTGGGATCCGCAAATCGAGAGGCTGGAAGCTGTTACTAGGCTCGGTGGGAATGCGGCACAGCGGCAAACATACGATCCTAATCAATTTGTCAAAGGCAAGTACTGGAAGTACATTAATTTCGTAGGAAGTATGGATAACGCCCAAAAGGACGCCAAGGCTCTTTTAGAGCGACTTGGTAATGGCGTCTGGCGTGAATTTGGAGAATCTGGATGGGCGGACGCGCCCGGGGAAGTGCCTATGGGGCATGATGAATTCTTTGGAACGACCAGTTTTCTCAAACAAGAGCTCAAAGCCAAAAAGTTTGTGCAGCAAGTCATCAAAGATCCACAGATGGAAGCCGATATTGAGAAGTTGTACGACGCTGATTATAGGAGTCCTTGGTTTGATTTGCCAAAGAAGGTTCTGTTTGCTTCCGAGGGTAACACCTACGGCAATGTTGCCAATATGCTGCTTTCTGACTTCAAGAAGGTTCAACAAGAAAGCGAAAAGGCAGTACAGCGACAGTGGTAACCTGCTGGTCAGCGCCTCTTGATTACCAAACACTCCAACAACCGTCCCTATGCTACGCAGGACCTCATCACAGCAATCGACTAGACGACATGTTGGTCCCTGATGACACCACACAGCTTCATAACACGAAATGTTCTTACTTGTTTTGCTTGAAAAATTATTTTGCTCATGTTACGGCAAGATAGTATGGACTAAAAATGTGCAATATGTATTGGTGTCGTCTTAGCGATGAGAAACCAAGGGAGGTCTGGTGACACACCGCGCCATTCCGACAAGCTATGGCGAGGTAAATAATAGTAAATGAACCCCTTACTCAGTCTTGCGCCAGCCAGTGGCTTCGCTGATGATGTACTGATACTTCCTCTGATGTTCACGGATGACTAAGGGTACTTCTTCCTCGTGAATCTTTTCAAAACCACGTTCCTCCATTAGCTCCTTGAGGACGTCCTTCGAGTAGATTGGGTCTTTGGAAACCGGGTCATTAAAGCCACCTAACCACTTGCTTCTGGGTGTAAATTCAAGGAGCCAGCTGAAAGGCGTGACCATCACTACAACTCCTCCTTTGTTTACAATGTGAGGCAAACCATCAATGCAGGCTTTGGGGTCGGGCAGACGGCAAAGGAGGTTCGACATGACCACGCCATCGTACGTAGCAAGCTTGCCGTTGAGGTTCATCTCGCCTACTCGTTGAGCGTCGCCAGTGAAAAAGTTGACCTTGGAACGAATGTCCGCGGTGACTTCGTTGTCGTGGACCGCTTTAACTTCCTCGAAAAGCTCGGCTTCCACGGGCACACGGAATGAAACCTCTTTCTCATGTACATTTTGCATGCGCTTCGCGGCCTTCACAAAAGATTCGCTGAAATCGAATGCATCAACATGATCAAATGTCTTGGCCAATTCAAATGAAGCCCCACCAACGGCACAGCCAATGTCCAATGCCTTGTTGTTGGTTTGTTCGGGTTCCAATGACGTCAGAATCTGCGCGACACGTTGTGGGAAATTGAGGCCATGGTTGGGTGCATTGTTGTGGGGAAGAATGGGAGCAACGCCTTCGTTCTTGCCGGAATTGGTATAGTGCAAGCCAAGGTACATGTGCAAGCTATCATCTGTTTCATAGACATTCTCACTGCCAGAACCATAGTGTCCTGCTTCTTTGGTAGATGAAGCAGCGGTGGCAGCAGCAGCGGCAGCAACCTGTCCTTCGAAGTTGCCCGCAAACAGATGCGTCGCTGGAGCCGGGTCGTCCGAAGCGACAAGTCTGAAACCAGAATGTTGTAAAAAGTGGGGACGGAAGTGAAACCTCGCAAATGTGGAGGCCTCGTCCCCTGTACTCATGAACGATCCTCCGACAATCATAGAATGCTTCCCGTCGAAGCAAGGCGTTGAAAAGTCATCATACACGTGATGCACTTCAAAACCTTTCAGTGGATTGAAATGATCTTCGGTCCATTCCCACGCACTGCCTGTGGTATCGCGATGGCCAGTTTGAGAGGGAGGGAAATAATCCACAGGGTTCTGAGACGAATATGCCAAGTTGAGGTTCGTTCCGGTTGTCCCAGAAGCAAAATCTTCCCCACCTGTGACCATAACTTTGTCAGCCGAAACATCGTTGCGTGCTGCGTTCAATCCGTGGTCCCTATTGCGGATAAGATGATGCTCGGCCTCTGTGAGGACCCTGTATGGCTGGGAAGTCGGCGAGCCTTCCTCTGCAGTCTTTGGGCCAAAAGTGAGAGTTGTGTGAGAAATAAGTGATTTATTTTCGATTGGTCTTTTCGCCGATATTCGTTTACGTACCTTCCAGCGACAAAATGCCTTTGCTTCGTAGTAGTTAACATCTACGGGCCAATCCCATGGCATATTTACAATTTCAAAGACGGTACGAAGATTGAATTCGTGCGTCCCAGCTGGCCCAGCTGGCTCCCAAAAGAAAGGCCATTTCATGTTACGATGGGTCCTCCAATGCCAACTGTCTTCACACCAGTATTCCCGAGTACGGTAACCCCCATCCGCAACGAAATGCCAGAATTCTCCATTGGTGATCATGTGTTCACTCGCTTTGAATGGAGGTACCTGGACATTGCGTTCACCATACTCATTGTCCCAACCAAACGAGGGAAAATCGGCTGGTTTCCCCAAATCCACGCTCCCATGATTGACAGATATCATTTTATTGGCGGGATAATGTTTTCCTTCGACAGGATTCGATGTCACGGACGTGGCGTTTCCCCTTGTTTCTTTCGTGGCCGATGGGTGCATGGGTGGCCAGTTTTCGGGCGTCTGCACCAAATGGTAAGGGGCCTCACGGAACAAGACCGAGCTAGTTTCCAAATGAATACGCTCATGCTCAAAGCCTAAAAACAAGGCCCACATGGGATGGGTCTGGTTAACTTGTACCCCTTCATCACCAGGGGCTGGCTCCAAACTAGGGTGATTCATAATGGCGTCCACCACAGTTTTATAAACTTTCTGCTTGTATTCATGGACCTCACGGACAGTAGGCCACAACATGTCATTTTTGTGCATGTCATCCCAGAGCATTTCATCTGTTCGTATTGTAGCCGTTCTGTGAGTATTTAAAAAGGCGCAAAGATGGCATGCCACAAATAAGAAATCGCCAGTACGTACCGACGCCAACTTCAAAAATGCTTTCAAAGTACGCATTGACGGGCTTGTCCAAGACTCCACTCACACGAAGCTTGTTCACATACAAGCAAGCCGTGTGACCATAGTAAAAAATCTGGGGATGGCGTAGTCCATGAACAGGGGGACGATAAAAGTATTCTTCTCCATTGAGCCCCGCAAAGAGTGTTTCAAAGAGGGTCCAGCTATTATCAAAATAGTCTTTGGCGGCTTGGCGCGTGACACAACTAAGGTTTGGGAGAGGTAGGGATCGAAGTTTGCCCTGGGCGTCGGTACCTGCCAATCATAAAATCGCGATAAAAACAATGAAACATTCAACATGTGGATGAGATAAAGATTGCAGAAGCGACAATATACTAATACATATCAATCCGTCATCGAGGATATGTAATTCTTGTTACTTACCAGGACAGATACGAGGATGAATGCCCGTAAACCATTCCTCGGCACGAGGTCCAGTTAACCACTCGTTGTCATCGCCGCGACCAAGATTGATCATCCAGGCCTCTTCATGGGACAACGACGTTTCCGTGGATTGCTGGATGGCCCGAAGCTCAGCCGCCGCGGCAAAGCCTTTGGTGCGCACATCCAACAACGAATCTTCTTCTTCTTCCGTGTCATAAGCCGACAAGGCTTGAGTCGACTTGAGACGACGGCGAGGTCCTTCTTTTCCGGGCACAACAGAAGAAGGAGAAGAAGACAAAGTCGAAAAGGAAGAGGAACAATGCCCCACAAGACGACGAGGAGTCCAAGGCTCTTTCTGAGCACGAGCGAGAAGAGATGTTTGGTTGTTGATGGAGGGACGCTGAGTCAGGAAGGCACGACGGCCTCCCTGGATGGAACGTTGCACAAGACTTGCACCACCCTTCCGATTGGTGGTAAAACTTCCCAAACGGCAGGCTGAAAGAGAAAGCATCATCTTGATGGCGAGAAGGATAAAGATAGAAGAAGAAAAACTTGCAAGAGAATTAGGGCACTAATACTTTTAAAAAAGTACTGCTGATGAGAAATGAGATAAGGTACTACAGTAGTCCCAGTATGCCAATAGATAGAAGAATCAATCAATCAGCAACCGCGATGATGGGCTGGTGGCATCAAGAAATAAAACAGCGCAGGCCGTTGATTTATTCCTTCAATAACCATTCAGCCGAACAACTTCGAACCAAAAAGATGATTTTTTAGGAACACTGACGTCGAGTAGGACCAAAAACGGCACGGGAAAGATTCAATGACACTGGTGAGTCAGTGTCAAGTGTGCTTGAATCGATCCTGAGCACACACCAGCACTCGATTAGATTCCTTCTTCGCTATTGCCTCACTGTCTCATTGTACTGCTACTGGTAGGTAGTCTGTCCAAGTTTTATCGGGATACCCGGTACGACGCACCTGGTGCACTAAGAGCCCGTCCGAACCACTGTGTTTTCGGGTTCTGATTTGGGATTTGGAGTTCGGAATAGCCTAAAGCTCCGAGATGCGATCTTTTTAGCTATGGCCAAACAGACCCAAATGGCCCCACGGAGGGTATCGTGGGCCGTTTGGATTTTTGATTGAGAGTGTGATCTGATTGGTCAAAGTCACTCGCTGTTGGCCATTCCCGTCTCAGCCGGGATTACACTGGCCGACTTTTGGCAGTTCAGCTTCCCAAATCCCAAATCCGTCGCCGAAATTTTTGAGAAAGCATATCTCGCAGAACGATCATTGCAAACTATCTACAACATGCCTAATCCTTCAAGCCAATGGCTTGCCTTTCAGCTAGTTTGTTGTTGGCTCAATTTGAATAGAATCTGGAGGGAGATTCGAATTCAACGGAGGACAAACGGAGGAGAGATGGCGGCCCAATTAGCCGCCAAAACAGCAATGCGCACAGCAATGCGCTTAACACGATCAAAATCTTTGTGGTGTTGTTGTGGTTCAGACAGTGTCTGCAATTTCGGAAAATAACAACAAGAGACGATGATGATGCAAGCTGCCGCAAAGGCTGTTAACGCTAGGAAGAATGCTTCCCCTCGTCCTGTCCAGGCCTTTGCCGCGGCTCCGGTAGGCTGGACTCAGTGGGAAGGACATAATCCAATGGCGCAGAGAGAGGCCATAGAAATCTCTCGCATGCGCCCTGGTGTGTTGGCACAGTGCGAAACAGGTGCTGAACCTTCGGATGATGACTCTGGAAATGACCTCGCAGAAGAGGAAGAAGAGGAGGAAATGCTGGACTTGCAGTTTTCTGAATGCAAAGCGGCTTACGAGGCCGCAAACTGCAAGCGGATGCTTATGAGCATGTGCCTGGGTCTTCGTTCTGTTGATGACAAAGACCGATCATTGGGTGACCCTTTTCAAGAGCCTTATTATTCAATTAAACAGAGAGCCTCTTTCTTGCCAACTTCCGACGATCTGAAAGCAGAGATGCAGCGTCGCGCCAAACAGTTCGGGATCGAAACGCATAAGAGCAAGCACTACTCCAAAAAGAAGTGCACCGATTGGTTAATTGCCCACCCTGTGATTGAGGACAACGATGTGGCCTTCTTGCAGCAAACTAAGCAGAAGATTGTTGATGACATACTTGAAGAAAAGGCAGAAAAGGAACGAATGAAGAATGATAAGAATGAGAAAGAAGCTCGTGAGGCCTGGCGAACGAACGAACCTTTCTTACGCATGTGCTTGTGCATGTTGCATGAGAGTGCGATCGAAGCGCTTATGCGTAAAGACAATTGCATGGATCGCGAGACTTTGGATGCCAGAAACAATCAGAACAGGCCATTGGATTGGTATGAGCTCGTTGCCAAATTGTGGAACGATCGCTCTCTTGTTTTGACCACTGAGGCTCTTCCTGACCTGCATTCGAACTTTGCCTTTGAAATTGAGTTGAAACGAGAAGACATGCCAGATGGCGACATCACAGCAGATGATGTAAAGAGCCGGTTTGCCGACTGTCGCGCTATGTTGATCAAGGCAAGTGTTTCTGACGCACTTCTGTGCTTATAAATGATTTAATCTACTGCATCTTGCTCTCTATGTCTTTATCTGCAGATCATCTACGACTGGGAAAAGAGTGGCAATGGGTTCGGACAGAATGAATTCAAAGATCCAGGATAGGGTCACTTCACCGAGGAGCATTACCTGCAAGATGGCGACAACCGTGCCAATTTTCTCCGCAAAGAGTATGCGAACAAAGAGCATTTGCTGATGCTCTGGCATTTAGCCGACACACAAGGTCTGCTCTCCAACATGCTGAACGTTTTGTCCAAGGAAGTAAGCATCGATTGCGATGGAAACATCATCGTCGATACTGCCCAGGTTCAAACAAAGCGCAAGAAATCTGCGGAAGAAGAAGCTGATAAAAAAGAAAAGAAGGCATTCCGAACTGGTGTTGCCAGATCTATGGAACGGTTGTCTTATGCTTCCGTGCAAGACAGCTTGCGACTTGCCCGCAAACAGGCCATGGAGCTCGAGATCAAATACATTGAAGCCGAGAGCACCAGCAGGAAAGAAGTGTACAAGAAGATGCTCGATCTAGAACAAGAAAACCTTGAAGATCTGAAAAAACACGTCGACTTTATGAACGGCAAGCTCTCGGCTGAGATGGGAGAAGAAAAGGAAGAAGAATAATCAGAAAGAAGTGAAGTGTTTGGATTGGTGTTTAACATAGTATTTAAAAATAATATTTATCTGTGTTAAAATGTTTTTACTATTGTTTATTCCCATGCCTGTGGCCTAGGACGGCGCAACTGTTTGTCAACAACAATGTCAAGCATCTCATCGCGTAGCAACTTACCACCACGGCGACGTCTCGCTCTCTTTTCAATTGCCCTAAGCTCACCACGGAGGCCTTCTCGATCCCACTCGTCAAAGTGTTCGCCTCCGTGAAGCAATTGGTCTGGGGACATTTCATTCAGAGCCGATCGTTCCAGTGGGATCCCACCATGTGACGCAATTTCAACGCTGTCTTTTGCGAGCGCGGGAGCATCCTTCAAGCGGCGATTAATACAGTAATTGTGGAGTCGGGCCAGACACATAACAAGGGCATTGATCTTGTAAATGCCAAGAGTTGCTGGGAGTGGGCGACGCAGAATTCCCCAGCGATTGACAAATTGCCCAAAAGCGCACTCGATCTTAATTCTCAACTGTGAATGGAAGAAGTTGTAGTCATCACGGTGGCCAACTCGGATGTTTTTAAAGGGCGTTGACATGTATCCATTTGTAACGTACGCATTATCTCCAAAGATGCAGACGTCATCTGCTAAGAAACCTTCCGTCTCTAGCTTGTGATACAATGATGATGTCCGAAAGGCCAGATAATCTGACGTACTTCCAGGATGACCAATTGAGACATCCAAGAAGCGACATTCGGCATCACAGACGCCCTGCAGACTGACACCGAATTTCTTCTTCCGACCACAGAAAAACTTCTTGGCACCACAATTTGCGCGCTTGCAACTGGCTTCCGTGGGTTTCTCCGTCCATGCTAGCATGCCATCGATTGCACCCTCACAACAACCGAATCCGGCTTGGCTTCGATGTTTAAATTGATAGGCAATTTTCCTTTGTGTATTGTGGTCAGTAGGGTAAGAAATGTCCAGCTCTGGGCACTTGTTCACAGCATCCAAAACTTTCCAAACTGAGTTGAATACTTCAGAGTGTGAAATGCCATGCACAAGACTAATGTCATCTGGTCTTCCTCCGGCGAAATAACGAATGGCTGAGCTCAGTCGAATTTCGGTTGATATCAGGCCATTCTTTGCCCCTTTTCGCTTGTGGGTTGGCTTTTTCTTACTCTCAAGACAAGGCTTCAAAATTCGATGGAGTTCCCAAAAGGATGCAGCATCCATCCTGTATGCTCGGCGCACGTAGTAAGGGCCAAGCTCGTAAAAGATTGAATTGACAAAACGCCTTGTGCGCGTCCTGTGCGGTTTCTGCTCCTTCTTTTGATGTTTGTTATCGTCATTATCATCACCCAAACCAGCATCATCAGAAACAGCCAACACTGAAAATATTGATG
>Ga0163148_10005246_pt1 | contig 13038 bp, 10 predicted proteins | sample OliLakLV19MP7P2_FD_148606 | JGI IMG/M metagenome (GOLD analysis project Ga0163148, IMG submission 148606) | Freshwater microbial mat bacterial communities from Lake Vanda, McMurdo Dry Valleys, Antarctica- Oligotrophic Lake LV.19.MP7.P2 | ecosystem: Environmental > Aquatic > Freshwater > Lake >... | reverse complement strand
GTCTGTTCGTCGGCAACGAACGAGGCGGCCAGACCGCGGCCGTCCTCTCCAGTCTCACCAGCACCGCCCGCCGCCACAACATCGACCCGCAGGCATACCTGACACAACTGCTGACCAACCTGCCGACGACGCCGATCAGCCAGCTCGACGATTGGCTGCCTGATCGGTGGCTTCAACTCCAAGCACACCAACACGATCAAACGGCGGCGGTGTAGTTCGCGTAGCGCTCACTGATCATCCATCGATTTGGTTCCGAATTCCCAGGAATTGGCTGAAGTTATTCGGACGCTATGTCGAAACACCGAATGGCGACGCTTTCGCGCGGCGGCGGCGAGCGCCCGGTAGGTCCGCCGATCAACACCTTCGAGGGAACGCCTATGAGTGCAGCCAAGTCATCCGAAAATGCCAAGTCAACCACCTCGGCCACAGGTGGGAAATACCTCACGTTTGCAATCGGAGACGCAGACTACGGCGTGGAGATTCGCAAGGTGCGCGAGATCATCGGTTTCATGGATGTCGCTCCGGTCGCCAACACGCCAGCGCATGTGAAGGGAGCGGTCAACCTTCGGGGACAGATCATCAGCGTGATTGATCTGCGCGCCAAACTCGGCTTCGAGCCGACGGCCGCAACCGAAGAGGCATGTATCATCGTCGTCGAAGTAAACCAGCAAGGCGGCAAACGCAACGCCGGCATTCTGGTGGACTGGGTCACCGAAGTACTCACCGTTCCCGAAGCAGGGCAGACCGCGAAAAATATCCTGGACATCGATCTTCTGCTGGCCAACGAGAATCTGCTCCCGCTCGCAACACAGAGCGTGGAGCGCGCGCTGGCCGCGTAAGCAGCCGTTCGATGTTATCTTGAAGCGTACTCGCGAGGCTCCTACCTGTCGTAGTGCGCTATTTGTGAAATCGGTTTGGCGAATAAACGCCGTTCGACGGACAGGTCGCTCCGAAGTACCGTTCGGCTTGACAGATTAGCTGGCAATGATCTGCGTCCCTCTGCGGCCAACTAAGCTGCTTCGTCCCGCGGTATTGGCGCAGCGAACGTCTGCGGCGACGGTTTTTCTTCCTTCGGTTCCAGCGTTTTAATCACCTTGCCCGGAATGCCCACCACCACTGAATACGGCGGCACGTCTTTGAGGACGACGGCGTTCGCGCCGATGACGCTGTCGTGGCCGATGCGAATTCCGCCGCACACGACTGCGCCGGCGCCGATATCCACGCGGTCTTCGAAGGTCGGCTTGAGCAACGGCGAATCGCCGCGCCGGGCGACGCCAAACGTGGTGTTCTGGCGGATGTGAACGTCGTCGCCGATTTCGCGCGCGCCCAATACCATTCCGCCGAAGTGCCAGATATGCACGCGCCGGCCGACCTTCACGGTGTAAGCCAGGCTGATGCCGCACGTCCATTGCACCCACTTGTGCAAAAATCGATAAAGCAACGTGAACGGCGGGCGGAGCAACTTCGGCAATCCCATCCGCCAGTTGCCGAGTCGATGTTGAAACAACGCCCAGAATCCCTGACTGAATAGATCGCCTTCGTGCGTGCGCAAATCTTCTTTAACAAGTTGCCAGAATGAGATATCAGGTGGATTCTGATTCGTCGTCCCAAGCACCAATTTCGCATGAGGCTTCTCAACAGCGCTTGCGGTTGCGCGGAAAGATTGCGTGGTATTTTCAGGAGTAGGGGTAGTGCCGGAATTCACAACAGCATCTTTCGTTGAAGACCCGAACCAGAAATTACTCCGCACAAAATCGCGCCAAAGCTTGGGTGGATCGGGATTATCTTTCCCAGTCACTTTCCGTTTCAACAAGCAAAACGAATATGCCACGATCCACGCGGCGTTTGCCAATTGCGCGTAAAGCCAGCCGTGGTTTTTGTTGAAGTAATGATAACGCGATTCGAACCAATACATCGGCCGGCGCTTCTTGGCGCGGTCGGCCCCGGTGACGCCCGACGACTGGCCGACAAAATGAATCAGCCGGCTCGTGGGCACATACCAGCAATCGAACCCGGCGCGGTGGGCGCGCAGTGCGAAATCGCTTTCTTCAAAGTACATGAAGTAGTTTTCATCCAGCAGGCCGATCGTCTCAAACACCTCCCGGCGGACCATCATGCCGCAGCCGCTTACCCAGTCGACGCGCGTGGCGCGCCCTGGAATCGGCAGCCCGACCGCGCGGCTGCGCAGAATGCCAGAGACGATTCCCAGTTCGGCCTGGCGCTCGATTTCACCCGCGATCGAGTGGAATCGAAACGCGCTCTTGCGCACCGTTCCGTCGCGATTCTCCGCCCGGCTGCCGGCAATGCCGCACCGCGGGTTGGTGTCCATGAAGCTCACCAGCTCGCGGAGCACGCCGGGGAAAACGGTGGTGTCGGGATTCAGCAAATAGACGTACTCTGGTCCCCTCTCCCGGTACCCCGGGGGAGGGTTAGGGAGGGGGCCGGAGTGGGTGTGATCCAACGCGCGTCGAATGGCCTGGTTGTTCCCATACGAAAATCCCCCGTTCTCCGGCAGCGGCATTAATGTGCACCAGTGTTGCCATCCATTGCCTTCAATTGCGCGTGCGATCGTCTCAACCGAATCGTCGCCGGAGGCGTTGTCCGTGACAACGACGCGGGTCTGGTCATCCATCTCCGGTGCCAGCGAGCGCAGGCACTCGACGGTTAGCCCGCCGGTGCGATAGTTAACGATGACCACTAAAGTCTTCATATCGCTCATCTCATCCAATTGCCACGCGGGCCGATCGTTTGTTGGCCAGGCCGATCACAATCTCGGCGCGCCGTCGATGATTCACCTGCAATGTTCGCTGCTGACCGGCGCGCCAGGCGTTCTCGCCGAGGCGGTTGAGCAATCGGCGTTCGCGGTGCAGGTCGATGATCGCCTGGGCCAGCAGCAGCACGTTCTGCTGCGGAACCACGATGCCAGCATCGGCGGTTTCGATCAGACGATCGGTCGCGCTGTTTTCGTAGGCCACGGTCGGCAGGCCGACGCCCATCGACAGCGACATCGATCGCTCGTCAAAGCCGTCGCGCGCGATGCTGACCTGAGCATCGTACGCCTCCAGCAAATTCACCCAGGCGGCGGTGTCGGTGGGTGGATCGATTTGCCGAACGTGTTCGCTCATCGCCAGTTCGCCGGCACGATTGAGATAGGTCTGCGCCTTCGCCGCCGGGGCAATCAAATCCACTGTCACCGGCACGCTGAGCCGACGGCAATGGGCCACAGCCCGCACTAAATGATCGGCCGGGTCGGTGGGTTGCTGTGGCGCGAAAGTGACGAGGCGCAGCGGCCGCATTTTATCGGAACGTGTCGCCGTACGGGCGGCGATCTGTTCTTCGCCGGGCAATTCATCGCCATCAAACAGCGGCGCTTCGAGCAGCGTGCAGTGCGTATCCCACGCTTGCGAGAAGCGTTCCTTGATCGAGGGATGGTGCGCAATCACCCGATCAGCCGTCGCGACCGCGTGCCTGCAGAAGTGAATCTTGTGATGAACCAGCCGGCCCTTGGCAAGCCGGCGGACCGGATTGCGATCGCGCTGGTTCTGCGCTCGCATGCGTTCGAACGGATCGACGGCATCAAACATCCACACGATCTTCGCGCCCGTCTCGTGCGCGACAGGCCAAGCCACTTCACCGAGCATCATCGGATGGCCGCCGTAACCAAGTTGTGCAACGTCCGCCGCCGCCAGATGCCCGGTGAGGGCGGCGACAAGTTTTTCTTTGCGGCGCAGGTAGTCGCGCATCGATTGATAGACAGGAAGATGAAGCAGCTCGAAGCCCAGGTCGTCGGGATTGAACTCGCCTGACGTGCACTTGCGGGCCGCCGGGTGGTTGGTCGGAAGCACCGGCGCCGCCACCAGCAATCGAATGCCGACGGCGTCGAGCGCGCGGGCCTGGGCGCGCACGTCGGCGAGCATCGCCGGCGCGGTGCGCAGCATCGTCGCCGACCGGCCGAACGCGAACGGGACATGGTTCACCAGCACGTAGTTCATGCCGCCGCCTCGGCCAGTTTGCTCGACGGCGCCGCGCGATTGGCGCGCTTGCGGACGATCGCGGCAACACCGGCGCATGCGATCGCGATCTGCAGCGGTTCGATCAGAACCATCTGCTTCACGCTGGCCACCGTTGCCCCGGCGAAGATCAACGTTGCAATAAACACCAGCGTCAGGAAGCCGATCGGCAGGCGCGCGCGAAACGCAGTCAACAGGCCGACCAATCCAAGCAGCGCCGCCAGCGATCGTGGGATGAGCGCCAGCGGGTTGCGCGACATCGGATGATCGTAGTCGATCCACCAGACCTTGATGAGTCGTGCCGGAAGCTGACCAAGCCATACGCCGCCGTGCACGGTCAGCCACTCGCTGGCCCACTTGCGGAAGAGCGATTCCCGCTGCGCCTCGGGCAGATCGCGCAACGCCGAACGCTGCGTGGGAGAAAGCGGGTCGATCTGCATCATGGGGGCGCGCACTAAGTCGGTCGAGTCGTCGGCTTCGATCAACAGCTTCGCTGCCGCGTGGCGCTCGGGCGTCAGGCGCAAGCGGTCGCTGCCGGTCGCATTCGGGTTCGCGCCGGCCCACACGCGCTCCCAGAATGTCGTCGTCATCAGCCACTGTTGATGCACCGCGTGGTTGCGCGCGATCCACGGCAAGAGCAGAAGCACACACGCCAGCAGCAGCACCGCCATGTTCCGCACGCGGACATCGGCGGGCCAATTCCGGATGAACGGCGTGATCCCCGCCGCGAGCAATATCACAAGGAGGAATGGTGGTTCGATCAACGCTGCCAGCGCCGCGGCGAGTGAGAAGCCGATCCACGGCAGCAGGCTGTGATTTTGAAGGGATCGCACCCAGAACAGACAGGTCGTCGCCACGCACAATGTCGCCAGCGCCATCGGTTGCGCGAACGTTGCGGCGAAGATCTGCGGCGGCCAGACCGCCACCAGCAAACCCGCAACGACCGCCAGCGTGGCGTGCTGCGTAAGCCGCTGAACCAGCTTCGCGATCACCGCGGCGCAGAGCGCGCCGAAGATCGCGTTGAGCGCCAGCGCCGCGAAATAAGCGTTCGGTGTCTTGGGCCCGAAGACTCGGAAGATCGCCGCAAGCACCACCGGATACGGCGGCGTGGTGATACTGCTCGGCCCGAAGTAGCCGTGTTCACGAAATGTGAACGAGCCGTTGTCGAGCAGGCCCAGCGCAAGCTGGCGGTTTATGCCGGGCGTTGCCGAATCCCAGCGTTTGAGAGTGAAGATCGCTCCGAGGCGCGCCGTCAACGCAAGCAGAATGATCAGCGCCATCCAGCGGCGCCAGCCCGCCGCCGACATCACGACCCCCTGGCGATCGCGGGAAAGCCGCCGGTCGATTCACGTCGCCGGGCGATCGGCAGCGAAGCGATGGGCCGTTCGCTTTCCAGCATCACCCGGCCGATGAGCACGTCGGTGATCGAGCTGAACAATCCCAGCATGACGATGAGCAGTCGCGCGTAGACGAAGCCGAAGAAGACCGTGTACATCGCGATGAGAATCGCAAACAGCACCGCCGCCGAAAACATCACGGGCAGCCGCTGCGATTCAGTGGGCGCCACGCAGAATGCCGACGACGTTCGCAGCGCGATCACGAACGGTATTGAAAGGAACAGCAGGAAATACGGCCAGCCTTTCTGCATGATCATGAGCAGGTAGGCGTTGTCCACGCTATCGAGGTCGAGCGTGTCTTTGCTGATTTTTTTTCCGAAGCCGAACCAGCCCGCTTCCTGAACGACCGGCCAGCTTTGCTGAACGATCTTGGTGCGCATGTACAAACTATCCGTGACGGATTGACCGAGTTTGTCATCGCGTTCGCCGAGCGGCCGGCTGAGCAGGTGATTGGTCACCGCCGCCCCGCCCAGGATTCCGATGAAGACGAATACTGCCACGACGCGCCCCAGATCAGGAATAGCGCGAAGCGCGAAAAAGATCCCCGACGCGACGGCGATGTTGAGAAACGCGCTGAAGCTCAGCGACGCCATCGAAACGAATATTGCCACGCCAATCGCCGCCAGCGGGCGCCAATTGCGCAAGCCAATGGAAGTGGTGGTGGCGAAGATACCGATCAGCCCGGCCAGCAGAATGCCGCAGTTGCCCTGATCCATCGGCTGCCAGAAGGTCGTCTGGGCGCGCGCCAGGCCGAAGCGGTAAAGCGCCATCGAGTTGGCCGGGGTGTACAAACCCAGCGCGTCGAGCTGGCGGCTCCAGAACTGAGGCCAGAGGCGCATTTCGATCGGCGCCATCAACGCGACGATGCACGCGCACGCGGTTGCCGACCAGAACGCCGCGCGCCGGCCGTCGGCGGATTGGAAGGCGATGCGCGCCATGAAGTACGGCGTGAGAAAATCAAAAAATCCGTCGCCGAGACTGTTGCGCAGCAGCTCGCTGCCTTCGGTCACGCCGGCGCTAATTGCATTGAGCAGCCACAGCGCGGTCATGATCGTGTCAAGCAGATTCCAGCGGATCGTCAATCGCTCGCCACCTTTGAGCGCCAAGCCCGCCAGCACGCCGTAGCCCACGGCGAACTGGCTGGTCATGTCCGGCAGAAGCGGCAGCGAGATGGCTTTGGTGGCCGATAGCAACACGAGCACCGGCAGATACACCCACGCGAACGCGAATGAGATCCCGCGCGTCCACGTGAAGTAAGTGGCCGATGAGAAGATGAGCAGGACGACGATGTAACTCATCGATTCGCCTCCCGCCGCGTCCGCACGCGCTCGTTTGCGTGGTCGTCTGCGTTTTCCCCCACGTCTTCTCCGTCGCGCCTTTGCGTGATGCGCGCGATCAGAAACGTCGGCCGGCCTTTCACTTCAACGAAGATTCGCGAAAGGTATTCGCCGATGATCCCCAGCGAAATCATCTGCACGCTGCCCATAAACAGAATGAGACAAGCGGTGCTCGTCCAGCCGCGTAGGGTTTGCTTGTCGTAAAGGAAAGCGTAGGAAACCCACAACCCCATGATGAAACTGGCGAGCAGACTCAGCACGCCTAATCGGGTGACGAGCTTAAGCGGCACGTTGCTGAAGCTCACCAGCCCGTCGACCGCCAATCGAATCAGTTTGCCGGCGGTGTAAGACGGCTTGCCCGCCTGCCGCGCGTCTCGTTCGTATTCCACGCCGATCTGCTTCAGGCCGATCCACGTCCGTAGCCCGCGCACGAACCGCTGCCGCTCGGGCAATTGGTTAAGCATATCAACGGCGGAGCGGTCCAGCAGACAGAAGTCGCCGGAGTCGAGCGGGATGGAGATTTCGCTGATCGCGTTGAGCAAGCGGTAGAACGTCCAATAAGCGGCGCGCTTCAGCGCGCCTTCCTTACGATTTCGGCGGATTGCGTAGACGACCTGAAACCCTTCGCGCCACTTGCCCAGAAACGCCGGCAAAACCTCGGGTGGGTCCTGCAAATCAGCGTCCATGATCGCCACCACTTCCCCGCGCGCCACCAGCAACCCCGCAGAGACCGCCGCCTGATGACCGAAATTGCGCGCCAAGTGAACGACTCGCACGCGCGCGTCCGCCGACGCCAGCCGGTCGAGCAGTTCGGGCGTTTCATCGGTCGACCCGTCGTTGACGAACACCAACTCGTAATCCAACCCCCACTCGGCCAGCGTGGAAGACATCAGCGAAAGCCGGTCAAAGGTCGCTGGCAGCACCGCCGCCTCGTTGAGGCACGGCAGAACAATGCTCAGCAGCCCCGCCCCGGCGCAAGCGTTGGAAGTTTCGTCAGAACGCATCATGCAGCGGCGGGATTATCCGGGCGAAGCGTCAATGAAACAAACCCAAGCGAATTGGCCGCGCGGTCGCCGGTTACGTTGCGTTGTGCCACGTGGCACAATATTGGAAGCACGACCGCGATTGTGCCATGTGGCACAATCGCGCGATTGCGACGTAACTACAGTATTGGCAATATCTTACACCAACTTGATAAAAACAACGACCCTAACTTTATATTAAGATCAACCATTCCCCATTTTACCCCGTCCGCCCCCTCCGCCGTGCGAGGGGTGTAGCGGTGCGTCGAAGGACAATACATTTCTACGCCTTGATCGCGCTTAAAGTTGCGAACACTTCGTTCCTGCCCCGACGCCGCAAGCGACGGCTTTGCCGAACCGCGATTGACAACGCTTGCGCCTTGGCGGGGAGGGAACGAATGGCCTGAGCCGATTCAGCGTGCGAACACCGATTCGAGATCAGCGACGTGCAATCGTTTTGTGCTCCTCGGATACAATGTTGCGCAGAGGATACCCCCATGCCCATCGCCAACATTCCGCGTCGGATGGCCCATCTCAAGCAAGTCGACCCCGAACACCTCGTGGGCGACAAAATCCAGCCGGGCCACCGGTTGTTCGGCCTCGTGTGGATCAACCCGGCGCGCGTGAGCGGCGCGCCGTGCTTTTTTGGAACGCGCGTGCCGATCAAAAATCTGTTCGATTGCCTCGCCGCCGGGGAAACGATCGAAGATTTCCTCGAAGGGTTCGAGGGTGTGGACCGCGAGCAAGTTGAGGCCGTCGTACAGTTGAGCGCCGAGAACCTGGTTGACGAACTGGAGCGCATTTGAGGATTTTGTTCGATCACAATGTCGACCAGAGATTTCGACGATACTTGCCGCCGCACGAAATACGCACGACCGGGGAGATGCGCTGGCATCAGCTAAGCAATGGAATCCTGCTGCAGTCTGCGTCGGCCGCGGGCTTCGCCGCGATGATTTGCATCGACAAAAATATTGAATACCAGCAGAACCTCACGACAATACCCCTGCCCACGATCATTCTGGACACGCCAACCAGCGCGCTCAAGAGCCTCATTCCGCTCGCCCCCGCGCTGCTCAAGCTTCTGGATTCACCCCTGCGAAACGTGCTTTATGTGATCGACCCAGCCGGCAGCGTGGCCGAAGTGTCGTCCCCGCGGCCGAAGCGATAAGGCGCGGAACGACAAACCGGCACGGCGCAATCGAGGGTGGCGCAATCGACGGCGGCACAAACGATGGCAGCGCGAGGCGATGAGAACAGCAACCCACCCGGGCCGCCGGCATTGAGCAAAACACCTACATCACAGGCGACGCAGCAGCGACGACGTACCACGCGGCGTCTCGCCGGTGTGCTCGGCACCCCGAGCATCAGTTGCTCAAAGCCGTAACGTTGGAGCTAAGTTAAAAATCGTTCCGGACCCGTTCCTGACACCTTATCTGGCTTGACACCTTATCTGCTTGCGAACTATGAATCAGTCGCGAAGCGACGGCAGAAGATAGCCCAGCGGCGTAAGCCCTGGGTTGGATGAAGTGAACACCAGCCCGGAACGGGCGAAAGAAGTGATGCACCAATAATCGCACTTCGGCGATTGGAGTCCCGTGAACGCACGATCCAATCGCTGTTGTCCCGCTTATCTTTAAAATGGTGGCTGTCCCGATGCGCCCGTATGACGGCGCGGGCAACGCAACGCTCATCACCCACAAAGAGCGTTTCCATGACGCCACCGCAACGGGCGAATTGCAGGATCGTTCGACCAACCCCAAAGCGCGCGTCACCTACGTCGGGCAGTATTTTGACGCCGCCAATCGAATCACTTCCGTGGTGGATGTGGGCACCAACGCCGGGGCTTCCTACACGCGTCCGGGCAGCGCGCCTTCGGCCAGCGACACGGTGCTGGTTAACAGTTATGCCTACAACCTTGCCGGCTGGCCGGCGCAGCAAACCGATCCACGCGGGTTGAAATCCAAGTGGGTCTACGACAACGCCGGTCGCGTTAAGCAAACGACCGAAACGTACAGCGGCAGCACCTTGGAATCCAGCGGCAGCGATCCCTCGCCGGCCGCGGGCAGCGATCGCATCACCAAATACACTTATGATGGCATGGATCATGTGCTCCTCATGCGGGCGGAGTTGCCGTCCAGCGCGTTCCAGGAAACCAAGTACGTCTACGCAGCAACAACGGGCGGCGGGAGCGACTTCGCCGGCAATGATGTGCTCACCGAAGTCTGGTATCCCAACAAATCCACCGGCTCCGCCAGTTCGTCTGAGAAGGATGCGATCAAGCGGAATGCCCTGGGCGAGGCCAAGCAGTTCACCGACCGCAACGGCAACGTTCACGATTATGCCTACGATGTCGCCGGTCGTTTCACTGAAGATTACGTTTCGACGCTGGGCAGCGGCGTGCAGGGGAGCGTTCGGCGGTTGAACTACGCGTACGATTCTGCCGGTCGGCTCGAAAAGGCCACCAGCAAATCCTCCCCCGCCAGCGGCAGCATCGTCGTCAATGAAGTGCAGCGGGTGTACAACGGCCTGGGCCAGCTCACCACCGAGTATCAGGAGCACGGCGGCGCGGTGAATACCGGCGCCAGCGAAAAAGTCGTGTACACTTATTCTGAAATGCTCGGCGGTGCCAATCATAGCCGGCTGACTCACATCACCTCTCCGGTGACCGGGATGAACGTCTGGTACGAATACGATTCGGGGACGGACGCCAACATCAGCCGCGTCAGCGATATCGCCGAAGGCAGCAGCACGCTGTCGGGCGGCGCGCTGGAAGAGTACACCTATCTGGGCGTGAACACGATCGTGAAACGCAACCGTCCCGAGCCAAATACCGCGCTGACGTACATCGGCGGGTCGAATACCGCATCGGACAGTAGCGACTGGTACACCGGCTTCGATCGCCTGGGCCGAGTGATCGATCAGCGGTGGGATGACGGCGACAACACCGCCGACCTCGATCGGTTCCAATATGGCTACGATCGCAACAGCAACGTGGTCTACAAACTCAACAGCCTCAGCGCCGGCCATTCCGAGCTTTATTCCGGCGACAGCGTAGACGGCAACAGCGCCTACGATTCGCTCGACCGGCTGGTGAAATTCCAACGCGGCACGCTGAGCGATTCCAACGGCGGCAGCGGCCTGGCGTATGACAAGGTCGATTCAGAGAGCCGGTATCAGAACTGGACAATTAGCGCGCTGGGCAACTGGGACACGCTAGCGAGCAATGCAGGCACGGAAACGCGTTCGCACAACAGCCAGAACCAGATCACCACCAGTCCGATCACGCATGATTCGAATGGCAACATGACAAAGCTGGTCACCGGCAGCAACACCTATCGCTACGACGCGTGGAACCGCATGGTGGAGTTTGGGGCGGGGACGCCGGCGAGCCGGAATGATTATCCGGCGGACGCGCTGCACCGGCGGGTGAAGGAGGATGCGTTCAACAACAGCCCGGAAAACCAGACCCCGCCGCCGGGCACCGATATCCATCGGAATGATCTGTACTACGACAACCGCTGGCGCGTGATTGCGGAGCAGTATCACAAGGAGATCAACGAAGGCGCGACGACGGATATTTCTGTATCGAATGTCTGGGGGATTGGGTATGTTGATGAAATGATCCTGCGCGATCGAATGGTGGCGGTGGATGATCCGGAGAACGGGGTGACGACCTCGTCCACGCGGCTGTATGTGCAGCAGGACGCCAACTTCAACGTGACGAGCTTGACGGATGCGGACGGTGTGGTTCAGCAAAGATTTGTCTACGACCCGTATGGCAAGCAGACGGTGTTGGCGGGGAACTGGTCAGCGACAACCGACGCCTATGCGTGGGTGTATCTGCATCAAGGCGGACGATACAACGCGGTGACGAACCTGTACCACTTCCGCTTCCGCGATTACTCGGCGGACGCTGGAAGATGGATGTCGCAGGACCCGGCGGGGTATGTGGATGGGGCGAGTTTGTATCAGGGATTGGTGAGCAATCCGATTCGGTATCTGGATCCCTCAGGGCGCAGCGTAATTATTCTGCCATTACCGATACCACCTGTTACAAGCTATGACGGCAGCCACCTATCCCCTGATTGGAATGCGCCCGATAAAACACCTTCAGGCGGCGATTACAATTGTCATGGGCATACCTTTCATGGCGACAACAAAGCTGACACGGACGCCAGTGACGATTTGCAGGGTTACGAGCCCGTCAATGGGGATGTGCGCGAAGGTGATATTTATGTGATCGAGCGACTCGATGTGGACAAGGCCAATGGCGCGCGCCGCTATCCGCATACGGGCAAAGTGACACGCGTTAAGGATGGAAAGGCGGACCAGATCTCGTCAAAGCTTGGCGACGATGATGCCATGTTGCACCATCCTTACGATCCCGAAATCTTAGGATTCTACCGTAGCCTGTATGGGCAGGGAATGATTTGGATATGGATTGCGAGGCCCAAAGAATGAGCTATTGCATAAATAGAATTTGCAACGTCACCTGTCTTTGGATCTGCTCATGCGCTGGTTGCGTTAACGGCCATGATCCTCGGACCGCCGAAGCAGACATATCAAGGAACGGCAAGCCGCTGACAATCGTCGTTCCAACAGCATTGGTCGAACGCGCGCGGCTAAGCCGCTGGCATCTCGTTTGTGATCCGCTATTGCAGCCATTGGATGAGTTTGATTTCTTTTCGCGTGCGCCCTTGGATTTGATTGAATTCTTGAAGCAGCGCGAGCCGCCGTTTCGTGTCCGACATTTGCATGTCGGATGGATTTCTTCTGCGGATGTCGCGTTACTATCGGGACTCGTCGATTCAACAGTTCCCTGCGCTATGGTATCGAAGCGATATTCGTCGGCTGAATTAGAGTCCGAGCGGTCCACGGTGGGTCAAGAATCGATGTTCTTGATCGAAGGCTACATCTGCGGAGTATATCCCCCCGATATGAATTCCGGTTTCCTTGTTGCATCAGATCGCCACAAAGAAGTTCGCGCCTGGCTGTTGTCGCGAGATCTTTTGCCCAACCCGGGGAAAGAAAGCGGGGAAAGAAAGCGGGACAGGTCCTAATGCCACGAAGTTAAGACCTAACTCTATATTTGGCGTTGAGTTCCGCCTTCAAGACGGCGCGCGATTGTTTCATGTAGGGGAACTCCTTTTTCTGTCGTTTGATTTTCCTGGGTTCCAGTCTGCCGTGGCGTAGCGGGTTGATGATGAGCCGCGGCGGGGTGTCAGAACAGTATTGGTCGCAGCGGCCGTATCGCATCCACGCCAGCGCGTCG
>Ga0163148_10005243_pt1 | contig 13045 bp, 13 predicted proteins | sample OliLakLV19MP7P2_FD_148606 | JGI IMG/M metagenome (GOLD analysis project Ga0163148, IMG submission 148606) | Freshwater microbial mat bacterial communities from Lake Vanda, McMurdo Dry Valleys, Antarctica- Oligotrophic Lake LV.19.MP7.P2 | ecosystem: Environmental > Aquatic > Freshwater > Lake >... | reverse complement strand
AACCGGAGCTCGTCCATTCCTGTGGTTGCCCGCCACTCTCGGTTGTTCTTGGGGTATGAAAAATTCTCCATGTTTGCTTTTTGCCCGAAAGCTACTCATTTCTCTTATTCTCACCGCAACAAGTCTAGTAATCAGGGTAGACCAGCCGAAGCCTTGGAATATGCCCGTAGAGCGATCGAAATTTGTCAACAAAACGGTTTTCAGCAACAACTTTCTTTTGCCCTTCGATATGCGGGAGATGCCAGCATTGCTATGGGTAATCCATCCCAGGCCTTGGAATATTACAATCAGGCACTTGATATTACCAGATCACTAAACATTGGCCTCTTGGGTGTGGCCGACATTATCAATTGCCGTGGCAACGCATTAAAACGATTGGGGCGATATGCAGAAGCCTTGGAAGATTACAAAATTTGTTTGGTCAACTCAGAAAAATCAAACTACCCTGGTGGCATTTCTACGGCGATTGCCAACCTCGGCGAAATTAATCTGTTGATGGGCAATTACGAAGCGGCCTTACCCTATCAGTTGAAAACCATCGCGATGCAAGAACAAGGGAACGATCTGAGCAACCTGACTGAAAACTATGGCCACGCGAGTACCACATACGAGTATTTGGGCGATTACAAAATGGCTTTGCAATACCAAAAGAAAGCCCGTAAAATGCGCGATAGCACGGCCTCCGTTCAAAGTGATGTCGAAATGTCAACATTGCGAACCCAATACGAAACGGAGAAAAAGGAGGCCACCATCATACTACAAGGAGATCAGCTTGCGCAACAGCGCCTGGTACAATGGCTTGGCCTGGGCGTCGTGATCCTGCTTGCCGGGTTCTTGATTTTTCTGTACCTTAGTTTCCGGGCCCGGACCAAGTCCAATCAACTTTTGGCCGCCAAAAACGCAGAAAACGAATTGCTCCTGAAAGAGATTCACCACCGAGTCAAAAACAACCTCGAAGTCGTGTCCAGCCTGTTAGCCCTGCAATCAGCCCAAATTGACGACCAGGGCATCAAAGACGCGATGCAGGAAGGCCAAAATCGGGTACAATCAATTGGTATTGTTCACCAGAAGCTGTACCAGGGGAGTAACCTGGGCGCCATAGAAATGAAAGATTATTTCATTAATCTGAGCGAGAGCATCCTCGATTCTTTCGGGGCTGAAGATCGGGTATCCATCGAATGTGCTATGGATCAACTGGATGTGGACATTGACACTGCCGTGCCGCTTGGGCTTATCGTGAATGAATTGTTGACCAATACGTTGAAATATGCTTTCCCGGATGGTCGAAAAGGGAAAGTTCAGATCAGGTTGAATATGAATCTGGCCGGCGTTTTGCACCTTGAAGTTTCTGATAATGGGGTAGGGAAGAGCGGGGTTACGAAGGGCACTGGTTTTGGCGGACAATTGGTGTCGCTCCTCACCCGTCAATTGAGTGGCTCGATGCGCGAAGAGGTGAAAAATGGCACCACAATTTACTTTGATTTTGATTTGAAGAAAGCAGCATAGTTTTACTTTTAACAAGAATTCAGGATAACTTAACTGGCATAATTTGATTCTAAATCTATGAACGAACAGCGGGTTAAAATTTTGGTCGTAGAAGACGAGATGATCATTGGAGCCAAAATATCCATGTTTCTCTCTGAACTGGGCTACGAGGTAACGGGCATTATTCCGCGAGCCGAAGATGCCCTGCTCCAATTGGGAAAAAGTGTGCCCGACATTGCGCTGCTAGATATTAATTTGAAAGGAAGCATGGACGGAATCGCATTGGCCCAAGTTCTTTTGACAGAACACCAGATTCCGGTAATATTCCTTACCGCCAACTCCGATGACGCTACTTTTCAACGCGCCAAAACGGCCAAGCCATACGCCTTTCTATCCAAACCCTTCAAAAAACTGGATCTGCAACGCGCTTTGGAGCTGACCATCAGTCTTATGGCCAACGCTCAGCCCCAAAGGGAGCAAAAAGACCTGGCGCTTGAAGAAGGATCCCCTTTTATTCTCAGCGATCGGATTTTTGTGCGAAACAAGGATAAAATGGTGAAAATCCTCTTTGAGGATATCCGTTATATCGAAGCCGATCGGAATTATTGCCGTATTTTCACCAAAAGCAAAGAGTATCTGCTGACCATGCCTATGAAAAGCCTGGAAGATCAATTGCCGCCGGCGCTTTTTCAGCGGATCCATCGCTCACATATTGTCAATCTTGCTCAGGTGGATGAGGTGAATGAAGACACCATCTTTATTGGGGAGAAATCTTTGCCTTTGAGCAAGTCTTTTCGGGAGGAGTTTTTGGGCCGGATTCGGACGATTTGAGGGGTGCAGAATATTTTGTCGTCGCTCCATTCAAAGCTGAGGTCATAGTTTTTGCCTTTGAACTGATCGCCCACTTTTTTCATTTTTTGAAGTGTTGCAGGGGTTAATATCTCATTTGCGTTTTTAAGTCGTTTGATCACATATTTTCCACCCTGTCCCCGAGCGATCCTTTTGTTCAGCGTCAGCATTGGCAACGTTTACTAAACTTTGAAAGTTTTAGTAAACGTTTTTCCGCGTTCTGCCATGCTGAAAACATGGCGGTGCGAAGGGAATCTAAACTGTTTCGATTGGCGATGCCAGACTAAAATGATTTCTCCAGCATAAAATAACCGCTTCGTGCGCTCAGGAATATATTGCCGGAAAGGGGTGGAAAACCGCCCTGAATATCCTCATACTCGTGCTTGTCAAATTGATGTGCTTTGACCGTAAATCGCCAAAATGGAGTCGGATATTCTCGTGGAAAACTAATGTACCTGGAAAGTTCGGCAATACCCGGCAAAATAACATTTTCAAAAGCGGCTGGCCTCCCCTCCAGTCTCCAGTTATAGTAAGTTGATTCCTGACAGTTGACTTCCAGAAGGTCAATTGCGCCACTCGAAGCAATTTTGAATCCTGTGCCCGGTGTAGAAGTAATCCCCCCAATTTGCATATCGGTCATGTCAAAATAAAGCGGTTTCCCTGGTTCAAAAATTCTTTCACTGATGAACTGTTCTCCTTTCAACCGGATTAGCAGGGTTGAAGGTACTTCTTCCGGCTGGGTAAAGGATAAAGCATCGGGCAGGATATGGGTTCCGGGGCCTATGCTGATATAATGCTTGTAGTCAGGGAAAATGGCCGGGTGTAGTTCCCATTTGATGTAGAATTAGGCAGCGATTTTGTCATATTGTTTCCAGAATTGCGTCCATCGTCCTTTTGTACAGATTATTCCGCGGAGCAATAGTATTTTTTCTACGGCGGGCAGGTTCCATTTCATACCTGATTGGTTGAGCCGTTGTTTCACTACGACTTTACAAGCCGCTTCGGTGACCCCCGAGCCTATTGGATATCCTTCTTTTTGATATTGGGCATATTTCATTCGATGCAGGTTGTTTTCAAAATAGGTAATGGTTTTTGAAAGTGTTTCTGGAACTGATCCGCCGAGCGCTTGCTGGAAACTTTTCAATTCCCGCAGGATAAATTGCGCCCCCCTGGTCTTATGTTTTAAATCGTGACACGCATTTTCAAGCCATTCTTTCCGGTCTTTTTCGGTTTTCTTGAGCACCGTGCTGACATCCGCGAGGTACTCGGTGGCATGGAAAAAATCGAGGATATGCACTGTGGCATGCCGCTGAAGATATATCCAATTGTCTTTGGCCCCATCGGCCAAACCCAAATACCTTACCTTGGGAAAGGCGGCCTTAACCGCTGCAATCTCTAAATCCAGCACCTCGTCGAACCTTTTTTTGCCATATTCCGGCGCACAGGCACTGTATATCGTGTGCAAGCGGTCTCCGCCACAATTATAAAAACTTATGGTCCCGCACATCGTTTCACGATAGCCTTCCCTCCGTATCGGTGTCGTGGTGCCATCCCGGCTGATGGCTATATGGCTCACAACGTCCTCCAATTCAGGCAAATTATACGACATCTCGGCTTCATTTTCCAGCCCAAAATCCCCAACGGCTTCTCCAATCGATTGCACCAACTTGGTGCTCATTTTTCGACCATGATTCAATTCCATATCTTCACATACAGCCCCTGCTGCAAGATGAGAATATTTCCAACTGATCATTTGGCTAAACTTTGGCGTGTAACTGCCACCCAATAATTGAGCCTTCACTTCCAGCGGAACCAAAATCTTGCCGCCAGAAGACCGCTGATACACATGCCGGATTATTTCAACTTCACCGTACGGCGTTTGGTACTTTTTTTTTCCTGCCCACGGCTCGTAAATTTTTCATTCCCCTTAATTTGACTTTGCCCCGCAGTATCAAAGCCTTTAAGCGAAAAAACCGTGGCTATCCGCCCTGCTTCTGCGACGGCAGCCGCTATCTGCTCTTCCTGCTCAAGCATACTGCCTTCAGGCTTTATTTTCATCGTGATGATTATGCTACCATCTTCTTCAAACTTGTATTCAGTGGCCATATCCTGTATTTTTGACCCTAAATGTACATCAAATGGGAACTACACCCCATTAATATCAGGGTGGTTTTGAAGCGCCAATTTCCGAAAAGCCTCTTTTATCTCACTTAACTTAGCTCCTTGATGAATATTCAGGATCGAATAATAATTTTCAAACATATATTTATTGTTAGTGGTTTTGCCCATCGTTGGCATGGACGCTGTGCCGACGTTTAGGAGGCATAGAAGGCCATGCAAAGTTATCCCATATTGATATTTTTTTTATCGCATTTTTTGTTTTTTTCTTTGAAACTCGAGTTCTAAAAACCCATTTCGATCCGTCATCATTACTGCAACTAACATGACCCCATAGATAATTTGTCGCATGTTAGCGGCTATACTGTCGGGCATACCTACAAAGCGAAGTACTTCGGGTAAGAGAACTAAAAATGCTGCTGCTAAAAAACTTCCTGTCAAGTTACCAAGCCCGCCAATGATTACAATAGAGAGAATGAAAATGGATTCATTCACGGTGAAGCTGGTCGGGTCAATGTAGGAAATGTAGTGAGCATACAATGCTCCTGGAATGGCAGCAAGAATTGCACTTGTTGTGAAGGAAATAATTTTTGATTGATAAACGTTTTTGCCAATGCTCTGTGTGTAGATTTCATCTTCACTAATTGCTGTCAATGTTTTTCCAAAACCTGATTTGGATATATTTTTCAGAACAAACCAAACTAACGCGACAAAGAAAAGTGAGAGAGTGAGAAATGAAATCTTGCTATCTAAACTCATTCCGAAAAAAGAAATTGAAGGAATACCCGGAATACCCAAAGGCCCCCTTGTTACATTCATCAAGTTATTCATCAGCGAAAAAAGAATTACCTGAATACCCAAAGTGCAAATGATAAAATAATCTTCTACTGTCCTCAAAGCAATTAGAGAAACTACAAATGCAATTGCTCCGCTAATGAGCATTGCCAAAGGCAGGTTGAGCCAAAACGAAAAGCCAAAATGTGTTGAAAGTATTGCAGTTATGTATGCACCTATGCCATAGAAACCTGCATGAGACAATGAAATCAATCCGGTGAAACCGGCAGAGAGGTTCAAACTTTGCGAAAGCAAAGTGTAAAAGCAAATCAAAATGAGCAGATGCAGAATATACTCCATTACACTTCCACTTTTTTAAGCCGCTTGCCACTGAAGCCAAGTGGTTTCCAGATTAAGAATAGTATGAGAATGATGTAGGTAACGGCATCCATCCATTTGGTGTCTATGTAATACGCTGCCAAATGCTGTGCGGTGGCTACTAGCAGCGAACCTGCAATTAAACCTCTTGTGCTGCCAACGCCTCCGATAATCATTGCCACCACTCCGTAAAGCAAAAGATTAAAACCGAAAGTGGGTGTCATGTTGGTGTCCATTGCTGAAAGAATTCCGGCTGTAGCAGCTAATGCCGAGCCGATGCCAAAAGCAGTCAGAATTATTTTGTTGGATGAGATGCCGTAAATATTGCAGAGTTCAGGATTGCTACCAACGGCACGAATGGACTTGCCCGTTGCCGTGAATTGAAGAAACAAATTAACCGCCACAAATAGCACAAGGGAAACTGCAATAGTTACCAACTGAACCGTGGTGATGTAAGCACCGAAAATCTGATGCCCAACGGTTACTTCCGCGGTGTTGATTATTTTGGTATCGTCTCCGAAATAAAGTGAAATGCAGTTTTGCAGCACCAAATACAAACCAATGGAAGCAATTAGATAAGCCAATGCTGGAACATTGCGTCTACGCATTTTGAGGTAAACCAAAACCTCACATAACAAGCCGATGCTGACTGCTGCTGTAATGGCAAACGCTACCGAAGGCCAAAACGGGATTGAAAGTTTGTTTGCGAAAAAAAAAACAAAGTATGCACTTAATGTAATCACAGCAGCATGGGCTATATGGAAGAATTTAGTGGGATAGTAGATAAGGGAATATGAATTTGCGACAAGCAAATTTATAACAAAAGTCAAAAGTATATTAATTAATATCTGTAAATCATACATATTCAATTACAATTTTATTAATTTTATAGCACTGAATCCAATTTATAAATCCTTCAAAATCTTTTCTTAATTCATAATGTTTTCCATAGATAGAGCACACAGAATTATAAGGTTGCTCCAAGTAGTCTAAATTAAATTCACAGTTTACCAGAAGTTTATTTATAAATTTATTTAAAACCCACCTTCTACCTCTATTTTTTGAGCCAATTAATTCTGTGTCGACTTTCTCATTATAAAGAAAGATAAGTGGCCTTAATATTTCCGCTATGGTTAATAATTGATTGTCTGTTATAAACATGGCTTTTTCAAAGGCTAAATATTTTATCGAACCATAAACCGAGTTTATTTGAAATGTCGAATATATTTTCTCTGTTTTAGATAGTAACATTTCTAATCTTTCTAACCCAAAACCTACTGCATTAAAATGGAAATTCTCTAATTTTTTTATGGTATGGTTTGTTTTGTTCACCAAATACTGATAGTTTATTGTTGTTACTAGCTCTAAAAATCTATCGCAAGTACAAAATGAAGGTTTACAATTTGAACATCCATTCTTTCCGATTAAGTCAACATATAACTCCAATTTATAACCGCCAAATGGTTCAACTACATTAGCTACGAAACCATCAGCCCCATTCACGCCTATGATATTATCTTTACACAAACCTATTTCTAATAAAATATTCCTACCTTCAAAATCAGTTTCAAATTGAAATGATTTGAAAACTAGTCCATCTTCATAGTATGTGCCAAAAATCCTTGATTTGTTAATTTGAAGCATGTCTAATATATAATCAAACATTTGAGATAGTAAATTCTTTCTATCGTTTCTTTCAAATGATATTAATGCCCCCATCTGAAAAAAAGATAAGTGAGTAGGATCACCAATACATTCTAAATCCCAATATCTGATACAAGGTTGAACCACACAGGATTTTTGAGGATATCTAGATTGAAAGTCTGGACTAAGCATTTCAAGGCCTGCAGAGGGCCCTGCACTTGATGTAAAAGAGGTTGGAAACAACCTACTAATTAATGGCTCATATTTAACTACAGAATAGCCCTTAGAAAAAAAATCTAAGAAGTCGTATACTAAATCAATTTTCATCTTTTAATTCTATTAATGTGATTTTGTCAATGTTGCTATGTAAAAGTTCTGTCCCATTGTAGAAAACGGTAATTGGTCCGTCAGCGGATATGCATACTACTAACAATTTATTCATTTGTGTTTGAGAAATTGCTTTACCTGTCATGTGTTTTGTTCCTTTGCTACCACCTATGCTACTCAGTGACGATAAATCCATTGCTTTCCCATGTTCAATTGGGATTACTTGAATTTGATTTTCAATAATCAGTGAATTTAGATTAACTAATGTTGCGCCATCAGGAATGAGCATGTTGAATAGATCATCGGTGTCACACTGAGTAATCTTCCGTAATTTCCAGAAAGTTATTTGTTGGGAATTTAGTTTTGATTTATATCCATCCAGCAACAAAATCCCCGTGGATTTTCCAAAAATAAACATACCTCCTTTACCTTTCTCCTCTGAAACCTTTAAAACTGATTTGACTATGGAGTTAGAAACATATTTTTTTTCTGAGTCATCATCAATAGTTGAAAATGAAATTACCTTCTCAACTAATGAGGTTAGATTTATTTCATCACTCCATTCTCCGAAATGATTTTTCGACCAAAAATAATTATCACCCCCGGGCCATTTTAAGTAAATTTCTCCTTTGTAAAATATTCTCATTTGATTCATTCCAACTTCAAGAGCAAGAAGGTGATGGTCGCTATCCGTTATCAATTTTAATCTACTCTCCTCGGTCTGACTCCCCAGTATTGAATCTATTTCCAAAAAGGAACTTTGCTTGGCATCGGTGATGCTTGGAAGTAGGGATAGTGGCTTAACAAGTGATATTTGTGAATCGTAAGCCACATCAATGAACAAACCAGTGAGGTTTGATTGAAAAAGAGAGTAGTGAGATTTTAAAAAATTACGAAAGTTGGATTTAAGATTAACTAAATCTTCCTTTTTAAAATCACAAATTTCGTTAAAACGGGAAAGAGAAGGTTGTCTGCCAAAGTAAAGTGTGAATTTGATACCATCACCTTCATGAGAAGCAAACGCTAAACCTCTCACGTTTTCAATTACCTCTGCACACTTAGAGAATATTACTATGTCAGCATTATTTCCATTCAAATCTATTTCAATTGCACGCCAAATATCCTCCCCAAAAACAGTTTCTGGTTTAGCAGTTGATATTAAGTTATCCATTGAAGCAACCTCTATTTGTGGCATAATGTTCTCACCAAATTCTTCAACTTTATTTACGACAGCCGTGATAAAGTCCTCTGTTTTAGTTTCTTTATGGTTAAAGCCGATTGTAACTCCAAAAATATCTCTCTTGTTATTAATTGCAGATAGAATGGAAACTATTTCACTAGGTGCAAAATGTCTATAAATCGAAATGCCTTGAATGAATTTTAAAGCTTTTCTCAAGTGTGCTTTTGTTATAGGGTTCCATATTGCGGCTGTTGTTGGACTTGATGCAGAATCAAGAAAATATAATAAGCCTTGCCATTTTTCAATGCTTGAGTTGTCTGACAATATTTTGTGCCATTCATTTTCTACTAAAATATCAAGTTGAGATTTTATACCTTGTGCCTTTATAAACTGATACCAACCAAAATGTTGAATTGAAATTGTAGGGGTGAGTATTGCATGAATTAAAGATTGAGGAACCAATGAATTCGCTAACTCAGGGCAAATATTTACTGTGTGAGAAATTCCGGCAAATTCAAGCAAAGTATTCTCTTTAGTTGAATTAAATTTAACTTTAAAGATGCTTGGTTTCTTATCAGATGATAAAATAAAATTCTCAAAAATCCTTTCATTAAATGTATTGATTCTACCAAACAGATTGAAATAAAGCTTCAATAGATTATCATGAAAATTCTCAATATCATTGTTTTCATTTATGCTGGAAGCATTGTAAATCCTACCTCCATCAATCATTATTGCTGGTGAGCGAAAATGTATTCCTATCATTGAAACGCCAAGAGACTTGGTTAAGTCAATGATTTTTCTTCCGTCAGTTTCAATGTCAAAAATATTAAAGTCCTTATCCAATCCATCAGCAGGAAGATTTACTTCTTCATTAACTATGGATTTACATATAGATTCAAATATTGCCTTCGTATTCTTTTCAAAGGCAATATTCTTAGAACGGGCTTTTGAGTATGCCGTTCCAAGTCGCTTAAACAAAGGCTCTATATCGGTGTATGTTTGCATTATTTGGCGATATTAACAATTTGTCCGTTATCATTGCGAACAATCTTGATTGGAAATTGAAAATTTCTTTTTGTATTGACGCTTACATTGCCCATAACACCTGTAAAGTTCTCTGTATGAATAATAGTTGGTTTCGCCAAGTTAGTCGAGAGGCTTAAATTTTGCATCATGATGTTTGCTGCATCAAAGGCAAAGCCTGTAAAAAATGTAGGGTCTTCCGAATATTTCTTTTTGTATTCATCCACAAAGTCGCTAACAATTTTACTTGAATCAGTTGCATTGAATCTCGTAACAGTATAAATTGCCCCATTAAGAGCATCACCACCAGTTTTAATAAAAGATGGAACTGATAATGCCATGTTTGCAAAAACTTGTTTTGAAAAACCAAGTTCTCTCATTTGTTTAATACAAAGAACGGACGCTTGTACATAACCAATCACATAAACACCCTGCTGCTTTGAAGATTTGAGTTTCAATATTATACTTTTAAAATCGGTCTGCTCTTTTGTGTAAGTTTCTACGGAAGTCACAAGACCTCCACCGCTTTCAAATTTTTCCTTAAAAACTTCCCATGCACCAACACCAAACTCATCGTTTAAATAAACCACCGCAATTGAATCATATTTGTTCTCTATCATAAACTGTGACATTGCGATTGCTTCATCTTCGCTACCCAAGTTAAATCTATAAGCATATTCACTTTTATCAGTGATTTTGGGCAGTGAAACGGCTAATAACATTGATGGCTTCGGATTATTATTCAATTGCGGTAGAATCGCATTAGCAACGCCACTTAATGAAAAGAAATACCCCGAATTTTCATTTCCGGCATTCAATTTCTCAAAAGCACTTACACCAAACTTCGGGTCACTTTGACTATCTTCAAACTCTACAGAAACCTTCGTTTCGTCTGGATGAGAGGCGTTGTAATTCTCAACGGCCAATTCTATTCCTTGCTTTTGCCACTTGCCAATATTTGCAGAAGTTCCTGTTAATGGCAGTATTGCAGCAATATTGATAGTTCTTATTTCGGGTTTATTCACGTTTTGATAAATGAAATATACTAAGATTGCTATAATGATTGCTGCAATGGCAATGAGGCCTTTTTTATTTTTCATGAAATTTTTATTTTGACTCTTGAATTTGTTTAGCGGAACTGAAATCACTTTGATTAGTTGGAAAACTTTCTGCTTCCTTATTTATATTATCATAATCACTATTTAGTTCATCAATCACTTTCTCAGATTCTAAAATTGATTTTTTTCCATCTTTAAAAAGTGCAATGTTTTTTTCACATTTTCTTGCTACTCGTAAATATTCATTTCCAATTCTACGATGGCCTTCAAACTTCTTTGAATAATCTGACTTTAATTCAAAACCAGCAATAAAGACAGCTAAAAAAGAAAGTCCACTGATTGAATATACCAACCAATGAGGCATTTCGGTATTAAGTGTAAAAAGATGAACCAATGCAATTGTTAAGTTAATCAGCATCATTGAAATGCTCATAGTCTTATCGTAACACTTAAATCTGTCTGCTGCTTTAAAATGTTTGTGCTTACCTAATTGGCAATTATATTTTAATTTCTCAATAAGTTGAAGCGTATTGTCTTCCATGCGAATTAGTTATTCTTCGGTTAAATAAATGCTTGGTGTAATTGATTGACATTGAAATTTTGATTCACTTCTGTGTCACTGAAAACCCTGCCAAGTTTCAAACCAATTGCCCTATGTGCAATGGCTAAACATTCTTTAACACGATGTTCAACAATCAGCAAAGTGATTCCGTTTTTTTCGTTCAGCATCTTCAAGTTTTCAGTCACGAAGGTAAGGTTTTGCGGAGATAATCCCGTATATGGTTCATCTATTAATAACATCTTTGGCTGATGCAGATTTGCCATTGCCAAAGTAAGCAACTGGCGTTCACCTCCGCTTAGTTTCATTGGCGTTCTGTGCAGGTGTGCCTGCAAAGTGGAAAAAACCGAAAGCGTGTTTTCTATGCGCTGCTTCAACAGGATTCGGCCAAGCGTTAAGCCCGTCATTTCAAGATTTTCTTTTACTGTGAGGTCTTCGTAGAGATTATTCTTCTGCGGTATGTAAAGCAAACCTTTTTTCAAAAGTGCTGCGGTGGATTTGCGAGCTATGTTTTCTCCGTCAAACAAAATCTGTTCGTTGTTCCAAAGCGGTAACAAACCAAAAATGCTTTTTAATAAAGTAGATTTTCCACTGCCATTACTTCCTGCCAGCAAAACAATTTCGCCTTTCGCCACTTCTAACGAAACATCAAAAAGCACTTGCTTTTTGCCATAGCCGGTTGAGATGTTTTGTACTTTCAGCATTGGGTTGTCAGATGTATGCATCTATTACCTGCTGGTCTTTTTTGAGTGAATCAATATTGCCAAAGGTAGAGATTTTTCCATCATGCAAAAATAAAATTATGTCAGCAACATCGGCAATAAAATCCGTATTATGTTCAATCAACAAGATGGTTTTACCAGACTCTTTCAACTGCTTAATAAGCATTGCAATCTTGCTTCGATATTCCGGCTGTATGCCTGCCACTGGTTCGTCTAACAAAAGAAGTGATGCACCGTTTGCCACACAACAAGCCAATGTCAAAAGTTTTTGTTGGCCGTAAGAAATTTCAGCAGCCAAAGAATTTTGCACTTCACCAAGAAAAAATTGTTTAATGATTTCATCTGCTTTTTTCTCCAACTCTTGATTTGTCTTGCGATGAAAACTTTGCGGTAGCAAAGCATTGATCAAACTGTCTGTTGGATTTTCTTTCATTGAAAGAATAATGTTTTCTTTCACCGAAAGTTTTGTGATAATTCGTAAATCCTGAAATGTTCTGCTGATACCGAGCAAGTTTGTTTGGTATGGAGGCAAGTGAGCGAGATTTTTTTCGGAGAAAAAAATCTCGCCACTTTGCGGTTTTATAAATCCTGTAATGAGATTGAAAAGTGTTGTTTTACCTGCTCCGTTGCTTCCCATCAAAGCGTAAATCTTCCCTTTCTCCAAAGACAACGAAAGGTCCTTGAGGATTTGTTTTTCGGGAGAAAAACTGTGGGTGATATGTTGAAGGACTAATGCCACTTTGATTTTAAAATTTTAGTAGGGTTCGCAGATTCAAGTTTCAAATGCAACAGAGTTAGAGGTTTTATAACAGCATCATTGTAGAATTCAATAGGTGATAAAAACCCGAGTGATTTTCGAGGTCTGTTGTTTAGATTTTCTTGAACTGATTTGACAAATTTTGGATCCAGTTCTTTGAGGTTTTGT
>Ga0163148_10005242_pt1 | contig 13046 bp, 15 predicted proteins | sample OliLakLV19MP7P2_FD_148606 | JGI IMG/M metagenome (GOLD analysis project Ga0163148, IMG submission 148606) | Freshwater microbial mat bacterial communities from Lake Vanda, McMurdo Dry Valleys, Antarctica- Oligotrophic Lake LV.19.MP7.P2 | ecosystem: Environmental > Aquatic > Freshwater > Lake >... | reverse complement strand
GGCGATGGATCACATTAAGGCTGGCCTTGAAGAGCTGTATTTCGGGTCAGATTTGGATGAAGACCACCAGGCGGCGATCGCATTTCTGAAGCGGCTGGCAAAATATAGCGGCGATTGTGGAAGCATTGCGGGTGAAATGCTGGCGATACCTGCATAGCCCCAGCTTTGTTTAGCTCCTCATGAAAGACCTCATCAATGGGGTCTTTTTTTTGGGTGATTTCAATGGTGTACTAAAGTGACTCACCAAGAACTGCGAGACCTATTGCTGCCAGTACCTTCAAGAAGGGACTAGAAAGCTCTGAGGTGTGCTCAGCATTGTCCACTTGCTTACTTATTGGATGTCCAGTTTTACAAAGATTGGCAAAATGCTCACAGTTGAATTCCCGAAATTGATAGAGTAGTTTTGGGTTTTCTCGAAGCATGAGAAGTTTTTCTGCTCTTTCCATAACTTGATCAGGGGAAAGAGAATCAGAAACGGGATGTGGAACTATAATCACCTTATCTAATCTGCCTTTGGCAAAATCTTCCATACGCGTTTTGTCAATCACCGGTGTTGCACCGAAATGCTCTTTGCTAAAATGAATCACGTAATTATCTCCCACATAAATCCCGTGGTGCTCAACCAAAGGAAACCATGATACGTCCACAGTAATGTGGTCTCCTTTTTTTGGCTTAGTCTCTATCACAGCTTTAATCCTCCGAGATGGCTATCGCAATTTATAGAAACAAATATAACCTATGTAAATCCCAGAATAATTTATCTTTCAATATTATTTCGCAAGTTCAAATCTGAAGTGCATCACCCTAGCTCAGAACCGCTTCCGTCATTTGCGGCGATCGCTAGGACATCTAATACTCTATGTCCTGGTAACAGCAAGGCTTGTAGGTTCTTCCAGCATTATTATAGATCCAATGACGGAAGCGGTTTTGAGCGGGTGATGCACTTCAACCTTGAATTGGCGTTTTATGATTAAAAAACCTAGCTGCCAAAAATCATGATAACTTCACTAAATGAACTGATTTCTTTAATAAAGTCTCGCCTAGTGAATTCCTTTTTAACTTTTCCAAGTAACAATAATTGGATTTGGACAACTATCCTTCTGCTAGTTTTTTCCTTGATTGTCATACCACTAGGTTTCAAACTCAAATTTTTGAAAACTGAGATTCCCAAAGTTTCCTGGAAGATTCTACTTCGTATAACCTTAATAACCCTACTCTTTCCCGCTACAGCAGAAGAAGTGTTCTTTCGTGTCCTACTGTTACCGCACAAGACTGAGCAAGCATCTCTAGCGTATCAATGGATTTCTGGAAGCATTAGCCTAATACTGTTTATTGCTTATCATCCGTTGAACGCTACTTTTTTTATCAAGAATGCGAGAACCACATTTAGCAGCTTTGCCTTTCTCACTTCAGCAGCAACTTTAGCCATCGTTTGTACCATTGCCTACTTGAAAAGCGGTTCCATTTATCCTCCTGTAATACTCCACTGGGTATTTGTTTTAGCTTGGCTTTTAGGTTTTGGGGGATATCAAATACTTTACAACCAATCCAAATAATTCCTGAGAATAGAAGAAGTGTCATCTATTTGTGAAAACTTTGATGAATCTATTTACATTGGAGGATTTGGTCAACTTTGCAATGTCATCTGACACATAGGGAAGAAATTCTACTTCTAACTCAGCTATATCAGGTTTAATATCCTTTGTATTCATTCTGATACGATAAAGTCCTCCAAAAACAGAGACCAATTCATTATTGGTGTAAGCTTCTATCACCGCAGTCTCTGAATCAAATTCAATAATGCTTGCCCCTAAAATCTTTAGTGTTTCCTGGCAAGAGTTAATAGTCCCTTTAAAGTCAGCCTCTACAAGCAAGATAGCCTTTTTGAATAAGAAGTGACGAGCGTCATTGGGATAATTTCCCATTCTTCTGTAGGCTTTAGTAAAAGCAATAATATAAAAGAAAAGAAAGAGGAAATTTACAACAACAATTACATTTATTTTTAATCCCCATACTGTACCAATTACTCCGATGTTACTCACTGTGATGTACTGAAAACCGAGGCGATACAATAACGTATTAACCAAGATAAAGAAAACACCTATCATTAACAGATAAATACCAATCAGAAAATTTCTTCTAACTCTTCTCCAATGCCTTAAATCCACTGGCTCCCTGGTAATCTTGAGAACTCTTAAAGGCGGACTCCTCTTTTCTTGAAATAAGCCTCTCAATTTTATAGCAACATCAGTTATGGCTGTAAGCGTAGGGGGAGTTGCGGCAATAAAGGCAGCAATGATGCTTGCTATGGCTGCAATGTTGGGTCCAGGACTAGTTGCCATTACCTAACTAAGTCTCCTTTTACACGTTTTGATATCGGTTGCATCACTGTCACTACTTCACTATTTAGATTTTCTAGCTTTCAGATAAACATCCCTAGAATTTACTTTCAAGACATTCAGCAAAAAGATCTACCGCTGCCCTTGCCTCACCGATAACCCAGCGTTCTAACGTTCCCATTGAGCGACCGTGAGCCACATTTAGACAGGCATCCATCCTAGATTGATTAAGATGAGCCGATAGCACAAAAGATTGAGCGCTGAGACGTTCACTCACCAAGCTTTTAGCCCGGTGATGATACCTAATTACACGAATCGTTGTCATACCCGTCGCTTGGCTAAGCCTTTCGAGTTCGCCAACAGTATCCGGTCGTTTTCAGAGTGGTTGAAATGCACTACTAGAATTCACTAACAGTGTCGCACAGGTTCTGACAAATCGTCCTTTTCTTACATCATCGAGCTAATGCGTCTTTTGGAGTGCTACGTGAATCTGTGGCCCATAGCGCAAGATCATTTGAAGTAATTCTCCCTGTGAGCTTTCTGCATGCCCAAGCCTGCATTGGGTAGCTAAATGTTCACAGTTAAAAGTAGCCATGTCATACTGTGTTCCAAATAATTTTTTGAAGATATTGTTACCATAACTATCGTATTTCTGTGCACACTCGAGAGCTTTTTTCACCACCTCCATACGCTCTATCTCAGAAAAGAATGAGCTGTAATTAACAACTTCTATTTCGTTTAGACGTTCACGCTCCTTACAAAAGCCCTCTAAGTCTGTGTGCTTGATTTTAACTTCACCGAAAACATGTTGTTTTTCAAAGTGAACTACACCATACTCTTTGGGTGGTGTACCATCTGGCAGATAATAACTCCCAACGTAAATACCGTGGTGCGTTAAAGGGTTGCCTTTGAAGTAAATTCCAATCTTTATTTGATCACCATGCTTTAATTCCATTATTTAGTGATAACTCCTACAACGAAACTGCTCAGTAATACTACTCTATAGTAAAACCCGAATTTCTCACAAGTGATTGAGCAGTAGGGAAAAAGAGCGAATTCAGCGTATCAAATTGGATATAGAGGCAATCAACTTATCAAATATGAGGGGCAATGGGAGGGGAACGGGTTCATTTTTCCAGGCACATCAGGCTCGAGGATGAAAAAACACTTATCTAGACATCCTAAAGACGGGTGCGGATGCACCTGGCATTGAAATAAGCGAACACGTTGTCAAAATCCCATGCAGGAGTGGGCTATCGAGATTGTTGGAGTTGCTGCAATAGACCTCTTCAAGAATAAGCAGAGGTGGGAGAATGAAAAAGCCCAGGCCACTAGTACAAATCATAGATTCAGAACTTCTTCAACCAAATTTTGCATCTAGTCAATGCCCGTCCCAAAGAGGGCAGACGAATGATTGGTCTCGGCGCACCACCCCCTACGGGAATTATAGCAACGGATTCGTGAACAGGATCGAGCGGCGCGGCAACAGCGAGTGAATGATCCAGGCCGTAAACGGCAAGTGGGGGGTGGACGTCAAAAGGAGGCTGAAGTTCTATGTCGGCTGCGGACTAGTACGATTACGGGTTCAGTATGTCTAAAATCCAGCCTCCGAAGGCTGGAGACAAGTTAACCTGCCGATTTTCGTTATTTTTGAAGAGGTCTAATAGTGCCTAATCGCCATAGAAGCGATCGCCCCCTCAGTAAGGCTGAAAAAAAATTGAGGGCGCGATCGCCGAACTCTAATGTTTTCTTGCTAGAGCATGACAGTCATCCCTAAAACACTTATAAAGTAGGTACTGCTTGAGGTAGGGTAGTAGAAGTTAGTGACTTGGTACTTTTGTACTAATAACGTTCTTGTAAGATTCCTGGTAGAAATTCATGCTGCTAGATCTGGTTAGAGATAAAACGTCGGTGATTAGCCCAGTCGAAGAGATTGCGGCTTATGAAGCCTTCTGGACTCGATTTCCATCCTTCCCGAGGATGGCCAGTCTATTTGAGCGTTTTAATCATGACCTGCCCTCGAAGGTAGCAAGCAGGGAGCATATTACTCCCACAGAACTATTAGACATCAAACAAAAGCTGGCAGAGCTGCTACCGTTCCATCGGTATGCGGCGCTTTTCTATAACGATTTTGAGTATCCCGATCGCCTCAAGGATGCTCGGCATCCGGTTGAAGTGCTCTACTATCAAGGCGCACTGGATTTACTGTCTTCCAGATCGGTAGCCGTGGTGGGTGCCCGTAAAGCATCTGATGAAGGGCTGCGACGTGCTCGGAAACTGGCGCGGATGCTGACAGAGCAGGGCTTTACCATTATGTCTGGTCTAGCGCAGGGGATTGATACAGCTGCACATACCGCCGCTTTAGAAGCCGGAGGACAGACGATCGCTGTGATTGGGACTCCGCTCAATACGGTGTATCCCCGTGAGAATTTCCAACTGCAAGCAACCATTGCACGCAATTACTTGTTGCTTAGTCAGATTCCCTTTTACTACTACTCCCGCCAGGATTACCGTACTAATCGGGGCTTCTTCCCAGAACGCAATAAAACAATGTCGGCTTTGAGTGAGGCCACAGTCATTGTAGAAGCGTCTGAAAGTAGCGGTTCTCTAACTCAGGCTCAAGCGGCTATTCAGCAAAACAGAACGCTGTTTATCCTCAATTCTTGTTTTGAGCAGGGGTTAGGATGGCCTGAGAAGTTCCTGTCTCAGGGTGCAATCCCCGTAGTGGATGGGTCAGAAATTTTAGAGCATTTAGGTTCTGTGACCTGCGAGAATGCCTTCATCTAGTGGCGATTCACGCTGGCGGAAAACTGATGAGTCAGTCCGGTTGGTTCACTGCCCTGATCACTGCGGCCAGTTTCTTTACTATGCCCGTACTTATACGGTGGGTATGGGCTATGAGCATTCCCAGACAAATCAGTTGATTTTGAATCTAAAGAAGTCTGTAGGTGCATCGCCTTCAGAGCTTTCCTATAAACGGCAAGCTATTCAAAAATTTACTAGGGAAGTTGTTGGACTACTAAACCAATGTTCAGAGCCACTCACTCTAATCCCAATACCGCCCTCAAAGGCACGATCGCATCCTGAGTATGATGGTCGGCTGGAGCAGGTTGCTGGAGGCGTAGCAGCAGCGTTGCCAGACATCGCATGGCTTCCATTACTCTGCGCTAAAGACAGTATAGAGAGCAGTCATTCTGGTTCAGGACGAAGTGCTGACATGCTCTATGACTGGTTGCAGGTCGATCGGTCTGTAGGCGATCGCTATCAGGGGGATACTATCATTGCGCTGTTAGACGATGTACTGACTAGCGGTGCTCACTTTACGGCTGCCCGCCGCCGTATCTTGACAGCCTTTCCCGATGCTCGCGTCATCGGCATTTTTTGGGCAAAGGCAGTCTCACCTGGAGATTTCTCGTTCTAACGCACGCCTTAGTATCCCTATCAAGGACGTATCGGTGTCCCGAACAATAAACGCAAGGCGTTTGATTTTAGTGATGCAGTCTGTTCCATTTGAGTTTGTGTCGGGTGTCGGTGGCTCTCGGGTGCGGTTGTCCCGTTAGTGGGACGATATCGTGAGCCGTTTGACAGGAGAAGGTTCTAACCAATGACTGAAGGAGTTCTAACCTTCTATAGAACAAGCCGCTTCAATAATGACGTTAGAATCGTTACATAAGTACACATTAAAGTGTCTGTAGTCATGATTCCTAATCTACTAGAAGCAACAAAAGAGTACTGGCGCAACCTGAATGAGTTAGACGCTGAGTATCAACGGGGCGAGGCTTCACTGGAAGAAGTGAATGCCAAAGTAGCAAAACTGATGGTAGGACTGGGGCAGGAACGTCGTGCCAGCGTGAGATTTTTGCTGGATAACGTCAGCCGAATTTGGCATGAGCAAAAAGAACTGGTTGTTGGCTTAGGGATGGTTGGCGCTTTAACCTATGCCTGGATTGTGGTCAGCTAGCGATCGACTTTCTCAAGGTTTGTTCGATGAGATGGGGCGATCGCCAGCAAGATAATGTCGATTAGCGTAGCGATCGCGGGTTAAGAATGGGAATAATAAGCGCGATCGCCATGTAGATGTCCCTTAGTTAGGTTCACAAAGCCCCTAGTCTGCGATCGACTGGGGGCTTTCATTTTGGGCTGTTAATGCTACTCGCCTACTTCTGCTTGGGGAATTGAGCGACCATCAATAGCAGTTTCAATACTTACACCAGGCCCGATTGCTCTATGTGGCCATGACCAGGGCGATCGAAGTGCTGGTGTTGACGTGCAATCGCAGGTCTAAATGTGTGGAGCGAATTGAGGGAGCGTTAGGGAAAATGACTTAGAAACAGAACAGAGTCATGGTTCCCTGGCAAGGCATTAATCCATTCAACTGTATCCAAACCTGGAATTAATAACAGCGCCAGCCTAGCTCTAGAGGTGGCCTGCCTTAGGGCTAAGGGCAGGCATTCAGAAGCAACCTTGACCTATCACCTATTTTACACCCGGTACTTTTAATAACTTGCCCCTACAAGTTGCAAATTTCATCGAGTTGTGGCATCATGAACTGAGAGAGTATAAGCTTACAAAAATATGTACCCGGTGTTTTTAATTTTGTTGCCCAGGAGGTTGTGGTGAACGCTGAGTTTATTTTCTACATGCTTATGGACGTTCTGAGGGACAAGCTAGATACTTTTTCTGCCCTGGAGGTGTGTTTGCTTGCCCTCGCTTGGGCTAAAAAGTCCGCTCTTAATGAACTGCCAGAAGATTTAAGCCTTAAGGAAGACATTGTTTTCCGATCCGCACATGAATTCTTCAGGGTTCTAAGCAAACTGCCATCGATGGACGGTTCAGAAATCTACCGGCATGACTTTGAACCATTGCGAGTCAGGGGTGTTGTGCCCGACCAAACGATAGTCAGTGTGCAAATGCTGCTGCAGGATGCTTTGAAAAGCGAGGTGTTGAAGGATTTTACTCTTCCCCCAGGATTCGTCCAAGCTTTAGATGAAAGTAACGCCTACTTACAGATCCCCGATAAGTTCGTCCAGTTCATGCTGGGATTAGCTGGAGATGTAGCAGATCGGAGCGTGTACTGCCCGTATGATGGTTTTTTGCAGATCGCAGGTCATGCAGCGCAGATAGGTGCTATCCCATTTGTCGAACTAACCTTTAAATCAACTATTCCGTGGTCTCTCAAGATCCTAAATGAAGTGGATTTCCAGATCCAGTTCAGCAATCCACTACTCAGTCCCTCCTACACTGAGGGCGGAAAACTAAAGAAATTTGATATGACCATCGCCTTCCTACCGATTGGAAACAAGGGCGGTGACGGCGTGGTGCAAAGGGACTTATTTCATCGCTTCCCAGAAATGACATCTTCGCTAACGGTGCTAAATCTGCGTCATGCAATAGCCCAAACGAGCGAGAAAGCAGTAATTGCCGTACCGAACAGCATCCTCTTCGGCCGTGGGGTTGAGCATACCTTTCGCCAGGATTTATTGAAACAAGAGATGGTGGAAGCAGTCATTAATATGCCACCCGGGCTTCTTCCTAATCTGGTAGGGGTAGCATTTTCCATCCTTGTCTTGGATATAAAAGGCAAAGCTTCATCGGTGCGGTTTATGGACGGCAGCGGCGAACTATTCTCCGAAAAGATTGGCAGGGGAAGGGTTTGTCTTACCCATTGGGAACAACTGCTCGACGTCTATCAGGCATTGGAGGATGATTCTTTAGTCAGGAAGGTCAGTGTCAGGGAAATTCTGGACAATGATGCTTCCTTGGAAGTAACGCAATACCTTCTTTCGACTGAAATAAAGAAGGTATTGCAGCTGTTGGATGCCTCAAAAAACTGTGAATTACAGCAGCTGGTGGAACTGATCCGTCCAACTCCTAAGCTTTACACCGAAGGTGAAGTAGCAGCAATGGAAGTTGGGGTTGGAGATTTCCCAGATTTCGGACATTTGAACGCCCCGATCAAGCAAGTAGAGATTAACCCTTCCTTCTTGAAAGGAAAAGGAAAACAGCAATTTCTGCGTCCAGGGGACATCATCATAGTCGTTAAGGGAAGCGTAGGTAGGTTGGCGCTAGTGCCTGATAATGTCCCACTTCCGGGAAAAAACGGCTGGGTGGCTAACCAGTCCTGCATGATTTTACGAACTGTTAGGGACAACATCACTCCTATCGTACTGTTCATGTATTTGCGTTCGGATGTGGGACAAACCCTTATCCAACGGATTGTCTCAGGGGCAACGACCCATCTAATTCAGTTACGACCACTCCAGGAATTACCTGTCATTCTGCCGCCACTAGAAGAAGGCAGGGCTGTCACTGAAACGTTTAAAGAGCAGGCCCAGCTCCAAGAACAAATCGCAGTGTTGAATCAGGAGCAACAGCGTCTTGATAAAACCCACTGGCACATCTAAGAGGAATAAGCTTGGGCATTGGTGCATCTTGTCCGAAGTGGTCCTGCCACAACGGATTCCGTAAATGAACTGTTATTGAAATCCTGAGGGAACCAAATTTATGAAAAGACCTTTGACAACAGAGACAACTGATAACCAAGTGGCGGCACAACCAGGTACAGCGCTAACAGAAAGCCCAGCAGTACCACCTTTAAACCCGCTGCCCATTAATACGGCACCAGGAGAAAAGAACATCTCTAGCCTGGTAGGTTCGCTTATAAAAAAACCAATACTATCCTTTGGGATTGGCATCGGTATTGGGCTAGCTACAGTGTTAATGCAACTGTTTTCAGGCCACAGCAACAGCTCAAATTTAGTTAGTAGAGTTGACTATGAACGGATCCAACCGGGTATGACCCAAACCCAAGTAGAAGCGACTCTACCCCTAGGGATTGAGGTTAGTCGGTCAGAAGAGTCAACCCAACTTGTATGGGAGAATCCTGACGGCTCAAAGGTTGAAGCGGAGTTTCAGAATGGAATTCTTACTAGCAAAGCACAATCAGGGCTGAAGTAAAGGAAATGCCTTGGTGGAACAATTCACCAAGGCATTTCCTTTGCTAATCTCTTTGCTACTAGGTGCTAGGCAGTTAGCAGCGCCGCCATAACTAGTACAGGCTGGCGAAAAAATCTACCATCGTCGTGCGGGCATCTCGCCTGCGGCAAGCCAGAGGCTTGCGCAACTGTGGCCAAATGGGGGCCAGATTGCTCTATGTGTCGATGACGAGGGCGATCGAGGTGAGTGCATCCCAATAGCTGAAATGCCTATTGTGCATCTCCCGTAGACACAAAAGACGCTGCATTCCAGAAGCTATCTGGGGATCTAGCTACTGCATGTAGCCTGCGCCCATAGTAAGGGGGCGATCGCAGCATAGTCCAAGCTCTGTTTAGCTCTGCACAAAGACCTTATCAATGGGGTCTTTTTTTTGGCAATTTCAGATATCTGCAATGATGCTCAGCCGCCAGATTTTAGAAACTGGTGTGGGTTGCAGGGACACCGCAGCGCTGGTTGCTTTCTGTTGCTGCCGTGTCCCTTCCACTGGCCACCGACTGAACACGCCCAACGTCGTGGTCCCCTAACCCCCAAGGGGAAAGCGGTCGATGTTCTTATTTGATTGGTTTAGGCCGGGATGTAATGAGACGCGATCGCCGGACTATTGAACTTGAAGGCAGGCCAACTCTAAGCACAAATCAGCGCCATGCTGCGCAACGCGCCCTGTGGTTTGGCTCATGAATGCACCGCGAAACGTAGTGCCCGAACAGATAAGGTTGCTGCGCTTTTATTTGTTTCATTTTTCTTGAAAAGAAAGGAACTGCGCTCAGTGTGCCTACGTTCCAGGGGTTCCGGCTATCGAACCCTCCACCCCTTCCACTTCAGCAAACAAGCTACGTTCCCTTTCTTTCCAAGAAAAATGTTGGGGGTCGGTCGGTTGGTGCTTTGGGATCTTGCACTTCAAGAGAAGAAAAAAATGGTTCCTGCGTTTGTGCGTTCTGGTGTTGTGTGGTCGGTTGGTCGGTCGGTGCCTAAAAATTCATACATCGTGTGTCTGCGCCCCGGTGTGCCCGGTGTGGCTCAGTGGCTCGGTGCAGCTGGTTGCGTTGCGTTGCGTCCTGCCGCCTATGTGCCGGGTGAGGGTGTGGCGCTGTGGCTCCAGGTGCCGCCGCTGCTGCTGCCTTGGTTCAAGCGGTTGCCGTCTGGCGGTCGCGGCAGCAATCACCCGGCTAACCGTTTATTTCAGTAGCTGTTTCCCGGCTGCGCCGGGAAAAACAAACCCCAAAGCTATATAAAGAGCGTGTAAAGATGCACTAATTTTAGTGCATTAACCCACTAAATTTAGTACAATATATTTAGTGAGTTAATAAAAACCAATGATTATTTCGGGCGAGAGAATTGTATACTCCGGCGCAGCGGCAAAGCGCATCCTAGGTATTTCCGCCTCAGCTAAGGTGCGCGTCGAAGTCTTCAAATTTAGTGTATGGGTGCATGTAAAAGGCAGTCGCCCAACCTTCATCAGCAAGCGTGCATTTCTAAATAATTTTGCTGAGTGGCGGCGTGAGCAATCGCGGTTCTTGAGCGCTACCCAGTGGCTAGATACTCCCCAGCGGTTCACGGTTCGCAATGGCGTGAAAGATACGGCTTACGTGGTTGAGTGCCGAGAAAAAGCGCTCGTTTGCACCTGCGAAGACTACAGCAACCAGATCGATTTTTTCGGTCGCGGCTGCTGTAAGCACGGTTATTCGGTGCTTTCAAAAATTGGATTGAGATCCTTAAGCGAATACCTGGAAACAGTAGCGGCAAGGAGAGCGGCATGAAGGACGAAAACAGGCTGATCCAGATGATGCTAAGCCCGACTGCACCAAAGCCCAACCAAAGCAAGTGTAGAGAGTGCGTTTTCTATATAGCGGCAAATGGTTATTGCGGGCACTGCAAACATTACCCAGTCGTTCTAGCCAATGACCTCACCTGCTACAGAGCAGAGTTTCCTAAACCACTGTAAACGTTTACAGCCGTCCTGGGCATGACGCAAAACTGCCCCCCGGCGGCAACCGGGAAAACCCATCAAACAAAGAGGAAATCTCATGCAGAAAAAAGCGATTGATAAGTACGAGTTGATCACAGACAAGCTTGTAGCGCTGATGCAAAGAGGCGTTAAGCCTTGGCAGAAGACATGGAAAGGTGCGGGATATGGCAACGCCATTACAGGCCACAACTACCAGGGAATCAACCCATTAATCGCGGCGATTGATTGTCTAAATTATGACTATTCAAGCCCCCTGTTTATTGGCTATGGCCAAGCGCAGCAGCATGGATGGAAGATCCGGAAAGGCAGTAAGGCTACATGGCTCATTTGGGCAGGAAGCAACACAAAAGAAGGCGTTAACGAAGAAACAGGAGAAACCGAAACCCGCCACTATAGGGGCTTCAAATGGCTAAACGTTTTCAACCTCGATTGTTTGGACGATAGTGAGAGCGACAAGCCGATCAGCGCGGTGATCAGAGAACGAGGTTTTGGAGCCAATCCAGAGCCACGGATCGACCAGGCCGAGGCATTGATCAGCGCCCAAAATGCCGTAGTGAAGTTTGGGGGCGATGTTGCTTGTTACTCGTCACAAGCTGACAGAATCCAGATGCCCAAATTTGAGGATTTCACTGGAGCCGAGGCGTATTACTCGACTCATATACACGAACTCTGCCACTGGACAGGCCACAGCAGCCGACTAGACCGAGAGTTGGGAAACAACTTTAGATCCCATGCTTACGCATTCGAGGAACTGATCGCAGAGATTGGCGCGGCTTTTGTTTGCAATGAGTTGGGCATGAGCAGCCAGCTCGAAAACCACGCCAGCTATTTAGAGAGTTGGATCAAGTGCCTAAAAAATGACAAAAAAGCCTTTATTGATGCAGGATTCAAAGCCCAAAAAGCAGCCGATTTCCTACTATCTAAAGCCGGAATGATCGCCTAATCCCCCGACCTGGGCAAGTCGTTAAAATGCCCCCCGGCGGCAACCGGGAGGCTACCCCCATCAAACAAGAGGATTAATCAACTATGACACCATACGAAGCTTTTGAAATCCAAGCGGAACAGATAGACGCGCAGGATAGCGCAGACCAAGAGGAATACTGTACGGGCGCAGCAGATGCGGCAATTTTCAGCCCCCCAGCAACGAAAAATCCAGCCTATTTAAGCGGCTATTTCGATACGTTGCGGTTATTGGTTAGCCAAAGTAACCGCACGTTCCAGCCACGGTTTGAAGATGCGACCGAGAACGCGAACAGCAACGGCGGCGGCGACGCTTGGGGCAGACATGATTGCGACTGGTTAGACGACGGAGGCGATCCATTTTGATCAATCCACATGTGGGGGCAAAATGCCACATCGACCGCCGAGTGTGCATTATCGCCCCAGGAAGAAAAGAAAACCTCCAAGAGTATCTAGCGGTATGGGCAGCAGCTAGCGCCCTCCTACTAACTAAAGACGACGACGAATAAAGCGCCATGCCGGGAGTAGCGCCCCGGCCATTCCCTCTTATCCCCAGATCAACAAATGCCAAAGTCAAAGACTCTTACTTCCCAACAATCCGCATTGGTCAAAATGATTGGCCTGATCGAGGCAATGCAAGGAGCCAACGCAGACGAAGAATTAGACACCTGCCTTGAGAATGCCTCCGATGCACTGACAAACGCAGTTGACCGTATCACTGCCATCGAAGAAGAAATAGAAACGCTTGCTGACGATCTAGATTAAGCCCCCGCGCAATACCGGGA
>Ga0163148_10005238_pt1 | contig 13049 bp, 16 predicted proteins | sample OliLakLV19MP7P2_FD_148606 | JGI IMG/M metagenome (GOLD analysis project Ga0163148, IMG submission 148606) | Freshwater microbial mat bacterial communities from Lake Vanda, McMurdo Dry Valleys, Antarctica- Oligotrophic Lake LV.19.MP7.P2 | ecosystem: Environmental > Aquatic > Freshwater > Lake >... | reverse complement strand
CTGGCAGTACAACAACACTAGAATTCATACAGCTCTCAAGATGTCACCGGTACAATTTGCGCAAAAAATCGCACATAGATACAATTCAGAGAATAAGGTTAGTGTCTAATGAAATGGGGGAGGTACAAACTGTAAAACACCTCCACAAGAAATGAGCAAGAAGTTCTCTCTATCCTTAATCGCACTCTGCCATAATCCGTAGACTATTAGCACTCCGGCGCCTCTTAGGTGAGATATCCCACGAACCTGAACCGTAATCCAAATTACATTAGCAAGATAGATGCATTATAGCTGATAGTTGACATACCACCAAAATCATTGACAAATAGCCATTTCTTTGCTAATGCATTAATTGTACTGTCCTACTTCAAAGGTAACTAGATCGCAATTGATTGTTGAACTCGGGCATGTGCAATTTGCGCAAAAATCACTAAAAAGCTAAAATACTAAGTACAAGGATGGTGTACTAAGAATGGGGTACCTTACGGGGTCCGCTTCACAAGCGAGTAAATTCTAAACATGAAACGCAAGAATTACTGTAAAAGTTGCGGCCAATCAAATTTGCATCATATCGATAGTTGGACAGAAGAATTGGGCCGACGTTTTTTACCGCCGATTAAACTGCCTAAAAAGATTTTGGAGATCGTTGATGTTTTTATTGAGAACATACTTATAATACCCCGACTTGCGCGGTATAGAACTGATTTCAGTATATCCTCAAATATTCAACTTCGTGCATTTCTCTTTGCCCAAGAGATGAGAAAAAGGGGTGCGGTTTGCGCATTCCTCCATTCTTTTGTTGGATTTACAAATCATATCAGAATCGATGTCAGTGGAAAAAGATTTCGATTTGATGGATTTCCTACAGCAGAATTTGTAAGTAAATATGATAGCCGAATCACTAATGATAAGGTGTTGGCAAAAGATCATTGTAAAATTGGCGGATTCCCAATTGCCGAAGGCAGATCATTCTGGTTTTGGCAGAAAAATAAAGCAGTTCGATTCGGCCAAGAAATTGGTTTTCCTCTCGTTGTTAAACCGAGAGGTGGTTCAGTGAGTCGACATGTCACTACAAATATTGAAACGGCAGATCAATTGAAAAAAGCGATCCGACACGCAATTGTCTATTCGCCATCATTTATAGTTGAGAAATTTATTCCAAACACATCAGTTATTAGAGCGACTGTTGTAGATTTTGATTTTGTTGCATGTGTACAGCAGGTGCCTGCAAATATCGTCGGGGACGGTGTCTCGACGATACAGACCCTTATTGATTTAAAAAATCTCGACCCGCGCAGAGGCGAGACAGCCCAAAATAAGTTTGTGCTCAATAAAATAGTCCGAAATGAAACGACAAAGGTTCTGCTCAGTGAGAAGGGATACGGCATTGATTCAGTCCCGAAAAAGGGAGAAGTTGTGTTCCTACAAAAAGACCCCTTCCTCAAATTGGGTGGCGACTTGGTCGAGTTAACTCCAACCGTGCATCCTGATAATATAAAATTATTTCGTGATCTTGCAAAACACTTTGATATACGTATTACGGGCATAGATTTTTTGGCAGAAGACATATCAAAATCATGGAAGGAACAGCCGTGCGCAATCCTTGAATTGAATAGTTTACCTTGCATAGAGCTACATCATTTTCCGTACTCCGGTACACCAACAAATCCCGCAAGTGCCTTGGCTGATATGTTTGCTAAATATTATTTAGTAGCATGAGTATTTTAGTCCTCTTGAAAAGATTTTACTCATCATTTAAATTCTCCCAAAACTACATTTTTCTTGAGTCATATGCCCAATGGAGCAGGGCCTGTCTTTGTCTTACTCTGCAGAATAAGTCTCCTGATCTGCAATTTTTACTTATCTGAGCAATGTGTCTTGTCATAGCTTTCCAACGCTTAATCTGTCTCTGATCATCCTTACTTCTTCGTCCCATATAATAACGACAATACCACTGAAACCAACCCCTCGGATCCTGCCCATCAATCCAGTCATTCTTTTGCCACTCTCTTAAAGACTGAGAAGCATCCACTTTAAAATAATTCAATTTTTTATCGGGTAGAGTTTTATTCTCTGGTAGTAATTTAGCAAAAGTAAACCAGTCTTTTGGAAATTCTTTTTTACAGTCTCTTATATACTTTCCACCAAAGACTCCCAACTTTAGCATTTGTTTTGGGGTTAGATCTGGTTTAAATGTTGGATCAAAATTTTTACCCACTGGTTCACAAAGAGTATACTGATACCCCTTCTGCATTTTATCTTGTACAATAATTACTTTATCCGACATGGCTTTTATTTATAATTACTAAGTGATTTGTTAATTCATTAGAGTTACAATAATCTATAATTATAATATAGATGCGTGTTATACTTTAAGTTTAGTGAAATTACGTAGACTTCTTAAAATCAGCCGGCCACGATTCTGGATATACGAACTCGGACCATACGTCTTGGGTATTATTGCTGCAAGTACTGGGGGTATTGAAATATGGTCTTTTCTACCAGTAATACTTTTCTTTGTATTTTTCTCATACAGTGCCAATATTTATATTTATGGGATAAATGACATATATGATTACGAGACGGACAAGCTTAATCCAAAAAAAGTATCTTATGAATCATTAGTTCTTCCTGGTGAAAGAAAAGTTCTTTCTTCCCATATTGTAATCGTCACGCTTCCCTTTCTCGTATATGCACTTTTTACAGTGTCACTGGGAACACTTTCGGCTCTCCTCGCTTTCTTTTTCTTTGCAGGATTCTACTCTGCAGAACCAATACGAGCAAAGGCAAAGCCTTATCTAGACAGTATCTTTAGTGCTGGTCACTATATCGCAACGGCAGCATTTTCATATCTTCTTTGTCTTGACCTACTCTTTCTTCCCATTCAGACTACAACATTTATGATCACCCTTATCGCTGGTATGCTGTGGGCAATTGCCATGCACGCATACTCAGCAGTACCAGACATACAAGCAGACCGCGATGCTGTACTGTCGACTATTGCAACCACACTAGAAAAACAAAAAACGATCATACTTTGCGTTATTCTTTATATACTCTCGGGGATCTTGTCGTATCCTTTTCTTGGCGCAATAAGTATCGTCCTTAGTATGATCTATGTTGTGTTTATGATTTCTTCTCTTAAGGCAGACGAAAAAGGGCTCTTCAGACTTTACACATATTTTCCCATAATCAACACCCTTTCTGGTATGACAATTTTCTTTACGATACTGCTCCGAGCTCTTTAGAATAATTTCTTTAAGGGTGACGGATCAGTGATCCCCTCTATTCTCTTATACACTAGCTCTGCTGAAATAAGGCAAATAGGCATACCTATGCCTGGATTTGTCCCCGCCCCGACATAATAAAGACCCTTTAGTTTTTTATTAATATTATTTGGTCTAAAAATAGCAGTTTGACTTAGTGTGTGTGCAAGACCAAGTGCACTTCCTTTAAATGCATTGAAGTCCTTAATAAAATCCTTTACAGCGTACATCTTCTTATACACGATCCGTTCTTTAAAATTAGGAATATCCATATTATCCTGCATCTGATTAATAACAAAAGATGCATATTTTTCAAGAAATTCATCATCATGTTCTAGCCCCGCCGCCACAGGAACAAGAACGAAAAGGTTTTCTTTTCCTTTAGGTGCAACAGTTGTATCAGACTTTGACGGTGCGCATACATAAAGTGATGGGTCTGTGGGCCACTCTGGTTTCTTAAATATTTGTTTAAAATTTTCTTCCCATCGCTCTGCAAAAAGAAGATTGTGGTGCTGTAATGATGGGATTTCACCATCGACACCAAGATACAGTATAAATGCTGATGGTGCCATGAGGCGCTTATCCCAATACCGCTGACTCTTTTGTTGGTACTTCTTTTCAAGAAGCTTTTGATCAGTATGAACGATATCAGCATTTGATATCACAATATCAGCATTCAACTCTTCATCATCCTCAAGACCAACCCCTGTCACAATGCCGTTCTGTGTATTGATAGATTTTACAGGACTATTTATTTTTATTTCAACACCATTCTTTATCGCAATTCTTTCGAGCGCTTCTATAACCTTATAAATCCCACCGTCTGGATACCAGACACCCTGAACAAAATCTACGTAGTTCATGAGAGTATATATACCCGGAGCATCTCCTGGGGCTGTCCCCAGAAGAACAGTCTGGTACTGCATTACCTTACGTAGGATCTCACTTGAAAACTTGGCGTTTACTATTGACTGCACTTTTGAAAAAAGTGGAAGTTTTCTCCCTTCTGTCATAACCCTCTTATTAAAAAAATCAAAAATAGAATCATAATTCTTAAACATAAATTCATCACGTGCAATTTCATACTGACGTTTTGTGGTATCCATATACTTGCGAAGCACCTCTCCTGAACCTTCTTCTATTGATTCAAATGTGGCAATTGTTTTTTCTAGGTCAGAATAAAAATCATAATGTTTCTTTTTACTTTTAAGAAAGATTCTATATGAAGGAGAAAGTCTTTTTAAAGTAAAGTGGTCTTCTATCTTTTCCCCCATGAGCATAAAAAAATGCTCAAAAATATCTGGCATCATGTACCATGATGGCCCCATATCGAAAACAAATCCTTGTTCCTTTAAAAGACTAGCCCTTCCTCCTACTTGTCCATTTTTCTCAACGACAGTTACTTTGTACCCCTTCTTTGCAAGTAAGCACGCAGTAGCTAATCCTCCTATTCCTGCCCCAATAATAATTACTTTTTTTGCTTTCATTTTTATTTTTATTTTTATTTTAAAAAAGACATAAATGCAAGTATACTCTTTTGAAAACGGGCTACTCTGATACGCGATGAGAATACATCGTATTTTTTATTCTCTATCTTTGATAGTATTTTAGAATATAGTACCCGCGCAACCCTAATTCCTCTGCTCGCACGGTAAGAAAGCATTAGAATTCCTTTGTCTGCTTTTTCATATAGTTCACGTGTACGACCAATCTCAAACTTCATAAGGTTAATAAACTCTTTACTTAAAAGACTATCTTGCACATCTTTTTCAGTCACTCCAAAACGATTCATATCATCCAAAGGGATATAGATACGTTTTCGCAAGATCATATCTTCACCAATGTCACGAAGAAAATTGGTCATCTGGAAGGCTTCACCGAGTGCACGGGCTTTATCGAGGATAGAGACCCTGTATGCAGTATCTACTCTGAAATGTTCATCACCGGCACAAAGAATATACACCATCATACATCCTACAACCACTGCAGAGCCGTACATATAGCGCTCGAGCTCTTCGTAGGTTTCATAACGCTCTTTAGACGTATCCTGAATCATTGCAGCAAGAAATGACTCGCTGTATTCATAAGGGATCTTATAAGTATCAAATATATACTTACTTGCCCGCAATATCTTCCGCTCTTCTTCGTCTGTATCTGCATCAAAATCAATTCCACCATAGCAAGCCCGCCAGAGAGATCCCCATCTTTGAAGCTTCTGAAGTGCAATATGTTTATGATCTTTAAAATATGTATCTACATATTCATCTGGAAATCTAAAAAAAGCATAGAGTACGCATGTGGCATCACGCTCTTTTTTGGGAAGAAGGAGAGTTCCGAAATAAAAACTTTTTCCATACTTCTTATGAATTTTTCTACAATACGCTATATCTTTTCTATACTGAGGATATGACATACGATTAAAATTTTCGTTTATCAAGAAGCTCGACAAACAAACTCCACCTCGCCTTATCTTCACTTTTTAAGTCAGATAAGGCAATTATTTCTTGGGCATGAGTAAGGAATTTTTGTATTTGTTCTTCAGCATGTAAAATTGCACCTGTTTCATTAAAAAGTCTTAAAAGTACTTTTCTACTGTAGTCATCGAGAGATCTACCAAAAAGAGACCTAAGAATTTCTTTATCCCGCGCTTTTCCTTTCTCAAAAATATATTGTGTGAGAAGGGTGTGTTGCCCATCTTCTATATCAATAAAAGATATTTTGCCGGTATTTTTTTTATCACCGGTTAGATCCAAAAGATCATCTTGAATTTGAAAAGCTTGTCCCAAAAAAAAGCCAAGTTCTTTGTAAAAAGAAACCCGTCTACGAGAGGAGGTGAGAGCGGCCCCCATCAACATCGGATTCACAAATGAATAGAGAGCAGTCTTTAGTTCATTTTTCCGCATAATCGCCTTTGAATCAACCTTATCCTGGAGCATAAAAGACACATCAAGCATTTGTCCCGCGACAATCTGTTCGATCATATTAAAGAATATTTTTTGTACCTCTGGTATATTTAATTCCCCGATAACTTCCTGAGACCAGCTGAACACCAAATCTCCAACAAGAACAGCCATGCCTTCCGCAACACGTAGCTTATCTCCACGGGGGTATTTGCATGTTTCTTTTAAAATATGCTCATGGATAGTAGCAATACCGTGACGCTCTCTTCCTTTGTCGATAACATCATCATGAATAAGAGCGAACGCGTGGAAAAGCTCAATAGCTATCCCCACCTTAAGTACTTGCTCCTGATCCTTTCCTAACTCGGTGCTATACGCAAGAAAACACATATACGGACGAACCCTTTTACCGCCACTTTTAATTAATATTGCAGCATGATGAACAGATTCAAGAATAATCTGTTCATCGGTATGCTTTTCAAAAGAAGCGACCTTACGATCTACCCATTCATTCAAACGTGTATTGAAAATATTTTGAAAAGAAGAGAGTTGTATGTCATCAAGAACTATTGATTTTGTTCTTTCAAAATTTAAAAAATAAAAAATATCGCGAAATATGGGAATCATGAGGTATATTATAACATTTTAGATTTTCTTCATCCATAAGATGGTGGTTTAAAAAACTCAATAATCATTCACATTTTCCATAATTCCATAAAAAATGTATTATATTGCCATGAAACCAATAACATGTGTTTTCTTTGGGAAATCTGGTTCTGGAAAAGGAACCCAGGCGTCACTTTTAGTTGAAAATTTAAAAAAAATAGACCCAGAACACTCAACGACATATATTGAAACCGGAGAACGTCTAAGAAATTTCATGGAATCGAGTGACTCACAAGCAGCAACACTCGTCAAAGAAGTCATTGATAACGGCCATCTGATGCCTGAATTCTTCCCCATTTGGATTTGGTCAGGTATTTTTATTGATGTAATGAAAGCAGATGAACATGTCATCATGGATGGCCTAGCTCGACAAGGTAAAGAAGCTCCGATCCTAGATTCCGCTCTACAATTTTTTAAACGAGAACAACCAATAATTTTTCTCCTTGATACACGTGACGAAGAAGCAAAGCACCGTCTCATTAAACGAGGTCGTCATGATGATCTAGATGAAAAAATAGACAAACGCTTACGATGGTTTGAAACTAATGTGATGGAGTCAGTGCAGTATTTTGAAAAAAGTCCAACATGCCGTTTTGTAAAAATAAATGGTGAGCAAACAACAGAAGCAGTTCAACATGACATCTTGCACGTATTACAAGTAGAGACAAAAAAATAACCACTGTGTTACAATATTTGTATGCATACACCTATTGAATGGGAAGCCTTCGAACATCACCCGCATCAAAAAAGTGCTGATTGGTTTTGGGCCCTTGGTATCGTTGCTGTTTCAATTACAATCACCTCAATATTTTTGGGAAATATATTGTTTGGTTTATTTGTGCTTATTGCCGCAACAACACTTGCCATACACGCCTCGCACCCACCTAAAATTTTAAAAGTTTCAATAAATGAACGCGGTATAACTATCGATCGTTTCCACTATCCATTCAACACACTCAAAGCTTTTTGGATAAATAACGAAAACCATCCCGCATTACTACTTCATTCACAAAGATTTTTCTTTCCGCTAGTAATAGTACGCCTCGAAGACATGGATGTTGAAGGGGTACGTCAAGCACTTCTTCTTTTTATGGAAGAAAAAGAATTACACGAACCACTCCTTCAAAAACTCGCAGAAAATTTTGGCTTTTAGTTGTTTCATGATACCCTGCTTGTGTTAATGCTCTCATAGTTTAATGGATAGAATGCGAGCTTGCGGAGCTTGCGATGTAGGTTCGATTCCTACTGAGAGCACCTTAAACGAACTAAAAGGTTTTGAAGAAGATAAGGAGTGGGCGTTGCGAAGCAACGCCCACGCTGTTTCGCCCGTTTTCGCCAAAGAATTCTGGGTTCGGAATCCAGCACCGCCTTCGGCGGTGCGCACTGTTTTTTCGCCAAGAAGCAGGTTCGAGCCAAAGATTTCTTTGGCTACGACCTTTTTTGCAAAAAGGTCGGTATCAAATGCGATTTTATCCAATCCCTGTACGACTTTTAGCCAGTTTTGGAAAGGTTCGAGCCAATCATTTTGCTTGTGTGAAAGATTGTAGATTTCTTCTTCGAGCGACTTCTTTTGAGACAACAACTTTCCTTTTTGTTCACGATATATTTCTCGTTCAATATCTTGGTCAAGGTAACCTGACCCTCCCCCCAAATTTAGTACACTATCCTTGTATAATTACTAGATAATTAATACAAGCACATGAAAAAAAGAATCGCTCCAGACATCAAGGATCAAATCATTAACCGCATTAAGAATGACGGTATTACCGTCCTGCAAGCAGCAACAGACCACGGTGTGTCAGAGAACACCATCTACGGCTGGATTGCCAAGAAAACAGAAGGACAGCCGTCACTCGGAGAGAACATCAAGCTCAAGCGTCAGGTCGACCAGCTTTTCGCTCTAGTGGGAGAGATAACGCTAAAGCTCTCCGAAGCCCAAAAAAAGAGGTAATGGGAGATGGCCAAACCACCAAAGCTCTTCTGGCCAGAGAGCTCGGGGTATATCGTGGTGTCTTCTACTACAAGCCGAAGAAGCCGGACAAAGACTGGAAATTGAAATGCGAAATCGAAGAAGTGCTTCGAGAACATCCGTCATATGGTTCGCCAAGAATCGCTCTGGCACTGAAGCGCAACCACAAGCCGATTGAGCGAGTGATGCAGCTCTTCGGCATCAAGGCATACCGACGAAGGGGAAAGAAATGGAAAAAGACCAAGAATATCAAGCTCATTTACCCAAACCTACTCATCACCGCATATCCGTCGTACGAGAACCACATCTGGGTATCCGACTTCACTTACCTGCCGTTTCTTGGCAGAACAGTGTATGTCGCAACCGTCATGGATCTGTTTAATCGGAAGATTGTCGGCTTATCGGTGTATACCACTCACGCGACACAGCTTCCTCTCTCGGCGTTCATGAATGCGATCCACACTAACTCTCGCCCAGAGATATTTCATTCGGACAACGGAAGCGAATACAACGCTGAAGTATTCATTGAAGCATTAGAAACAGTCGGCGTCATCATTTCTCGTTCAGCTCCCGGCTGCCCATGGGAAAATGGCTATCAGGAGAGTTTCTACTCACAATTCAAAGTTGATCTTGGTGATTGGTCGAGGTTCACAAGCATTGGTGAACTAGTGTTCGCCGTCTACCAGACGATCTATGCCTACAACAACACCAGAATTCATACAGCTCTCAAGATGTCACCTGTACAATTTGCACAAAAAATCGCACAGAGCTACAATTCAGGGAACAAGGTTGGTGTACTATGAAATGGGGGAGGTACAGCTACAGATATTATTTGTTGTGTAGGTCTACTGATTATAATATTTCCGTAATCGTATATAGGGTCGAAAGAAACATCGGTCATAACCATTCTGTCTAAATCAGCAGTCACAGTATAAGGGCTATTCATGTTAGGAAGCCATATATTGCATTGAGTAGCGGGATTACTTTTTTCATTACTTACGACATGCTTATTAGTCAAAATAAAGTATGATCCATCAGATGTTTTTGGACCAAGAACACCAGAGCCAGCACCCTCCGAAACTACGCCGTTAGGTCCCCACCAAGAACATTCGATGTAAGCAATTCTAGGTCTCCATTGATTTATAATTGTAGTCAGATTTGATTTAGTACTGGGTTTTTCTACTTCTTTTACTATCGTTTGTGGTTTTTGATTTTTTAAATCTTCAATTTCTTTTTTTAATACGTCGATTTGATCTTGTTGAGGATTTTGTGCAACATCTTGAGTCCCACTATCATTTGAACTTTTATTGCTCAAAAGCAAATAACCGCCAATCGAAACTAGAGCAAGAAATAAAATTATGACAACTGGATTATTGAAATGATCATTTTTGTTTTCCATATTCATAAAATTATTTTATCAATTACTTTAACCACCATTTGATAAAATCTCCATAGTCATTATCACTAGTAATCAAGGTTGTGCTATCACCAGTGGCGTCTTTCATTGAAACTTCTTTTGTCGATTTATCAATGAAAAACTTATTTGCGTTTTCATCTTCCAATGTTGTTGTGTTGCTAGTTTCGCTCACTTCAATTAATTCCGAAAACCCTAAACTTCTTGGAGCAAGATATTGCATTTTGATAATTTCTTCCAGTGAAAAATACTGGCGTGAATTTCCATCAAATTTATTGAGTGGTTTGATAATGTAGTACTGTCGCAAATTTCCTGGCTGGTCTGCTACATTATCGAATTTAACAAAACCCCTAACCTCGCCAGACAAACCGCCTTGCGTTGTAGTTAAAGTATTTATCAGCTCAATATCGGGTATAGCTTGGTACTGATAAAGTAGCGTGAACTTATAATCCTGTTTTTGACCAAATAAAACACCGATAATCACTAGCAGAACAATAATTATAAGGATTGAAAACTTTCGTTTTGAAATCGCGTTTTTGATGATTTCTTTGTTCATAACTTTTGCAAAAATTATTTTAATAAATCCTCCATAGGAACGCCTAACGACTTGGCGATTTTTTGGATTGTCTGAACGCTCGGTTTTGTAACGACACCACCCTCAATTTTTGTGAGAGTAGAATACTTGATGTCGGCTTTCTTCGCCAAGTCGTCCTGCGTTAATCTCTGTTTTGCTCGTATTCGCTTTATGTTCTGTGATATAGTTGCCATAGTATGCTATTTTTGATAGTATAGAAATATGAGTCATTACTTTCTTTGCTCACAAAACAAGGATAGCATTATTTATGGATTTTTTCAATCTGTAGCCCGCCCGAATTTCGCCAAAAGCAAAAGCCGAAGCCCGCGCGGATTCCTCCCCAGACCCCTCCTCCGCGCGGGCGAGTCCATCACCCCGCCTCCTTTGCCCCAGAAAAACAGTGGCGGGGTGCATCATTCATTTCTTTCAAAAAAAGTTCGAGCAAATGCTAAAATGACACCACCATACGAAACGTTTGCGAAATTAGAAATGCGGAGCGATTTTTCGGGAGCCAAAATCGCGCTGTCAATTTTTTCAAAACCCTTTCCGCCTACGGCGGAAGCAGTGAATTCCCAAAGTTCCCCCCCCAATTGAAATCATGAAAGACTCAAAACCAAAATATTTTCTATACGCGCGAAAAAGTACCGAGGACGATGACCGACAAGTGGTGTCTATTGAGGCACAGCTTTTTGAATTGCATGAATATGCGCGTAAAGAAAATCTTGAAATTCTTGAGGAATTTCAAGAGTCGAAAAGCGCAAAAAAGCCCGGACGAGAATTGTTCGGCGAGATGATGACGCGTATTGAACGAGGCGAGGCAAACGGGATAATTTCGTGGCATCCTGACCGATTGGCCAGAAACAGTGTAGACGGTGGGCGCGTCATCTATCTCGTTGATACCGAGCAGATTACTTCTTTGCGCTTTCCGACATTTTGGTTTGAGCCAACTCCGCAAGGGAAATTTATGTTGCAGGTGGCGTTCGGACAATCTAAATATTACAGCGATAATCTTGTGGAAAATATTACCCGCGGTATCCGACAAAAAGTCCGTCGAGGCGAGTGGTTGGTGCGCGCACCCTTTGGCTATGTGAATAATCCGAAAACGCGGAATATCGAACCTCACCCGACTAAATCGCGTATCGTAGTAAAAGCGTTTGAGGAATACGCCAAAGGGACGCACACCCTCGGCACTATCGCGGACTTTTTGGCGGATCACGGCGTGAGTACGAAGGGAACGCCACCTGCCAAAGCTTCCGTCGCTCGTATGCTTACCAATCGCGTATATCTCGGCTTTACCTACCACAAAGGCGAGTATTACGACGGAAGCTTTGCTCCAATTATTTCTCCGACACTGTTTGAAGCAGTCCAAAAAATGCTTGCGAAAAAATCTCGTCCTCGTGTGCAAAAAGTGCCAAATCATTTTCCATTTGCACAATTCGCTCGGTGTGGTGAGTGCGGAAGTATGATTACGGCTCAATATGCCACCAATCGTTTTGGTACAAAATATACTTACTATCGCTGTACGAAAAAGAAAGGTGTTTGTCGTCAGCCGTATCTATCTTCTTCCGCACTCATTTCGCAAGCAAAAAATCTGCTTCAATCAGTGTCGCTTCCTCTTTCAGAAATTGAGAATATGGAAAAGCAAATTGACCTGTGGGAGAAAGAGTCAATTTCAGAAAGAGGAAGTGTTGCCCAAAACCTTAAAACCAAACTTTCTGAAACGAAGGAGAAGCTGGATAAGCTCGTATCACTTTATCTCGACGGCGACATTGAACGCGATACTTACTTACAGCGAAAAGACCTTCTCCTTCGTCAGAAAGCAAAGTTTGAGGAAAGTTTTAAGGATTTTGGACAACAGAGAAAAAATTGGGTCGAACCCTTGCGGAGTTTCGTTTTGTCTTTGAGAGAAGCCGTTATTTTGGAAAAAGGCGAAAACTATTTCGCATGGAAAGAGTTTTTCCAAAAAATCGGCTCTAACCCCATTCTCAAAGACAAAACGCTTTCATGCAATTGGGGGGAACTTTGGGAATTCACCGCCTCCGCCGTAGGCGGAAATGGTTTTGAAAAAATTGACAGCGCGATTTTGGCTCCCGCAAAATTGCTCCGCATTTCTAATTTCGCAAACGTTTCGTATGGTGCGTTTATTAAACCATATCAGAACCTATTTTCAAAATCTGTGAGCTACTAGCGTCCCCCGCGCGCTACGCGCCTCTGTGCGAAGCACAGAGCTTCTGCAAAGCAGAAGTGCGGGGAACGCATA
>Ga0163148_10005223_pt1 | contig 13062 bp, 13 predicted proteins | sample OliLakLV19MP7P2_FD_148606 | JGI IMG/M metagenome (GOLD analysis project Ga0163148, IMG submission 148606) | Freshwater microbial mat bacterial communities from Lake Vanda, McMurdo Dry Valleys, Antarctica- Oligotrophic Lake LV.19.MP7.P2 | ecosystem: Environmental > Aquatic > Freshwater > Lake >... | reverse complement strand
CTTCAATCCCTACACCGGGATAAGAACCAACCTCCTCTTCTTCACCAAAGGCGCGCCCACCACCGCCGTCTGGTATTACGAGCACCCGTATCCCGCCGGCGCCAAGAGCTACAACAAAGGCAAACCCATCCGCATCGAGGAATTCGACGAGGAGAAAGCCTGGTGGGGCACCGAGGCCGACGGCTTCGCCGCCCGCGTGGAAAACGAGCGCGCCTGGCGCGTCCCCATCGCCCAGATCAAGGCGGGCAACTTCAACCTCGACCTCAAGAACCCGCACAACTCCGACACCGGCCCCGGCGACGTGGACCACCTTTTGCCCGAATACGAAAAGCTCCTCGCCCAGATCGCAGAGACGCGCGGCCAATTGAAGGCCCAGCTCATGGAGGCCCTGTCGCGATGAAAAAGAAACCCGCCGCCAAAAAGGTTTCCGCCACGGCCACCGCGAAAGCCAAGCCCGACGCGCTCACCCCGCTCGTTGCGGAGGTGCGCAACCTCATCCAGTCCGCCCGTCGCGGCGTGGCCTCGGTCGTCGATACCTTTCAAGTGATGACGAACTTCGAGATCGGCCGCCGCATCGTCGAGCACGAGCAGAAGGGCGCGAAGCGGGCGGCGTATGGGAAAGAGCTGCTGGGAGAACTCTCGCTCCGATTGTCGGACGAGTTCGGTAAAGGGTTTTCTGTGAGCAATCTCCAGTTAATGCGAAAGCTCTTCCTCTCCTACCAAGGCCGAATTCAACAGCAGCCTACTGTTAAATTGTCATTGCCGGCAAAAAGTCAGCAGTCTGCTAACCGATTCGGAATTCAACAGGAGCCTCCTGTTGAATTGATCAGCCTAGGAATTGCCCAGCAGCCTACTGGGCAATTGGTGGGCGAAGAGATTTCCGCACAGCCTATGCGAAAATCTCCCTTCACCCTCAGTTGGACCCACTACGTCCTCCTCCTCACCATCAAAGACCCCGACGCGCGCAGTTTTTACGAGATCGAAGCCACCAACGCGGGCTGGTCCGTGCCCGAACTGAAACGCCAGAAAGCCTCCAGCCTCTATGAGCGCCTCGCCCTCAGCCGCGATAAAGACGGCATCAAGCGGCTCGCCAAAGAAGGCCAGCTCATCACCAAGCCCGAAGACCTCTTTAAAGAACCCCTCGTCCTCGAATTTCTCGGCCTCGATGAGCGGGCCCGCTACTCCGAATCCGATCTCGAATCCGCCATCATCACCCATCTGGAAAAGTTCCTCCTGGAGCTGGGCAAAGGCTTTCTCTTCGAGGCCCGTCAGAAGCGGTTCACCTTCGACGGCGACCACTACTTTCTCGATCTCGTCTTCTACAACCGCCTCTTGCGCTGCTACCTCGTCATCGACCTGAAGCTCGAAAAGCTCACACATCAGGACCTCGGGCAGATGCAGATGTATGTGAACTACTACGACCGTCACGTGAAGCTGGCGGAAGAGAATCCCACCATCGGCATGCTGCTCTGCCGCGAGAAAAACGACGCCGTTGTCAAACTCACGCTCCCAAAGGACGCCAACATCCACGCCAAGGAATACCAGCTCTACCTGCCCTCGAAGGAGCTGCTCCAAACCAAGCTCCTCGAATGGACGCGCGAAGCCGAGGCCAAGGCATGAAGCTGGAAACCTTCTTTGAAAAGTTCGCCCTCTTCGCCGACGCGCCCGATGCGGTGGCGAAGATGCGGGGGCTGATTGTGGAGCTGGCCGTTCGCGGCCTGCTCGTTTCACAAGACGCCAAGGACGAGCTCGCATCCGAGTTGCTTGAACGCACCGCCGCTATCAGAGCGAAAGCAGTCAAAGCTGGGGACATCAGGAAACAAGAAGCGTTTCCGCCTGTTGAAAATGGTGGACCTTTTGAAATAACGGCGGCGTGGCAATGGACGAGGCTTGGGAACACAGGAAAGATTTTTAACGGAAATAGCGTCAGCGAAAGTGGTAAAACTGAGCTTGCGAAGGTCGAAAGCGGCCTGCCGTTTATCGCAACGAAAGATGTTGGCTATGGGAGAGACGCTTTGGTCTATGAAAATGGATTGAGGGTTCGGCTCAATGATCCCGACTTCAAGGTAGCTCACGCGAATGCAGTCTTAATTTGCGCGGAAGGTGGCAGTGCAGGGAGGAAGATTGGGATTACAGACCGGGATATTTGTTTCGGGAATAAGCTCTACGCAAATGAGGTTTGGCCGGGCATCCATCACCGATTCATCTTCTACGTTTATCAGTCGCCGACGTTCTTTAAGGAATTTGCTTCGAGAATGACGGGCATCATCGGCGGCATTGCCCGCAGTGAGTTCCATTTACTCCCAATTCCGATACCGCCAGAAGAGGAGCAGAAGCGGATTGTGGCTAAGGTGGATGAGTTGATGGCGTTGTGTGATCGGCTGGCCTTGCAGCAGGAGGAACGGGAGACGCGGCACGCCGCGCTCGCCCGCGCGTCGCTGGCCCGCTTTGCCGAAGCGCCCACCCCGGCCAACCTCCAGTGGATCTTCCACCAGTCCTACGCCATCCCCCCCGCCGCCCTCCGCAAAGCCATCCTCACCCTCGCCGTCCAAGGCAAACTCGTCCCCCAAGACCCCAACGACGAACCGGCGGAAGCCGCAATCGCTCGGATTGAGCAGCAGCGGGAGCGTCTGATTGCTGCTAAGCAGTTTCGGCGATCGCAGCTTCAGAAAATATCAGATGCAGACTCTTTCGAAATTCCAGGTTCATGGACGTGGACAAATTTGGGCAACGCGATGCTCAACGTGACTGATGGGTTCCACAGCACTCCGCAAACTGTCGAGTCAGGCGTTCGTTATGTCACAGCCAAGCACGTGAAACCCGGACTTATCGATTTTGATTCATGCCTATACGTGTCTGAGGCCGATTTCCGCGAAATCGCATCGAAGACGCGCCCGAGACGAGGTGATGTTCTCGTGGTGAATATTGGTGCGGGTAGCGGTTTGGCATCGATCATCGAGGTCGATTTCGAGTTCGCGTTTAAAAACGTCGCAATCCTCAATAGGCCTGAAGAAGTGGATCCCCGTTTTCTATTCAACTTCCTCGTCTTCAAAAGAGACGACATATTCGATGAGCGGACAAAAGGGGGAGCCCAGCCATTCTTGAGCCTGGGAGTGGTTCGTGAAATCCAATTCCCCCTCCCACCCCTCGCCGAACAACGCCGGATCGTGGCGAAAGTGGACGAACTGATGGCCTTGGTGGACGCGTTGGAAACCCAGCTCGCCACCGCCCGCACCACCGCCACCGCCCTCCTCGCCGCCGCCCTCGCCGAACTCACCAACCCAAAGAAAGACCACGCCGCCGCTGAAGTTTGACCCCGAAGCCACCGTCGAAGTCGAGCCAATGGGGTCAAACCCGAATGACGCTTAGTTGGCGCGCGATTCTTCAGTAATTCATTGTTTTTAAACAACGCGATCCGACGACCAACCCCCTTAACTAAGTGCCATTCCGCCCCGAATCCTTTTTCAGCCCTCTTCCCACGCGCTTGGAATAAGCAACGCCCGTTTAGGCCGTTTTTTTAAAATCAGCACGTCGCCAAGGCCCAGCGGATCCACGTAGAAGCTCCCTTGCTCGCGATTTCGCCCTCACCAACCAACCACGTGGGCGCAGCCTTTTAGATTCCGAACTCAGTTATCTCTCTGACACCATCCTTCCGTCTCTGTGTAACAATTCCCAATCTCTGAAAATCCTATTCCGTGTTCTTGGGTGCCCCCGCTCAACCCGAGCATCAAGTTTTCCTGATTAATTCTTCTGATAACAACGACTTGCGCCTTGCCGCGTCCGCTCGAACCTGCCAGGCTCAGCCGCAATGAAGATTGCCTTGTCTCTCGGCGATCGACCTGCCCAAAAAGACGATCTAAAGACATACCGCCTAAGAAGTAGCAAGTAACGGCCTGTCCCCATTTTCAGGATCTTAACATTAGCGAAGAAAAGAAGATCCATACATGCGAATACGAAAGCTACAATTAAAGAACGGATATAAGCGTTTTCACGACCTGACTATAGATCTTGGTGAAACGCCTGCGCGACTGGTTGCGCTGGTAGGGCCGAATGGCTGCGGTAAGAGTAGTGTTCTTGATGGCATACTTTTTCATCACAACGCGCATAGCCCAATTGGCGATAAGGGTGGAAAAGGGTATGGATACCACTCAATGACGCAAAAACCGAATTTCAGCTATGAGAACGTTATAATTGATTTTGACGTTGGCTCATATCAAAAGGTTTTGACAGAGAAGCAGGCTACCGGCAATCAGAATACAATGTTTTCCTTCCGAAGTCCTTACCGATATAATAGCAATCTTCAGGTCAAGCAGTCAAAAGCCGTTCCTGAAATAAGGCTGAATAATTACGGAGCTACGGCAGCAATCGATCTCGATGACAAAATGGAGCATAGCTACCGACGCTTGAATATCAAATATAACAAACATCTAAAAAAGGAAGATTGCCGTCCTAGTGAGGCTAAAGCGAAAATCATCGGAGATCTAAACGCCGCGATTAGCAATTGTATTGATCTTTCAGTAACGAGTATCGGGGATATTGAAGCATCCCAAGGGACGCTATATTTTACGAAGTCCGGTCACCCATTAGAGTTTGAGTTCAATGTGCTTTCATCAGGAGAGAAGGAGGTTGTTGACCTTTTATTGGATCTTTATCTTCGCCAAGATGAATTTTCTGACACCGTTTTCCTGATCGACGAGCCTGAACTTCATATCAGCACAAGGATTCAAGGAAAACTCCTTAAGGAAATTGACCGTTTGGTTGGAGATAATTGCCAGATCTGGATTACCACCCACAGCATAGGCTTCATGCGCGAGATCCAAGAGAATTTTAAAGACGCATGTCAGGTGATTCACTTTCGTGGCGATTATGCCCTTGCATCCACTTCATACACTTTGGAGCCGATTCCGCTATCTGCTGCATCGTGGAGAGATCTTTTCGAGATTGCCCTCGATGACCTCGCGCATTTGGTATGTCCAAAACGGCTTGTCTATTGCGAAGGACGCGATCAACCTGGTGCGAATGGAGTTGAACGCGGAATGGACGCCAGTGTATACAATGCTATTTTTTCAGGAAAGTATTCTGACACATTGTTCATTTCGAGCGGCGGAAATTCAGAGCTTGATCAACGAAGTGAGATAGCAATAGCACTCCTGAGTAAGGTTTTTCCGTCTCTTGAGATCTTGGTATTGAAAGATCGTGACATGGCCTCGGGCAAGAAAACCACGGAGAATGACCGCGAGGTCTACTTGGACACAAATCCAGAGAGCCACCGAGTTTTGAAGAGGTGGGAGATCGAAAACTATCTATACGACAAGGAGGTTCTCCAATCGTATTGCACCGCGAAATCCCTGAGTTTTGATGAAAGGTCTTATGACTTGCTCGTGACCGATCTGAGCAACCAAGATTTGAAATCTGAAACAGGAAAGATTAAGAATATTTGTGGAATCACCGGGAGCATTGCTCCAGATAGATTCAAGATCGCACTTTCGAACTACGTGACTGAAGAGATGTCTGTTTACGTCGAACTGGAAGACTGCATCTTCGGCGGTTCAGAAAAGGCGCTAACCCAGAAGGTTGTGCCGTCGCGAAGCCAACAGCACGGCCCTAGTTGAACAAGCCCCCGAATCTCCCCCGAGCTTCGTCAGGCGGCTTGGGCCGGGATCTGGCTTGGGCCGAAGCAGGGGTCTAGCCGTGTTTTGTGGCGATCCGAAGGGGTCAATGCGATTTTTGTTAGTTTAGGAGTCCCGTAGCAGGGTTCAGGGCCTTTTTCGTCATTTTACATTACCCGCAATGTTTCTTTCGGATCGTTCTTCCATTCGGCTCCTCCCCCCTGAAAATGACAAAAAACGCCCCGTCCCCGTTTTACTGCGGCCTATGGAACCATGTTCATAACTAACAAAAATCGCATTAACCCTTCGGTTCGCGCTCCAACTACGTGGGCGAGGCCTTTTAGATTCCGAACTCAGTGATCACTCTGACACCACCCTTCCGTCTCTGGGTAACAATTCCGAATCTCTGAAAATCCTATTCCGTGTTCTTGGGTGTCCCCGCTCAACCCGAGTATCAAGTTTTCCTGATTAATTCTTCTGATAACAGCGACTTGCGCCTTGCCGCCTCCGCTCGAACCTGCCAAGCTCAGCCGCAATAAAGATTGCCTTTTCCCTGGCCGAACAAGACCTGCACAAAACGACGATCTAAAGATATACCGCCTAAGAAGTAGCAAATAACGGCCTGTCCCGAATGGCACTAAGTTAAGGGGGATTTGGGACGATTCCGGATTGGGTCGCCCCTTCAGAGCTGTCGTTGTAACAATCTATATATCAGGGCTTTGCGCTGGGCTGGTATGGGGCGCACAGTTGGTGCTTGGTCGCTTAACTCAGTGCCATTCCACCCTGACCCCATTTTACTGACCCCATTTTATCAAAAGAAATCTTGGCAAAGCGGTCGGGAAATCTACGCTCACCGCAAATGAAGATTGCCGTGAAACCTCCGAATTCCGCCGCCTCCCGGCGTTCTGCGGAGCATTCTCCCTTTCAGCGTTTCAGTTTTCAGCATTTCAGCTTTACCCAATCCCCCCTTTTCCCCGCCCTCCGGCCTAGCCCAACGGCTGTTTCAGGAGCCTCCCGCCAAAAGCAAATTCCTAGCAATAAAGTGCGCCTCCCTCATCTCCGCCGCCGTGACGGGGGAGATGGAGGTATCGTGAAACAGATGTTTTACCGATTCTAGAACGCTTTGATCTGAGATACTCTCCACCAAGCCCATGAACTCCCAACTCCTAAAACGCCTCTTCCGAGCGATCCAATCCGGATCCGGGCCGGATATGGATGTTCTTTGCCGCAAGGTGGTGGAAGAGGAGAAAAAGGTGGGACACATCCGAGTTGCGGAGGATCTTGAGCGTATACTTGAAAGTCCGGCACGGCGCACGGCTTCACCGTCCGCATCCCGAGAGCTGGCCGCATTGCCAACAAGCAAGCGTGATTCTGCCCCTCTCCTGCAAGAGGTTCCACGGGATCTCCTGCGCCATGCCATGGTGCTGCCGCCTGCTGTGGAAAAACGTCTCCATCGGATCGAAAAAGAGTTCGCCGCACGCACGCGACTTGCCCTCCACGGTTTACAGCCCCGCCGCCGCGTCCTGCTTCACGGCCCGCCCGGTTGCGGCAAGAGCCTCGCCGCAGAGCGCCTCGCTTGGAACACCGGCTTGCCGCTGCTCAAAGTCCGCTTCGATACCCTGCTTTCCTCCTACTTCGGCGAAACCCACACAAACCTCCGCAAGGTTTTCGATGCCGCGCAGGAAACCCCTTGCGCCCTTTTCCTGGACGAATGCGATACCCTTGCCCGTTCCCGCACCGAGCGAAACGACGTCGGCGAGGCTACCCGCATCACCAACGCCCTGCTAGAAATGCTGGAAGGCTACCACGGCGACGGCCTGGTCATCGCCGCCACCAATCTGGATTCCGCGCTCGATCCCGCACTGATCCGCCGCTTCGACGAAGTGCTCCGGATACCGCTACCCTCGTCCGTGGAAATCGAAGGTATCCTCCAGACGGCGCTCTCGGCGGTGCCTACTGAGAAGGGAATGCCATGGAAGCAAATTGCCCTTGAAATGGACGGTATGTCCTGCTCCGAAGTAACCCAAATCGCCCGCAACGCCGCCAAACACGGCGTGCTCGAAGGTCGCAAGAAAGTCACGGAAGCCGACATGCGTTACGCACTCGGCGAAATCCATGAACGGCATCATCAAGCTTCCTAATCCCATTTTTTTCCTCGATGGCCGAACCCTCAACATTTCCCCACCTCCACTGGAGCCATAAGGGTGTATTCAATGCGAAATTCAAAAAAGCGTATCAGCCCAATGCTGAGGTAGCAGCCGCGAAGGCAGATCCAACCGGACACACGGGGCGGATTCGCGGAAAACTCGGTCATCTCAGGCAAGAGACCGAACAACTCAACGCCGCAAGGATTCAATCCGGCCTCCCCGTCATTAAGGGACGCGGGTTTCTGCTTCGGGTCCCGGAGGGAACCAATGTGGATGACCTCGCCTATGCCCTGGGAATCGAACTCGTCGCGGAAACGGAAAGTGGTTTGATGTTCGCCGCCTCGGACAACATCGACTTGGCGAGACTGGAAGAGATTTTGGCGAATTTCGAGATCGGTGCGGAAGGAGGAGGGCGTGCCTCGGATATTCTTGATGTGTTCGATGCCCGCGACGACGAACGAAAGCTTGATGAATTGCTGGTTGGGAGGGTTCGGGAGATTTGGCCTTATGGGGCTCGCACAATTTATACCTTCGACATTGGAATCCAAACCGCCACAAGCACGCGAAGTTTCGACTGGTCGCCGTTACAGCGGAAAAGGCACGGCGTTTCCGCAGAGCAAAGAGCGGCTTACAATACCGAACTTCGCCGACAAGACATGATGCGGGCTGAGGAAATCTGGAATGATGCGGCTGATGCGAGATTTGCTGAACTAAATGAATTCGTAAGCCATTACGGAGGGGAGTTCCTGAACGGGCGCATACACGATGACGCGGTTGAAAACTCAATAGGGATCGTATTCCCCGATAGCATTGAAACCCGGCTCAGAATGTCGGGAGAGGGATTTTGCGATTTGGTCGAAAATTTTCCGCATTTGTTTGAAGTCTCGCTGCCGCCTGAGATTCGCTATCTCCCAGGTTCCCCTGAGCTGGCAGGCGACGTAGGCGATCTGGAAATCATCCCCCCACATGCGGCCGCCCCGGCAGTTTGCGTAATCGACAGTGGGATCGAGGAAGGGCATCGCTGGCTGGAGCCGGCGATCGATAAGACTAGCAGCCGCTGTTTTATTCCGGAGCTTGAATCTGATAACGTGGCGGATGAGGTTCCTCCCCGTGGGCACGGGACACGGGTTGCGGGTGCAGTTCTTTATCCCCGTGATGTTCCCCAATCGGGATCGTTTCAACCTGTGGCGTGGATTCAGAACGCGCGGGTTCTTGACGCTTCTTGCCAATTGCCTATCACGCTGGCGCCCGAGCGTTATCTCACAAACGTTGTTGACCATTTTTCCGGAGAAGGTGCCCACACCCGGATCTTCAATCACTCAATCTCGGACTTAAAACCCTGCCAAGGCAAACGCATGTGTGCATGGGCGGCCAAGATCGACGATCTCGTTCATCGCCATGACCTGCTGTTTATTCAGGTCTCGGGTAACTTCGAAACGTCCGAGATTTTCGACGAACTTCGAAATGGAGGAAGCCATCCCGATCAGCTCCTTTCGCTTCGGGCGAAGGTTGCCAGTCCTGGACAAAGTCTTCATGCATTGACAGTAGGCTCGGTCGCACACGCGTTTTTTGACAACGGGATGCACCGCTCGTTTGCATCCGGCCCCGACCAACCATCCGCTTTCTCACGTTCCGGTCATTCTCCTCTTTGGGGTGTTGTGAAACCCGAAGTTGTGGAATACGGCGGCGACCGGGTTCATGAAATCCCCATGAGCCGGAACATGCCAACCCGTTCTGATACCGCGCCAGTGCTTCTGGCCAGCACGTTGCACGGCGCCCCTGCGATTTCGCGTGATGATGTAGGGACATCATTCGCCGCGCCAAAAGTTTCCCATATTGCAGCACATCTTCAGAGTCTGTTTCCTGGTGGATCCGCATTGCTTTATCGAGCACTGATCGTCCAAAGCGCACGATGGCCAGCATGGGCTGAAGCCGAGCCGGATAGTGACAAGGTTCTTCGCCTGATAGGTTATGGGTTGCCTTCAGTTGATCGTGCCACAACAAACAATCGAAACCGAGTCACAGTGATTACAAATGTAGCGCAGGAAATATGGAGCAAGCATTATCACCTCTATAAAATACGGGTTCCGGATGAAATTCGCAGCGCAGCGCTCGAAGCCCGGATCCGGATCGATATCACACTCGCCTATACGGCATCCCCCCGCCGCACACGCTCGCGCCGCACCGGGTATCTTGAAACATGGCTGGATTGGCGATCAAGTTGCCGTGACGAACCCGTTGCGCTTTTCGCAGAACGGATGGAGGGAAAGCGAAAGAACAAATTCCCGGGATTCCCATGGAAAATTCATCAGGATACCCAGCATGGCGATGTTGATGTAAGTAGGGATCGAGGCTCGGTTCAGAAGGATTGGGTAATCCTCGAATCTAATGAATTGCCGGAGGAATTTTCCATTGCGGTCCGTGCTCACACGGGCTGGAACCACAAGGAGGGTGGAGGGCTTGCCAGATACTGCCTTGCAGTTTCTTTTGAATCGCTCGATTTGGATTTGCCAGTATATGCGTCGGTTGAATTGGCATTGCGCACCGAAGTGGAAGCCGAAGTGGAAACCGAACTCCAGATCCCCGAGACCCCATGAAAACAATCCGCCATACCAAGACGCTGTTTTACTTCGACGGCCCGCAGGTGATAGAAGCCAACGACAATGACGGCCAGGAATACACCGAAGCGAAGATGACCGGCTTCCCCGAGGCCGCGACTGGGGACATTAAGAAAAGGATGAAGTATGAAGGATGAATGATGAAGTGGGGCATCTTGTCCGGCGCTTTTTCATCCTTTATCACTCATCCTTTAATCTGGCTCCCGCTGGCGGATCTGGAGGCATTTGCCAAGGAGTGGTTCATTTCCAAGCGAAGTGTCGAGAAGCTCCAAGGCGTGGTGAATCCAGTGGCCAAGAAATGGCACTGTGGAGCAGACTTTCCTGTCTGCTTCTTCCTCGTCAAACAGGAGGCCGGGTGTAAGGAGGAAATTTTTAAGCTCTGAGCGACTCACACGAAGGCACGAAGCCACAAAGGGATAAGGAGGAGGTGACGGCAATTATTGTGGATTGTGCGTTTCAACTACACCGCGACCTGGGACCGGGACTTTTGGAGACCGTTTACGAAGTCGTGCTTGCCAAGTTGATTGAAGAACGCGGGCTGCGGGTTCAACGCCAGCAACCCATCACCATCTCCTACGCTGGCTTCACCTTCGTGGAGGGATTCCGCGCAGACCTCATCGTGGAGGATGTGGTGCTTGTGGAACTGAAGTCCGTGGAAAATCTGGCTCCCGTCCATTCCAAGCAAGTTCTGACCTATCTTCGACTGCTCAACCTACCCCTCGGACTGCTCATCAACTTCGGGGCCGCGACCTTTAAGGAAGGCTGCAAACGCATCGTGAATGGCCCGCAATCCTTCGTGTCTTCGTGTCTTCATGTGAACCATAATCCAAAGGATATAGTCTTATGAGCAACGAAATCACTCCCTTTGAAACTATCCGTCGCACCAACCCTGCGGGGAACGAGTTCTGGTCCAGCCGCGACTTTGCCCGCGTGCTGGGCTACGTGAATTACCGCCATTTCCAGGCGGTGATCGAGAAGGCCCGCACCGCGTGTTTCAATAGCGGGCAGCGGGTGGAAGACCATTTCGTCGGGATCGACGAAATGGTCGAGATCGGCAGCGGTGCGCAACGCGCCATCCCGACCGTGATGATGTCGCGCTACGCCTGCTATCTCGTCATCCAGAACCCCAATCCAGCCTTTTTGACGGCATGTTTTAACAACCTGCAGGGCTTCCAGCATTTCATTGGTTTTCGTCCCCATTCTGTGCAGACCAACACTCTGAGACTTCCGCCAGAGATTGCCGAAAACTGATGAAAGCCCTCTGCATCACCAGATCACCCGCAGACCGGGATGATCCGGTCTGGCTTCCGGACTCAGAAGCACATAGCCACCACGTATCGATTGCGCCGAAAGAAGACGTTTAAAAAGGTTCTTCGCATCCCCCGGCAATTCCGCAGCGAGAAAAATCACTTCGGCCTCCAACGCCGCTTCTTCCACCCCATGCGATTTCATCCTGTCCCTGATCCAGAGTTGCGGACTTGCGGGCAAGCTAAGTTGACCTGTCCGGTGTTTCTCTGCGATCTCCCAATAACTCGCATAACTAAGATATAAGTCATTACCCGCGTCGTCCAAAGCCGTTCTGGCCCCTTCACCCAGAAGTTGCGGAGCACTCGTCAACCAGACAAAGGTGCAGGTATCCAGAAGCAGTTTCATGGAAAACAATCGTCCGCCCAGGATACCCCCAAGGCCACCTGCTCACCCACTTTGGGCCGAACCGGCCTTGGTTTCTCAAATGTAACGATCCGGGCGATAGGTTCCTTCCCCCGACAAATAATGACGTCCTCCCCCTGTTCCACCTGACGTAAGAGCTTGGACAAGTTGCTTTTGGCTTGATGAACGGTAACTTCAACCATCTCTTTCCTATATTAGCTAAGTCTGGCCAAGTCAATAGCTTATTGCACTTTTTCCGCTTCCCTGTTTGACACTCTTTCCCTTGTACGACTATCTTTATCCCCCCTTCAAAGGGGAAACTTTTAAATACCATAGATCGTGAGGTGAATGTATATGACCGAAGTAAAATTGAAAAAAGGTGAGTCTGTGGACAAGGCGCTCCGTCGCTTGAAAAAGAAATTGGATCGCGAAGGCACTCTCCGTGATGCGCGCCAACGCCGCAACCACGAAAAACCCAGCGAGCGCAAGCGTCGCAAAGCCAAAGAACCCAAAATCAACTACTGGGGAAATTTCTCCCTGTAATTGAACCGTTCTTTTACAAAAACCCGGTCCCGCTTCTGGCAGGATCGGGTTTTTTATTGCCCCCATCCCGCCGAAGCAGAGCACAGCTTCTTAATAACTTGAAACTTAAAACCTTAAACTTAAAACTACCCGCGTGAAACCCGTGTTGGCCATGTCCGCCTGTTGGAACTCTTCCCGGCACGATGACGGCTACGAAATGCTGACCGAACTGGCAGAGATGGGTTTCGAAGCCGCCGAACTCGGTCACGGTATCCGCTTCAGTCTCTGGCCCGGAGTTCTCAAAGCCCAGGAAGAAAAAATCATCCGTATCCAATCCCTGCACAATTTCTGCCCGCTGCCCATGGGCTTCACCCGCGCCTCCCCCAATTGCTACGAGTTCTCGGATCCACGTTCCAACCAGCGTGCCCGCGCCTTGAAACACAGCCTGGAAACCATCGACCATGCCGCCACTCTGGGAGCGCGCGCTGTTATACTACACCTCGGAACCACCCAACA
>Ga0163148_10005219_pt1 | contig 13078 bp, 10 predicted proteins | sample OliLakLV19MP7P2_FD_148606 | JGI IMG/M metagenome (GOLD analysis project Ga0163148, IMG submission 148606) | Freshwater microbial mat bacterial communities from Lake Vanda, McMurdo Dry Valleys, Antarctica- Oligotrophic Lake LV.19.MP7.P2 | ecosystem: Environmental > Aquatic > Freshwater > Lake >... | reverse complement strand
CTCTTCTTGTTCTGAGACGTTGTCTTTGGAAGCGGTAGTGTTGCTCCCTTTTTCAGTCACTAAAGTTGTTGAAAGTGTCGGTTTGTACTCGAGAAGATTGATTTTGTGAGTGAATATCAAAACGTTGGGGATATCGTGGCTATGCTGACGAGCACGCGCCTCCTTTTGTTGATGTTTTTCGTCTAAAAGTGATGCACTGTCCTTTCGTTTGCGAGAAGCATCTTGGACTATTCTATCTTGCCCATTCGTATCTGATTTTGGAGAAGGATTCATAATTTCTTCACCCGCCACAGTGGCAGGATCAAAAATGCCATCATTGAAATGATTGTTGTCTCCACCTTGATTTCCACTGGACGATAAAGAGCTGTAGGAAGAGGTTGGAGTCGTCGATGATAATGACGAGTCAAACGTTGATAAGACCGGCAAACCCCGCCCATCCGGTAAACGCTCCAAAAGTGCCCCCATGGCGAAAATCCACACTCCACAAGTACCCACAATGAAAAAAGGCAGCAGCCGTTGTGTCTTGGACTGCGGTTGCACATAAATGACAGGCAATATTCTTTGGCCGTTGCGGCTCATTTTTCTCACGGGTGGCGCCATGGCAAGGGAGGATGCGGATATGCTTCTCATACTACAACAAGTGTAGGTACAGTAGTCAAATAATATAGAGTTCCAAAAAGTACGAGATGTTGTTTGTTTCCTTCAATTTCCTCAATACTTGGCACTATCAAGCCCTTGTCATCGATATCTGCAATGTCGTTTTGCCTTGCGGGGCTGCTCTTGCTGACTATCTAGCTAGCTAGCAAAGGACCCGAATGCTATTATGACACGGTATTTCTGTTGGTGTTGTTTTTATTTCAAGAGAGAATGCGTGTGCGTGTTTGCCCGTTTCAAGGACGGCAAAAACCGTGGCAGCTGCCGCGATTAAAATTCGTCTCCCGCAAGGACAGAATTTTGAGAACTAGCGTGCGTCTCTCTTTTTTCTGCGAGCAAGGCAGTCATTGGACTTAGATTATCTATAACCTTCATGCCAAATATGGTGCACGCCGACCGTGGCGGACGTTGACACGGTGGACCGTTAATGTCGGCGAGAGATTAGGCAATGTTTCAAATTTCCTCAGCACCATCATCAACCACATGCATGCAAGCTCATCAACAAGTGCTCGATCGCAACAGTCGAGCTAGTAGTCTAGTGAGAATGAGCAAAAGAGAGCAGCAAATATACAGTCATCTTTACTGTACAACTACTTGCTACTGGTAGCTTTGTCAATAGCGCAATAGATAATAATATCACGCATCAATACAGCCAGGTCTATTTCGCATACAAGGTGCAAGGCACATTGTCGAGTGATAGAGCGAAACCTACCTACCTACATCCAACCAACAACGAAACCAAACCTACCTCGCCAGTAGGTTGTCCGCTGCTGTGCTGCGATTGAGCAAGCAAGCTCGAAGTCCAAATTGACGTCGAGCACTAGGCAGATACTAGTAGAGATTCTAGTAGTAGCAACCCACAAATAGATGTACTGAAGACCGTGTTTACCATATCGCACAACACTCAAACGATATACTAAACTTTTAGTTCATTCACTTCTGTCTGTACTGTCATTGTACGCTTAAGAAGCATCTATGGGGAACGCGCCGCCCACATCGACATCCAGGCCTTTTAGGAACAACAGTTCACAAACAAGTACGAGCAGCGCCGAAGCGAGCAGTCTAACAGGCTCCCAGTCGCAATCATATCACAATCAACAGGCACGACAAAACAACCAATCCCAACCCAAGCCCAAGATGAAGTCCTTTCCTGGGTCGGTCTTGCTAGAGTCAACATTTTGTGGCACCGTTGATCACACAGAAGATCACTCCACGGAAGCAGGAAGAGACCAAGAACGACTTTGGAAACGGGGGATAGACCAGTTTGGACTGTGTTCAGGCGGAAGTCCTTCGTACGATGCCACACACTCTGCCTATAATCAATCCAATAGCTCTGGAACTCCTCCCAGGCGGCAAAACTCAATCTCAGAATACTCCGACGACAATGAGGACGACGGCAGCAACAACAAAGATACACCGATGAACGCCACTTCGGCTCTCTTCGCCAGAGCACTCGTGTCGGAAGTTACGGACAACCCCAAGACAATGACTCCTGCTGCCATGGCGGAACGAGAGAAGAAACTACTACGGGCGCAACAGGCCGCCAAGAAAAACAAGGGGTTAGGAGGTAAAGATGGACCACGTCCCGTGGGAGCTCCTGGAGGCATTGGACAGCCAAATCTACTTGGCAGCATTGCGCAAGCCATCAGAGGAGGGGGCGCCGAGGTTCACCCTCCTCCTACCACGCCTTCTTCCTCTATCATGCCACCAAATTCATTGCAAGAAAACAGAGCGCAGCAACAATATCCCACTAGTAGCAGCCACAGCCAATCCGCGGCGGCAGGACAATCTAGTGGAAGTAAATACTCTGTCACCATTGGTCTCAGCTTGAGCCGCCGTCATTCGACTGTGGGACATCCTGATACTGTCACACGTCAAACAGCCTTTGATTTCAATGAACTACAAGATCGTCAATATAAGTATGTCAGTTCCACGGATAGCAGTGGTTGGAGAGCTGGTGGTGGAGAACGTGGCGGCGATCAAAGTCAATTGGCCAGTGCGGTCGAGGATGCGGACGCCTTGGTTGACGAATTCGGCAATGCATCCTTACATCCACATGGCGTCCCACGGAAGAGCCCGTCTCCTTCGAATATTAGCAGTGTGCCGTCACAATCGCAGCCCGCTCAATTCCACAAAATAGCAGCGCCAGATACAGTCCACATTCCGATCATTCAAATCGACGCCGAGTCTCCACAGGCAATAGATGCCATCATTAGTGCATTGGCACGAGGAGAAATCTTTATCCCACACATGGCTGTTCTGCCTGAGTCACTCAGCGTCAACGGCATTTCTCCACCTGATTTGGTGGTGCGATTTGGCTGTGAGCGCAACGATGATGTCCCGCCGGATGAGTGGCCTAACTGGTGTTTGGAGTTTATGCACAACCAGTTATACGAATACTTCCATAACGCAGGAGTACGATGGATGAAGCGACCGTTCAGCATAACCTTGGCGCGCAAAGTTCGCTGGAAGACGGTCAAGCACATGAACCGGTACTTTGCTCACGCCGAACGAGTCATTGATGCCTGGAGAGAAAAGGGCCCGCAGTACTTGGATCCACAACTATCTTATATTGAGGGTGGGGCTACCCCAGAAGAAGTTGCGCGACCTCACGGCCTCTACCTATTTCGAAATGGAGTTCCTACCAATTACTTTGCTCCCAATTTTGATCCTCCCTACACAACGAAAATGACAAGGTCGCTTCTTTTGAATGTGCTCGGGAAAAGTTGGGATAAGAAACGGAGAGAATGGACAACAGAACCGATTCCGCGGTTGGTGACACCCTCCATGTTCATGGCTCATGTGTGTGGCTGTGCCGATCCTAGCGCTGGTGGTTTTATGGCGAACGAAGTCACTCATGTTGGAACCTCCTTGGGGGCGAGTCATCTGTCAGATCAGAGACTGGTGACATTGGATCAACATCAACCTAAGCAGAAGCAGCAACTTCCACAAGATTATGTAACTGGTGCCACTGCTAGCAATATTCCTGCTACACCTGCAGGCATTGTGCCGGCCAGTAGTGCAACTCCTCACTCCATCACTTCGACCGATGACTACAGCGCTGGCAGCCGTTCTCGTAGAAAACAGAAGGCGCCACATATGCACCAACCGACAGCACATTCTTCGTCCCAGACTGCCCACGGCCACATTGTTGTTCCAACTCATCAGCACATGAAGTCACCTGTGCATCATCATGAACAAGCAAGCCCATCTTCATCCGTAAACCAAGAAGAAAAGAAGATCGACGATGATTGCCGGCGTCAAAGGGCGGAAGCCCCTGGCAAATATATGACATTTCGAGCCGATGGCCAGACCATTCAAGATCCGCCGCCTGCAGCACATTTACGCGGTTCTGGGCAACAGCAGCTACCCACGCAGTCTGGTACCACTTCTGGGACAGTAGTAATCCAGGATAACAACTTGGTTGCGTCAGTACATCGCGTCACAAACAGATCTGAGCCGAAACAAACAATTCAGAATGACAAGCATGGGGCTGGAAGTAAGAAGGGGCGAGACAGACACTTGGTGGAAGGAGGAGCAGGGATGAGCAGGTCCCCAAGACACTCTCCCTCGGTTGGCGTCGGCCAAGGTCTCCCCAATAGTGACACGGGTATTTCTTTGGAATATTCGATGGATTCTAGCAGCATGCTTCAGGGAGACGCCTCATCATCTGCAGGTGGCCAAGAAAGACAGCAGCCCCGTTCTGCAGGCGTTGGTGGCGGGTCCATGATGATGCAGTTTGCCGAGGCAAGCGTGTCATCCAATCGTGCCACAATTGCTTCGTCCTCCAAAAGAGAGGAGCCAAGAGGCAGCACAAGGAAGGCAATGGAACCACAGCGACAGAAACCCCAGCAGCAACAGCCAGTGGCGTCAGTGACAGACGAAGAGGAGACCTTGTCTTTGCAAGATTCTGGCAGCAGCAGCGAAATCGTTCCGACTGACGAGGACCTCTTTGTTGTAGGATGGGCCAAGGCATTAGATCCGAGTAGCGGCAACTATTACTACTTTACGCTGGACCGCACAAAGACGGTATGGGAAAACCCATTGAGTGCCGACACATATGTCAGTGAAGGGTCCAGCTACTTCTCGGGGTCAGGTAGATCTTAAAGTTTTCTCAGGCAGTCTTTCAATGTTACGCTTCTCTTTGAGCGCCAGAAAACTTGTACAGTATCTCCAGTTTGTTATGTTCATCATCATTGATAGAAAGCCACACCCTGTGTTATCAAGTATACTACAACTTTAACTACCATTATATAGGAAAATTTGAGTTTTGCCTTTCTAAGTAGACTCTAAAATAATAACAACTGCTTAGTTAATTACAGCAAGGTCAAACGCTGCCGACAGCATCCCGATCCTGCCCCCAGCACACCAGTGAGATGGTTGTGCAGATGGGCCAGGGCTGGGATGCCTATTAAAACCCCCGTCAAAGACCACCAAATCTTCACCTCGCCTGCCAAACCTACTTACTAGAACCTTTGAAATGCCATAGCCGCACAAAGCGGTTACTTGTGCTGACCTTTTTTATCTGTGAAATCATCTGCCCACCTTTTGGCTACTAGTACAACTAATCCTAATCTTGTGCCAACGTGCTACACATTTGTTGTGTCAGTGTGCATCCTTTTCCAAAGGCTGTGCCGCCTGGCTTCAATCTAAACAGTAAGTTGTCTTCTTTAAATGTCAATCGTGCTAATCGTCACTTAAAACAAAATGCTCTAAGTGCACCCCAAAAAGCCGCGTTCGTTGATAATCTTTCACTCTACCGGTTACATCTCACTTTTTCATTCATACTGGGCTTGATTTGTGTAAGTGACTACACTAGCTAGCTACTAGCCTTTATATATGTGACTTCGTTGCTTTCGCGCAAAACGGCACCGCCGGGGGATGTTTTCCGCGCAACAGACGAGTCACTTGTTTTCCCGCAACGAACCGCTGACTCGTACACTGGTTGATAGAACTTTACTCTTTCATTATTTCGTACATATCTCACTCGTCAACACTTTCATCGTCGAAAAATCTATTTTCGAGCCACCTTGATTCTATACACCATGAAGCTTACCATGAAGACCATCATCCTACTCTCCGTTTATCTACTCTCAATGCCATCAATTGTACTTGCGACTCTCAGCCAAGTGCCCTTTGGTGGCGTTAAGTTGCAGTTGCAATCGAGCACAACAGAAAAAGACCCAGAAACACTCCTTGTCGAAGTTCTCACTCAAACAGTCAAGTATTTGGACAAGTCTTTTTCTGGTATCTATGAAGGGACCGAGACAGACTTTTCTCACATCGGACTTTCTGTCGATAACTTCGACATCGACCCCAGCTTTGAACTTGATTCCGTAAGCTTCACATTTTCCGGAACAGCTTTCTTTGAATCGGATATTCCTCCTTCAGAAGAAGAAGTTCTCAAGGCTCTCACTCAAAGCTTTCTTGGAAGGAACAGCCAGAAATTCACAGGTACTCTAATGCAAGCACCAAGCCCGTTCCTGCAGCGTTTGAGCTATGCCGTCGTTCAAGTCCATGGATATGCAAGCCCTGAAAGTGCCACAGAACAAGAAGATGCAGCGGTTTTATATAATGAAGAACCTGAAAAGACTATTGAAATCAAAACGGTTGCCATTATTGTTGGGTCCGTATCGGGGGCGCTTCTCCTCCTTCTATTGTGCTACTGCTTCTGGTGTTTTGGAGATGATTGCGATCCAGAGGAATCAGAGGACGAACAGCCAAGTAAACCCACCATTGCCACCTCCAGAACAAGCGAGACGCAAGATATTGAGGCGATGATATCCCCAGCACCATCTTCTCCACAGTCCATTGGCTCCCAAGACTCTAGTGTTTTCACCTACAACCCGAGTTCCAAGATGAGCTTTGACGCGAGCACCTTGTCAACTAATACAAATGATACCGGTAATCTCGATCTTGCGTCATGGCAGCAAAAGAATATCATCAACAACAGCCGATTTGCTCCTTTTGGACATGACATTTCGGCTATTGAGATGTTGAACGACAACAAAAAAGATCTTAGCTTGATTGAAGAAGGAGATGAGTCAGCCACACCAGCAAAAAATTCGGAAAAATATCTGTCTAGGGAGTATTTGTCAACTCACGATCGGGCGTCAGATAGGTACCACTGGGAGGAAGAATCTCAGAGCAATGACGTCGTCGAAGATTTGGTTAACTTATCGCAACAAATTAATTACCACCGACGTCGTTAGAACAACCAGCAACAGCTTGCAATTCTACATGATTACGTGCTGTCACCTTTGGCTTGCTTGACTGATTTCAAGCATTCTTTTGTAAACAATAACTGCATATTTACTTCTATGTCTATTTTTGTCATGATAGTACCATCATTTTAGCTTTTCTAAAACAGAGCAGGCGAGTCTATGTTCGACATCTTCCAGACTAGCTGAAAAATGTCTTGGCAGCAGGTTCTGGCTGCCCAGACTTTTGCAAGCCGATTTGTTTCCACTAACCTTTCTCTTCCCGCTATGAGCTACTAATGCGGAGGATACGCGTACTGGTAGCTCAAATGCCCGAACCGTTTCATACTCACAGTCTCTTAGTGGACTACATCTCTACAAGACCTATTTGGATGCATTGCATGGCGGCGAGCAGGAAGCCTGGGACTTCCCCCAGGACGGTTTACTGGTTGGATCAGAAGAGAAGGCAGGCAAAGCCTGTAGACGAGCACTGGGAGGATGGAACTCCTTGTCTGTAAAGACATTGAGTTTCCACCCCCCCCCCCTTGCTTGGTTCTGGGCCAGGGCCCTAGACCTTACAAGTATTTTGGAGGTGAAGATGGTAGTAGCCCTGGCAACGCTCCATCCTCTCCCTCCTTCTGAGCTGGCAGCATTGGTCTTGGTGGCTTCAGAAGCAACAACAGATAGCAATAGAAAGATAAGAATGATTATTTAGGGGTAAACCCTGGTGGGAGCATTGGAGTAGCTGGGCTGCTGGTTGACCCCAGCTTGCCAGACGGGCAAGCTGCCAATCTCCTGCACCACTTTGTGGTGTATCCACTGGTGGATGCCCTTTCCGTGGAGCAAAAGCACGGACTGGACGTTCCACCATCTGGACACTGGCGGGCAGAGTTTTATACTTATACTTTATACTCACAGTCTCCCTCTAAATACGGGCCTGATGCTCACTATCCTTTAATGGGCACGAGAGGCGATGGGAAGGATGGTCACCCCGCCCCCCCAACGTCCTTCGGATGGTGACAAGATATCATGGCCACGGGCGTCATCATCTTGACCTGATTGATATCTGGAGCTCTCCACCCTACATGATTTTCAGTGCTGGTCGTCTTCGAATGCTCAGCGCAACTCTAGTAGGTGGCTAGCTAAAATGGCTAGCCAAAATGGGTATCAAAAGGACTACTAGAGTACTGTACATGTGATATGGTATGATAGTCCTGTAGTATGGAAGGAGTAATAGTGTGGAAAGAGACAAGAATGAAGTGAGCCTGTGTGCGACTGTGTCATACCAGGCGAAGATGCGAACGATCTTTGGAACAACAAGAATGATGGATCAAACATCATCAGTAGATCTGATGAATGAATCGACGTCGCGAAAACTAAGATGACAGCTATCAACCACAAAAGACTCACTGACTTCTTCCCATCTTCCATTCTTCAACAAAACCATCGTACCAAACCTTAAGCTGTACTAACTTACATAGAATTCTCGCAAGCAAGCAGAGCTCCATCGATGCTGTGAACTTCACAAGACATTCAGAAGACGAAGAAGATCTAGGTTACTCGCAGAACACGTCGAACGAAACATTACAACGAGTACTACATCTTCCGTATAAGAAAGAAGAGCATCTTATCTATTTGGACGCCTACCAGCATTATCGGGTACTAGAAGATGACATGGCATAGCTACAGGCCGAAGCGACAGATTGCCCTTTATTCAGTAATATGCATCTTTCTACGATTGGTAGTGGGCTCCAACGCTGACTTGGAACCCTGTTCCAATCACGATGTTATGCACTTGCCATTCTGCAACTCCAGCCTGCCAGCTTTGGAACGAGCCGTGGATCTCGTGTCTCGATTGAACGTCAGCGAAAAGATTGCCCAGCTCATGGACTCAGCTCCCCCGATTCCCCATCTTCACATTGATGGATACAACTACTGGACTTCTTCGCTGCATGGCATCCTGGCCGACTGCACCAAAGATGGACGTTGCCCAACCAGTAAGTTTGTTTGATTTGCTTCTATACATCGCCCTGATTTTCGTCATTGGCACTATGCACGAGATGTCCTGCAGAACCACATCGTGACTAATAATGTTTTTATTTATATTAATCGTCCATCAGGTTACCCCATGCCTATTGGTATGGGAGCTGCATTCAATAGAAAACTCATCCATGAGATGGCCTCACAAATCTCCAGCGAAGGCCGGCGATTGTTTGTAGAACAGGCTGGCGGAAAAGTCGATAGGCACTTGGCTGGGCTAACGTTATGGAGTCCCAATGTTAACATCTTCCGGTACGGTTTTGAAAGCTGTTCAATCTTGTTGTAGTCATTGAATTGGACTTCCTGGGCTGTCTGGACCATGGCATGCGACGGCTCGATCGCGTGTGGTGCGTTTATCTCGATCGACTCCTGGGTCGCTTTGCCCAGCGGTGATCGCCTCGGACACGTCCTCACCATCGATGATCTTGCCGAAGACCGAGCACCGTGGCCGGACGGCGCGCCTATCGTGTCGTTGATGAGCTACCTGAATTATTCTGAAAGATATTTCATAACCAATTCTGCCAACACTCATTGATTATATTGCTCTTTAATCCACTTACCAGTGACCCAAGATGGGGGCGGGGAATGGAAACACCAGGAGAGGATCCGTACCTAACTTCCCAGTACCTAGTCAATTATGTCAAGGGGGTACAAGAAGGGGAGGACCCAAGATACCTAAAGGCCATAGCCACGCCCAAGCACTTTGCGGGGTATTCGTTGGAAAAGTCAGACCGTTGGACCAGAATGGGCTTTAACGCCGTCATCTCTGACAGTGACTTAGTCCAAACATATTTTCCAGTGTTTGAAGCTGCAGTCAAACACGGCGGGGCACTTTCTTTCATGTGCAGGTACGTTGAGATTTCATTGTTGGAATCACCGAAGGAGTGATAGCTACAGACGTTCTCAAAATTTCAACTGTTCGTTAAAGTTACAATGCGGTGAACGGAGTACCGTCGTGCGCAAATTCCTTTCTTCTAGAAAAGATCCTACGTCAAGAATGGGGTTTTGAAGGATTTGTGGTGAGTGATTGCGGTGCCGTTGGGTATGTGTGGCGCCCACACCAGTACGCGCACAGTGGCGCCGAAGCTGCAGGAGTCTGCCTTAGTGCAGGGACTGATCTAAATTGCGGAAGTTTCTACACGAACATGGCAGAAGCAATTGATAAGGGTTTCGCCGACGAAAAGCAGGTAGACCAGTCTGTGACCCGGCTCTTCCATGCCAGGATGCGGCTTGGAATGTTCGATCCCTGGAAGCAACAACCGTATTTGCAATACCCTCCCGAGACAGTTGGGCATTCAACACATAGCAACACGGCACTACAGCTTGCTCGCGAATCCATTGTCCTTTTGAAGAACGAGAATGAGACACTGCCACTGAGAGGCACAACACTGAGCAAAATAGCCGTGCTAGGTCCTCATTATGATTCGGGCGCCACCCTTTGCGGGACTTACCATGGAGGTCTACCTCATATCATTAGCCCAATCCAAGCCATCAAGGCTGCCTTTACAAATGGGCAGGTCACCGGGATGAAAGGATGCGATCGCCAGTCAAACATCACGAAAGATTTTGGAGCTGCCATGGCAATGGCCAAGGAAGCTGATGTCGCAATTCTGTTGATGGGCATTGACACGTCTATGGAAAGCGAGGGAAACGATAGAACATCCATTGCACTGCCTGGTGTACAAGAAGAATTTATTGGTGCCATTGCTACCGTTCAAAAGAACATAGTGATTGTGTTTATCAATGGCGGGTCTATAGACTTGTCATATGCCAAGGAGAAGTTCGAAGTACGTGCCATCCTTGAAGCTTTTTACCCGGGTACAAGGGGAGGAGAAGCTATTGCGGATGTCTTGTTCGGAAAGTATAATCCTAGTGGGAGGCTCCCGTACACCGTTCACAAGGCAGACTTTGTGGACCAAATTCCAATGTCTGATATGAGTATGACCAACTATCCTGGGAGAACCTACAGATATTTCAGCGGTGAAGCTGTCTATCCATTTGGCTTTGGTCTCTCCTACACAACATTCAAGTACGAGACGGAGCAAATGCAAACGGCTAGTGACGACAATGAGCATTCCGGTCCGAGCTATCGTGCCCGCGTTACAAATTCGGGTGACATTGCTGGCGATACTTCTGTGTTGGCATTTATCTCTTTCAAGGATAGCGAGACAAATTTCTTATGCCCCAAGTCACAATTATTTGGCTTTGAAAAGATCCACCTTCTACCCGGCGAGAGCAAAGATATGTTCTTTTCAGCATCCCCAGCTGCTCTGAGATGCTACAGGTCATCTGATAAGTCCCTTGGAAGCCCACCTGGGCGGTATTCTGTAAGAATTGGAGACAAACTTCATGAGTTCTACCATCCTGGCCACGACGACAGGGTCGAAACAAGCTGAAATGTCGACGAATGAACAATCCTCTTCTGTGTATCGCGGCAACAACAAGGGGGCTGTTACTTGTGTTTTGTCCTACTGGCAATCTCTGTTTTCTATCGCTATTCACAATATTCATCCTACTGTTTTGGCACACTCCCGAGTTTGCCTGCTGGTTGCCACCGATCTTGTGCCCTAAACCACAGGGTAGCCCACTACTAGTACGGAAAGAACTTGCCACGCAACCTTCTCCGACTTGATAGTGTACGTATAACTAGTAACGACCTTTATACCATATTCAGCTGACTCCCACAAACAGCCAACTAGCTAGCTAGGGCATTTTACTTAGCTACGCAGCGGAAGTTAGCAGTCTACTGCCTCCTGCTAGCTTGCTTGCTAATGTACCCACCCTCGTTTTTGGTGGCAAGGACGCTTTCGGGTAATTTTTGTACTGTAGTAAGTCTACGGTATTACTTAAGGTGCAAAGTAATACACGGTAATCGCCTATGTTTTCCACAAAACACAGGTGTTTACAAAAGTATGCACGGATTTACTTAAGGGGTTTTGGTGATTACTGTGTATTACTAAAATTTCTAGTACACATTCTGACTACATAATATGTTCATGTTAGCTATGTTTACAGACTAGAATTACCCCCCAAAACCAGTCAAAAAGTGGGTTGTAGCTACACTAATGCTGATGCCGAAATGGCTGACAAACGGAAAACAAACAAGACGCAATACCGCGACAAACAAAGCAGCGAAACACAGCGAAGACCAGACAAACAGAATGATCACTCGTCGTCGTCATCATCGTCATCATCTCCACCACGATCGTCCCCCATGTCAATCTCATCTTCATCAAAGTAGTCGTCGTCTTCGTCACCTTTTCCGTTTCCGCTGTCATCGACTTGATCTTCGAATTGTTGTGTCGGAAAGACAATGGAGTAGGCATCTTCGGTGCCTGTAGCATTGGTACCATTCTGTACAGGAGCCATACCACTATCCTGTAAAGGAGCCATCGCTGGCTGCTGCACTAGAGCCGCCATCGGCTGTTGGAATTGGGCCGCCATTGGCTGCTGCATTGGAGCCATCATTGGCTGCTGATTACCGCCCATCATCTTCATCATTTGCTGCATCATCATCAATTGAAGCATCGGCATCATGCTATCAAAATCAGATCCCGGAGCAGCCGATACTTGGGGAACCATTGCCGACTGTGGCATCATTGGAACGGATGCTTGAGGAACCGCTGCGGTAGCCACTTGAGGAGCCATCGGAACGATCGCGGCACCACCCTGGACCGCACCTTCGGAGGTACGCTGTTTCTGAACAGGACGAATAAATCCAAGACCAGAATCACTGCCGCGCTTGTTGTTTGGATTGTGATGAAGACATTCGTTTCGCGCTAAATGATCCGTATCGTCTTCGTCTTGGTACAAAATGCTTACGTCGATAGACTTGTGCCGGCCCGAATTCAACACAGATGCGGCCGAAATCTCTGATTGATTGAGCACCTTCTTCATCTTCGTAAGCATCAAACGACGAGCGGAACGAAGAGTATACGTGTCCTTGTTGGCAAAATCACACTTGATCGCCAAAGAACGAATGATACCATTGAAACGGTTGACTCCGAACTTGTTGTTAGGATGAACGCCAGCTTCACAAGTCAGACCAGCCTTGCGGCGTTCCTATGCACAATAGAAAGATGTGATTAGAATGGAGACAAGTGTTCGAATAGCTTTGTAAGAAAGAGTCAAATAAGACAGCGTACCTTTAGTTCTTTTCCAACAGCACGACTGTTGAAAAGAGG
>Ga0163148_10005217_pt1 | contig 13082 bp, 7 predicted proteins | sample OliLakLV19MP7P2_FD_148606 | JGI IMG/M metagenome (GOLD analysis project Ga0163148, IMG submission 148606) | Freshwater microbial mat bacterial communities from Lake Vanda, McMurdo Dry Valleys, Antarctica- Oligotrophic Lake LV.19.MP7.P2 | ecosystem: Environmental > Aquatic > Freshwater > Lake >... | reverse complement strand
CTCACTCGCAAGATTTGTTGTTCTCGATGGATAATCGTCATGGTTCGACACCTTCAATCAACTAATTCCCTAGTTTTACGCCTTTGGGCCAGACCTGTCATCACCGCGAATAATTCATGACACTAACATTTTTTTGCTACTCATAACTGGTTCAATCCTGGTTCAACTGCTTGCCAGATAGATGTTTCAGCCTATTTTACCTTTTTTGGTTTACCCCCTTGACAATTTGCACTTTTTCTTAACTTGTCACAAAGGCCTCTTCCCTCGCCTATGCCGAAGGCATAGCGGATAGAGCGCGGGACTTCCCGGGAGTAAGTTAAAGGGAATGGGGCAAAGCCAAGCTCCCAAATTGAAAGTTATATCGCGAACGCTGGCATCGGCATCATAATTGGACGAGTGCATCGCTCCGATACTCTGCTCGGCTCGCTCACGGGACGATCGCACGAGCGAGATCATTCGGCATCATAATTGGACGAGTGCATCGCTCCGATACTCTGCTCGGCTCGCTCACGGGACGATCGCACGAGCGAGATCATTCGGTAGTTACCGGATTTGATCTGAAAAGTTAAAAATTAAAACCTTCTTCCCTCGAACCTCGGACGACTTCCATTTCTAGACTTCCATCCGACTTCTTCCTTTGCCTAAATCTGTTATCTTAAATAGATAAGTCTGCCCGATCGCCCTCTTCGGACAGACGTTTCGATTACATAGTGGCTTTCAACTCTAAATTCTAATTCTGCTTAAATATCTGTGCGCGTTAACCTCACCGATCGGCAACAACACATCCTTTGGGCAACGGTTCGCCACTACATAGCTACAGCGGAACCCGTTGGCTCAAAAGCTTTGGCTGACGAATTCAACCTCAGCGTCAGCCCAGCTACAATTCGCAATGCGATGGGGACTCTTGAAAAAGCTGGACTGCTTTATCAGCCCCACACTTCGGCAGGACGAGTCCCCTCTGACTCCGGCTACCGAATTTATGTAGACCAGTTGATTCAGCCGTCTGATACGCTCGCCCGCAAGGTGGAACAGGTACTAGACCAACTCAATTGGTCGGATGGTCGCATGGACGCGGCACTCCGTGGCGCTGCTCAAATCCTGGCAACTATCAGCGGTTACATAGCAATGATCACCATACCGCAAACCAATATGGCTTGCTTGCGCCACTTGCAACTGGTGCAGCTAGAGCCGGGAAAGGTGATGCTGATCGTGGTGACGGATGCTTACGAAACTCAATCGGTTTTGGTGCAGTTGCCGAGGGACGCAGAAGGTAACACGCCTGATGTCGAAATCGTCGATCGCGAGTTGCAGATTTTGTCGAATTTTTTGAACAGCAAGTTGCGGGGGCGATCGCTCTCGGAACTCTCTGCTGTAGACTGGAGCGAGTTAGACCGGGACTTTGAACTGTACGCTGAATGGATGGAAACCATGCTGGCTGCTTTAAGCAGCCGCCAAAGCAATCCCACCTACACGCGAATTCTGATCGGCGGTTTGGCAGAAGCCCTGCGCTTGCCTGAGTTTTCGCAGTTGCAGCAAGTTCAAACCCTAGTGCAATTGCTCGAACAAGAGCAGGAACTGCTTTGGCCTTTGATTTTTGAATCGCCTGAGTTGGACATCCCCGGGAAGCGGGTAACGGTGCGTATTGGTTCGGAAAATTCTTTAGAACCAATTCGTGGCTGTACTCTGATTTCTTCGATTTACCGCCGGGGATCGGTGCCGGTGGGTAGTGTTGGGGTTTTGGGGCCGACGCGGATGGTTTACGAAAATGCGATCGCGGTGGTGGAAGCTGCGGCCGATTATTTGTCAGAAGCTATTGGTGGAAATCGAGTTAGTTTTCCTGATGGCGATCGAGGGCGATCGGATCATCCCTTGTTAGATGCACCCTAATTTGATAGCCCCAAGCTTAACTGGCTTGGGGTTTTATTGTCTGTGGACGTACTCGCAACCTTTATCAACCGGGTTTTGTGACAAAAAACCTAGGCTTTTATCCCACATTCCGCACCCTGGGGTGTTACACAGCATAATTACGCAGAAAACTATATCTTTAAAGTAATAAATTATGCCTTTAAAAAGTTTTTTATCCGTTAATCTACGGTATTATAGTATAATTTATAGTTTTATTGCTGGATCAAAATAAGTAAAAACCGATAGTGACAGTTGAGGTTGCGGAATGTGGTTTTATACTCTTTTTGGGGTAAGAAACTAAAGCTTCGCGCTTGACCAGAGAGTTTCGTAAACAACCCGGTTTCTGCGTCCATGAGCGGCTCGGAAAGTGGCAGGAGTTGCGGGCGATCGACTTTCCAGCGATCGGGAGAAAAAGATGGCGATGGCGAGCGATCGCGCATTCACAGAAAGTGGTCGCGGAGCGTTAGTCGAACGGCGGGTTTAGCAGCCCAACTGACGAGTTTTTTTGGCAACCGGGTGGGCTGCTAAACCCGCTCTAGGGATAGCGGCTGCGACCAATGAATAGATGAGGCGCGAACCCCGCGATCGTCGATTCCCAAGGCAGCAGAATGTCAAAATATTAAGACATTTTAGAGAGTTCGTCAAAAACAACTAAAAAAGATTAGTGTGGATAGGAAAGCAATATTTTTTTTTGGGAATAGCCCGGGTTAAACAATTGCAAATAACTTGCAGTGAATTTGGCTTGATTGCCACTCCATAAAAAATTTAACCGCTGAGTTAAGATCGAAACGAAATTTAGGGAATTTTCTTTTAGCATTCAATGAAATCGACTGATAAAACTAAAAATACCTTTGCGATAACAACGCCTCTGTATTATGTAAACGATTTACCTCACGTTGGCAGCGCTTATACGACTATGGCTGCGGATGCCCTAGCCCGATTTGAGCGGCTGCGGGGCAAATCTGTTTTGCTGGTTACGGGGACGGACGAACATGGGCAGAAAATTCAGCGGACAGCCGAGAGTTTGGGGCGATCGCCCCAAGCTCACTGCGATTCAGTGGTTCCGGCGTTTGAGGCGCTGTGGGAGCAACTCGACATCCAGTACGATCGCTTCATCCGCACAACCTCGCGCCGCCACGAGTACATTGTCAAAGAATTTTTCCAGCGCGTCTGGAACTCCGGCGACATCTACTTGAACCAGCAACAAGGCTGGTACTGCGTCTCCTGCGAAGAATTCAAAGATGAACGGGATTTGTTGCCGGGAAATCGGTGTGCCATCCACCCCAGCAAGGAAGTTGAGTGGCGCGACGAAGAAAATTACTTTTTTCGCCTGTCGCGCTATCAAGACCAACTGCTGGCATTGTACGCAGAACGTCCCGACTTCATCGCGCCGGAAAGTCGGCGCAACGAAGTGCTGAGCTTCGTCAACTCTGGACTGCAAGACTTTTCGATTTCTCGGGTGAATCTGGAATGGGGCCTACCAATGCCAGTTGACCCCAGTCACACCATTTACGTCTGGTTTGACGCTTTGCTGGGATACGTCACAGCCTTGCTAGATCCGGACAGCGACCCGATGTTAGAGAATGCTTTATCTAAATGGTGGCCGATCGACCTGCACTTGATCGGCAAAGATATTCTCCGCTTCCACGCAGTTTACTGGCCGGCAATGCTGATGTCAGCGAATCTACCGGTGCCGGGCCGCGTCTTCGCTCACGGTTTTTTGACCAAAGACGGCAAAAAAATGGGGAAATCAGAGGGGAATACTTTAAACCCAGTCGAATTGGTCAATAAATACGGCGCTGATGCAGTTCGTTACTATTTCCTCAAAGAAATTGACTTCGGAGAGGATGGCGATTTTAACGAAACTCGGTTTATCAATATATTGAATGCTGAGCTAGCAAATGATTTGGGAAATTTGCTTAACCGTACCCTAAACATGGCTCGCAAATATTGCGGTGGCTGCGTGCCCAATGTGTTGGGGGAAAACATCGACGGCGACAACCTTCTCAAGGGTATGAGCCTGGATTTGGGGGATCGAGTAGCGGGTTTTTACGAAGAATTAGCTTTTAGCAAGGCTTGCGAAGCCGTGCTTGCATTAGTTCGAGCCGGGAACAAGTTTATTGATGTGCAAGCACCTTGGAGTTTGTACAAGCAAGGACAGCTCGAAAGTGTCCAACAAGTGCTATATTCTGTTCTGGAATCTGTTAGACTAGCATCTTACCTTTTATCGCCGATTATTCCCAATATCAGCAACGCTATCTATCAACAGCTAGGTTTTTCAATTGACTTTAACGATCGGGTTACAGTTAACAGTTTAGCGATTTTTGCAGATCATGCTTCCTGGGGCGCTTTGCCGGCTAACCAAACTCTGGGGGAACCCCAACCTGTTTTTAAGCGGCTAGAACTGCTGGAAACAGTACCTTCATAGTTGGCAGCCAGCGCTCGGGGTGCTATGACAGACTACGAATTAGCACTTATTTGATTACCAATCTTTCATAAAAATTGAGGCATAACAATCATGTTGAATAGAATAGAAAGCAATGACCTTTTTACGCCGGAACAGGTTCTCGAAAATCGCGGTCGAGTGGCAATTTTTATTGACGGCTCTAACCTTTTTTACGCGGCTTTGCAGTTGGGAATTGAGATTGATTACACTAAGCTGCTGTGCCGTTTAACTGCGGGTTCGCGGCTGTTGCGCTCTTTTTTCTACACGGGTGTCGATCGCACGAACGAGAAACAGCAGGGGTTTTTGCTGTGGATGCGCCGCAACGGCTACCGGGTGATTTCTAAGGATTTGGTACAGTTGCCGGATGGTTCTAAAAAAGCCAATTTGGATGTAGAAATCGCTGTGGATATGATGGCTTTAGTGGGGTCTTACGACACGGCGGTACTGGTGAGCGGTGACGGCGACTTGGCCTATGCTGTAGACGCTGTGAGCTATCGCGGTGTGCGGGTTGAGGTGGTGAGTTTGCGATCGATGACGAGCGACAGTTTGATTAATGTAGCCGATCGCTATATCGATTTGGAAATGATTAAGGACGATATCCAAAAAACATCGCGCCCTAATTATGCTTACCGCCCTTTGTCGGGTCTGAGCTTGATGGAGGAACACGACGACAGATAGGGATTTGGTAATGGGTAATTGGTAACGGTTAATAGGTGATGGTTAATGGGTTGAATCATTGAGAATTAGAAGTTAAAAACTTAGACAAAACACGACACCTTTTTAATTTTTGATTAAGTGTTTTTTAAGACCCAATTATCAATTCCCCATTACCGATTACCAATTCCCAATTACCGATTACCAATTCCCAATTGCCAATGATTAATCTCAAATCCCAAATTCCCAATCTCAAATCCCCAAAATTGATGCTGCTATTTTTAGCAGCACTGATTTTGGGGATTGGTGCTTGTGCGGCTCCGCAAGAGACTCAAAAAAACAAATTAGCTGAGGATCTCAAAACTGCTCAACAGTCAAACAGCACTTTAACTTTGAACAAAGTAACTCTAGAACAAGCAAACGAAAAGGGCGAGACGTTCTGGAAAGTAAACTCAAAAAATGCCGTTTACAGCAAAGACAAAAAGATAGTTAATATTCAGAAGCCGGTCGGCAAATTGTTTCAAGACGGCAAAGCAATTTATGACATTCAGGGAGAAACTGGGCAGGTATTTCAGGAAGGAAATCAGGTTTTTCTCAAAGGTAACATAGTCGCTACAGACCTAAAAAATGGAGTGGTGTTGCGCGGAAATGAGTTGGAGTGGCGACCAAAGGAGGATGTTTTAGTTGTCCGTAACAATTTGACGGGAGAGAACAAACAGGTGACGGCTTCAGCGAAGGAAGCGCGGGTTTTCAGCAGGGCTAAGAGGATGGAGTTATTCGGCTCTGTGGTGGCGAATGTTAAAGATCCGGCTTTGCAATTGCGAACTGAGCACTTAGTGTGGTTTGTCGAGGAACAAAAGATCAACAGTGACCAACCGACTCAAATTGACAGATATAAAGATAAAAAAGTAACAGATAGCGGTTTTGCTGACCAGGTAGATGTAGACTTAAAAACCAAGATTGCGACGCTGACAAAAAACGCTCAGTTGATGCCATCAGACCCGCCGCTGCAAATAGAAAGCAGTTTGATGAGTTGGAATTTTCCGGCGCAATCTGTGGTATCGCCTGGGCCTGTGAAGGTTTTTCACCGCGTGGAAAAGGTGACGATGACTGGGGATACGGGGCGGGGAGATTTACAGAAAAAGATTTTTTATTTGACGGGAAATGTGGTAGGAATTGGGGAAAAACGTCAATCTCAATTAAATACCGATCGCATAACGTGGTATTTAACTAACCAAACTTTTGACGCAGAAGGAAATGTGGTTTACAAGCAACTAAATCCGGTGTTTAATTTGACTGGGCCGAGGGCGGCGGGAGAGCTTAAAAATCAAACTGTGATTGTCAAAGGTGACGGTGGCGGCGGCCAAGTGGTTACGGAATTTGTACCGGACGAGTACAAGGGAAATTTGGGACAGTAGATGGGATTGCAACCGCTGATGTAGGCAGATGAGCGCTGATGAACGCAGATATAATGAAGATTAGATTGAGTAAGGAGTGGTTGGGATGACTACAACTTTAGAAAAGTTAGAACGGCTCGATGAACCTATCTTAATTGACGAGCTGAGTTGGAGAGAGTTTAAAGTGGTTGAACAGTTGCTCTCACGCCCAGGGGTGAGATTATCGTTTTTAGATGGGGTACTGGAGATTAGACGTATGCCGGGAGAAAAACATGAAACGATTAAAGAACGAATTGGTTCTCTACTAGATCTTTATCTGCTTCAAATGGGAATTGATTATCAGCCTACTGGTTCGATGACGCTGGAAAGTCCATCGGGATTGGTGAAGCGAGAAGCTGATAAATCCTATAAATTGGGAGCTAACCGAGAATTTCCCGATTTGGCGGTGGAAGTGGTGGTGACTAGCGGCGGTATTAACAAGTTGGAAGCTTACAAACGCCTCAAAATTCCTGAAGTTTGGTTTTGGGAAAATGGTAGGCTGCGTTTGTATTCGTTGGGGGATGATGGATATGCAGAGGTCGATCGCTCTCAAGTTATGCCCGACTTAGATATTGTATTATTGGCGCGGTGTATCAATATCGAAAATCACCTTCAGGCAATGCGGGAATTCAGGCAAGCTATTCAATAGAATTTGATTGTGCAATTAAGTTTGTAATAATGACTTCTGCCTTTTCTTAAAGCTTTTAGTTACTAAGGACTAAACTTCCTTACTACAACACATCCCAACGGGCAGCATACAGTGCAAGTGCAAGAGCCGATCGAAGTCGATCGTCCGAGACAGTAGTAAGTTAAAATACTTGACGGGGTGACAACACCTTTGGAACCTTGATGGTAAAAGCATTAAAGCCCCTGAACCTCAAAAAAAATAGCGGATTATTGACAGGCTTATTGATTCATAAGATCGTCCGAGCTCGCCTTGAACCTGATTCAAGGGATCTCGCCACTCTCTTTTATTGACTCACGCCCGCGAAGATATTTTCGCTTGGTCACTAAACTCAAAACCTTGACGCAGCTTTGCTTTTAATCTGCTTGTCACCCCGTCAAAGTGTTGAGTTTAGGGTTGGTTTAGGCACTATGCACGATAGACTATTAAGTTATTGTGCATCTAGGTTCCCATTTCCTTTATTTGAGAATCCTTGTGGGACGGGCCAGAGAACCCCTTGAAAAAAAAGCGCAATTTAGCTGGCGTAAGCTTAAGACTTACGCATAGAACCCCCAAACCCTTTTTCCAAGAGGGCTTTCAAGTGCCGCGTTTTTTTGAAGCGGTTCCCCCCCTTTTTTAGGGCAGCACAGGGAAGCTGGGTTTCAGACCCTATAGTTCGTAAGTCCTGACTATAGTTGTATGCTTAGATCAATTAGTATTGAGGTCAAGACCTACAAGTGAATGAAGGTTTACTCAATATCCATGAAATCTGCAGGTAGGCTTACACTGCAACCCCAAGCAAAATATAGCATTTGACATTTATGGAGATTTCGTCTCACATGGGGGAGCTGTTTTTTTTCATAAATTTGCAAACTGTATCAGTATTACCCGCTCATTTCACCCCGGTTACTCAACAATAAGATATCATTAAACCAATTTGCCTTCAAAATAGAAGGAATCAATAATTTTCCTAGAGTTCGCTTTAAATCATTAAGAGTGAGCGACTGTTGTTATTGAAACAATCCAAATACTAAAATGACTCTGCCATGACAGTAATCGCAAGTGAGAATGAACTGGCAAAAAGCTCTCCAAAAATCCCCCTGCGCCTCGTCTTAGTCGTACCATTCGTCCTGCAAATCTTTGCGGCTGTGGGACTGACAGGTTGGCTCTCGCTACGCAACGGCAAAACAGCCGTCAACAACGTTACTAGCCAATTACGAACGGAGGTACTCGCCCGCATCAATCAACAACTAAACACTTACTTGGAAACGCCCCATGTGGTCAATGCCATCAGCGTCGATGCCATTCGCCGCTTTGGATTATGGAATCCAGACAATATGAGTTCTATGAGAAGCTACTTCTTCTGGCAGCTCAAGCAATTTTCCACTGTTAGTTACATCAGTTTTGGAGGGGAAAGAAAAGAATATGCGGGTGCTGGATATAAGGATGATGGCAGTGTGGTTATTGAAATCACCGATCGCTCTACTAATTTTCTCAATACGATCGTCAAGGTAGATAGAGAGGGCAACCCGACTCAGTTTAAGGAAACCCACCCCGACTACGATCCCCGCATCCGACCCTGGTATAAAGCCGCAAAATTTGCAGGTAAACCCCAATGGAATAAAATTTATCAATATTATATTCAACCTAGCCTAGGAATCTCCGCTAGCCAACCTGTTTACGACAAAAATGGCACTTTTCTAGGAGTTGTAAGTACCGATCTGTTTCTCTCAAAAATCGGCGACTTTCTCCAAACTTTAAAAATTGGTATATCTGGAAAGACTTTCATCGTAGAACGCTCGGGCTTGCTAGTGGCTTCTTCCACTGCCGAGAAGCCATTTCTTGACAGCACAGATGGCAAAAAAACGCAAAGATTAAAAGCGATTGAAAGCAGCGTACCTTTAATCAAAGGTACAGCACAGCATTTAATAGAACGCTTTGATAACTTCACCAACATTGACAGCAACCAGCAACTTGAATTTATCCTGAACGGTCAGCGGGAATTCGTGCAAGTATCCCCATTCCAAGATGGCAGAGGTCTTGATTGGCTGATTGTTGTAGTCGTTCCAGAAGCCGACTTTATGGAGGAAATTAATGCCAATACCCGCAGCACTATCTTACTCTGCGTTTTAGCGCTCGTGCTAGCGACGTTGTTAGGAATCCTTGCTTCCCGGTGGATTACCCATCCGATTTTTCGGTTAAGTCAAGCGAGTCGAGCGATCGCCAACGGTGAATTAGACCAAAAAGTAGAGATCAATAGCATCGATGAACTGGGAAGTCTGGCTCAATCTTTTAACCAAATGGCACTGCAATTGCGCGAGTCTTTTGCGGCTTTAGAAAAGACCAACTTAGAGCTAGAAAATCGAGTAGAAGAACGGACAAGTGAGCTAAAAGAGGCAAAAGTTGCTGCTGATACGGCTAATCACGCCAAGAGCGAATTTCTCGCCAACATGAGCCATGAACTTCGCACTCCCCTGAACGGAATTCTAGGATACGCTCAAATTATGGAACGCGATAAAACTACCACTCCTAAACAAAAAGATGCTATCCAAATTATTCACCAATGTGGTTCGCACTTACTCACCCTGATTAACGATATTTTAGATCTTTCTAAAATTGAAGCCAGTAAAATGGATCTTGACAGTTCAAGTTTTAATTTTTCTTCTTTTCTGATGGGGGTTGTGGAAATGTGCCGCATCAGAGCCGAACAAAAAGAAATTACGTTTAATTATCAAGTCTTAAATCAACTTCCTAACGCTGTCAATGCTGATGAAAAACGACTGCGCCAAGTTTTAATTAACCTTTTGGGTAATGCGATTAAATTTACAGAAAAAGGTGGGGTTATTTTTAAGGTAGGCGTAATCGGTGAGGGGGAAGACTCCGACCAATCACCACTTACTAAAATTCGTTTCCATATCCAAGATACTGGGGTAGGCATGGCATCAGAACAGTTAGAAAAAATATTTTTACCGTTTGAACAAGTCGGAAATAGGCAGCAGAAGGCAGAAGGAACAGGGTTAGGATTAGCGATATCACAGAAAATTGTTCAAATGATGGGAGGGGAAATAAAAGTCGAAAGTATACTAGGTCAAGGCAGCATTTTTTATCTCGATTTAGAGTTGACTGAATCATCTGAATATATTGGAAAAACTTCGATTAATAATTCTATCCATTTAAAAGGCTTCAAAGGAAATAAAAATAAAATTCTTTTAGTAGATGATCGATTTGAAAATCGAGGTTTTCTGATAAATCTTTTAGAACCACTAGGTTTTCAAATCATGGAAGCTTGTAATGGAACAGAGGGTTTAGCTAAAGCTGCTGAGTTTAAACCCGATCTGATTATCACAGACTTAGTGATGCCAGTAATGGATGGATTTGAAATGTCGCGGCGCTTCCGACAATCACCAGAATTTAAAGATGTTATATTGATAGCATCCAGCGCCAGCGTATTTAAGTTCGATCGGGAAAGTAGCAAAGAAGCAGGTTGTAACGAGTTCCTGTCAAAGCCTATCCAAGTAGAAGAATTGCTAGAAGTATTAAAAAATTACTTGCAAATCGAATGGATTTACGACGAACCTGGTGATTTGGCAAACGAACAGCAGGAAGGTTTCACTAATTTATTAAATGTTCAAAGTGGTGAGCTTACGATCCCGCAATCAACAGAGCTTGTAACGCTGTTTAATGCAGCTCGAATCGGCGATATTGAAGTGGTTGAGCAGGAAGCTAATAGACTCAAGCAAATAAACGGCAACTATCATCAGTTTGCTAATAAGTTGTTGCAATTAGCCAAAAACTTTGAAGAAAAAGAAATACTAGCCTTTGTAAAAAAACATTTGGGAGAATAAAATGTTGAACTCAAACGAAAATGTGATTTTAATTGTTGATGATAGCCCGAATAACCTAAAAATTCTGTTTGATTTTTTGAAGGAATCAGGATTCAAGGTTTTAGTGGCTAAGGATGGGGAAAGTGCTATTGAGAAGTTACAAGAAGTTTCGCCAAATATCATATTGTTAGATGTGATGATGCCGGGAATAGATGGGTTTGAAACCTGCTACCGCTTAAAAGCATCGGTGGCAACGAAAGATATCCCTGTGATTTTTATGACAGCTCTTACCGATCGCGTGGATAAGGTTAAAGGTCTGTCAATGGGGGCAGTAGATTATATCACCAAACCATTTCAGCAAGAGGAAGTCCTAGCCCGCTTGCAACTACACCTGAGACTGCGAAATTTGACCAAGACGCTGGAAGAGCAAAATGTGGTTCTAAAACAGGAAATTGAAAGGCGAAAAGAGGCGGAAGCTGCCTTGCAGAAACTCACTTCTGAGTTAGAGCAACGGGTGGATTCTCAAACGGCTGAACTTAGACAAGCCTGCAACGAGCTTCAACAGGCTCAAGTTCAGTTGTTGGAAAGAGAAGAAAAATTAGGACATGATGCTTTTCACGACGCGCTAACGGAGTTGCCTAACCGCGCTTGGTTTATGAATCGGCTGCAACAGGCGATCGACTTGTCATACAGACGTGAAGATTATCTATATGCGGTGCTATTTATTGACCTAGATCGCTTTAAAGTTGTGAATGATAGCCTCGGACATTTGGTTGGGGATGAATTACTAAAAAGCATTGCTCGTAAACTGCAAGTTTGTTTACGCCATACAGATGCAGTTGCGCGGTTTGGAGGAGATGAATTTGTGATATTGCTGGAAGATATTAAAGATATTGATGAACCAAACAGGGTGGCTGAACGCATCCAAAATCAATTAAGACAGCCGTTTAATTTGAATGATTATGAAGTATTTACCGAGATCAGCATTGGAATTATCGTTAGCACAATGGGTTACGAGCGCCCAGAAGACGTGCTCAGAGATGCGGATATCGCTATGTATTATGCTAAAGCTCAAGGTAGAGGGCGTTACGAAATTTTCGCTCCAGCTATGCAAACTGTGGCGATGACGCGCTTGCAGTTGGAGAACGACTTGAGAAGGGCGATCGCGCTACAAGAATTTTGCGTTCACTACCAGCCAATTGTCTCGCTTTCTACGGGGCAACTGAGTGGCTTTGAAGCTTTGGTGCGCTGGCATCACCCATCTGGCATCCTCTACCCGCCTGCCGAGTTTATCCCTGTGGCTGAAGAAACTGGTTTGATCAATGAACTGGGGTTGTGGGTTTTGCAGGAAGCTTGTCACCAGATTAGTATTTGGCAGCAACAGTTTCCCCAAACACCTCCCTTGGCGATTAATGTCAATCTTTCCCCCGTGCAGCTCAAGCAAGCAAACCTACTCAATCGAATTGAGGAGATTTTGCAGCAGACTGGCTTTCCAAGCTACCGTCTCAAACTAGAGATTACTGAAAGTTGCATTTTGGAAACAGTATCCAGGGAAGAAAAGATGTTGAAGCAGCTAAAAGCTCTAGGTATTCTGTTGTGTATCGATGACTTTGGTACGGGCTACTCTTCTTTAAGCCGCTTACACGAGTTGCCCATTGATACCTTAAAGATTGACCGCTCTTTTGTGAGCCGCATTGGATCAGACAACAGCGGCGTAGAAATTATCCAGACAATTGTGACGCTGGCTTGCAGCCGAGGTATGGATATCGTGGCAGAAGGCATAGAAACACCAACACAGCTACAGAAACTGCGAGAGTTGGGGTGTGAGTTGGGTCAAGGATATTTATTTTCTAAGCCTGTAGATAGCTTCAAGGCAACCGAACTATTAGGCTTAAAATTAGGGGTAGTAAGCTGGCCTGCAATCTAGTTTGCCACGATAAATTTTATGAATCTCTTGTGGGAAAGGCCCAAAACCCTACTCTCCTTATACATCAATACGGTTCACTTAAGACAGATCCCCCCTAACCCCCCTTCCCAAGCAGGGTGGATTAATTGTCGAGAGGCTAAATGAAGGCTATGAAGGCTATTGACCAACATTATACGAGGCATCTAACAGGTTTATCTGAACCAGATAAATCAAAAAGCAACTCACT
>Ga0163148_10005213_pt1 | contig 13088 bp, 10 predicted proteins | sample OliLakLV19MP7P2_FD_148606 | JGI IMG/M metagenome (GOLD analysis project Ga0163148, IMG submission 148606) | Freshwater microbial mat bacterial communities from Lake Vanda, McMurdo Dry Valleys, Antarctica- Oligotrophic Lake LV.19.MP7.P2 | ecosystem: Environmental > Aquatic > Freshwater > Lake >... | reverse complement strand
TTGCAAGTCAGGCTTGCACCCAGCAAGCTAAGTAAAGTTTTGTAATTAGAAGCACAACGGTTCCTGCACTAAATACCATAACGCGCAGGCATCACGTACATGCCAAATCGATTGGTCCGGAGCCAGTACAGTACCATCGAATCACAAAATCTAACCATCAATACGTAATCTTGTAGGTACAGTAGAGCAAAGATCACCCTACTGTAGCTAACGACAAAACCATACGTACAGTAGTCTACTAAACTAGTCCACTAATAGCAGACCTGCCCCACTGTACCGGTGACACTAACTTCCTCACTTGCGATCAGCTACTTGTACTTCAACTGTCTGCCTTCAACACTTGCACCAAAGTGGTACTGTATCCAGAGCTAATATCATAGTATTTCCATAGTAGAGCATCATTCTCATTACTAGCTACTAGTGGTAACACAAGCAAGAGCTACACACTACTCTATCCATAACAACTACAGTACCAAAGATGACTTCCTTTGTCTTGCAATCGCTCCTGCTACTAGCCGCCACTGCGGTTGCCTCCGCCGCCTCCCATCCACCTAGCACCGGTCAAGAATGGATGTCCTTGAAAGAGGGCGTCGAATTCCAACCTGCTTCTGTAGAAGAAGCTCCTCGCGAAAAACAACGCGCTCTTCAAGACGCCCAAGAACGATTTTTAGAAAACAACGGCAACAACAACAATAACAACCAGTATACCTCGCAAGGCAAACAATTGAGTTATGTGGATTCCAGTGAGACCTATTATGATGGGTATGCGCAAGCCTGGAGATATGTAGGTTTCTACACGGATTGCAATCCTCAACAAGACGATCATAGACGTGCTCGTCACGGTCGTCGGGCTCAAAAGAAGAAGAATGGTCTCTTTGGTGGCAATGGCAATGACAATAGTCGTCAATTGAATGGAGAAGAGGAAGATGGATGTGTTCGATATCTACTGTGGGCGGCTGTAAGTACTTCACTGATTGCACAATACATGTAGTTCTGTATTTCTATCTGTCTGTTGAGATGTCTTTCCTTTGTGCATCTCCTAATGACTCTTTCTTCTATTCCAATTTCCAATCTATACACACCACACTTTACAGTACGTCGATCTTGATTACACGGGCAAGGGCATTGGCGAATACCAATTCTTTGATACCTACACCAAAGAATGGGACGCCAGTGCGTGTGACGCCATGGGCACCGACGAAGCCGACTGCAAAAAGTGCGATTGTCACATGGCCGATACCAATTGGCAACTCTTGGGATACTTCAAAGAAGTCGAATACACCGAATGGTTTGAACAGCTCTTCAAACATTTGGGATATTGTGTTTGGCAACAAAATGAGTACGATTTCATGTATGAAAATTACGATGCCTGGCCGGAAGGCTGTGAAGATACGGAAATTTATCTCAGTGATGGATCCAGTTTGTACACCGATACCAAGGCCGAAGCCAATGGAACCATGACCTATGGTTTGTATACGGATGCCCGATGTTCGGTCGATTACACCGGAGACGAAGTCACCGTCCAAAGTCTTCTCAGCAGTGGGGATGACAATGATGCGCTCTCCTGGGACAATCTTCAATATTGGAACGAGGCCATGGAAATTTATCGTGTTTGTCAACCCTGTCGTGCCTACGATTTGAATGGGAATAGCAACAATCGAGACCGACAACGACGACGACTCGACGACGATCCCAATGGAGGCATGTTCCAATGTGACGATGCCGCCGGATATTCCAATGTCAATCAATGCATGAAATTCGCGACCCAAACCGATATGGAATATGCTTCCCTCGAAGAAGTCATGGAAGCCGCCTTGCAAGGCGGTGTCACGTCCGTCACCGTCAATGGACTCACCTACGGTTCTTATCGGGAAGGTGTCGATTTGGCCGCCGAAACGCCCAATTGGCAATTGCTCTGGATTGCTTGTCACGTCTTGGGGGCCGGATTGATTACCATTTTGAGTGCCGTCCTCTATTCCAATTATCGTCATCGCCGGGCCGGCCCCAAGACCAAAAAACTCAAACAACCGCTCATTCAACACTTTTCCATGTAAAACAAGAAGAAGCTTTGGAGCTACAGTATCTCTTCTATGGAAAAAGTCGTAGGGTCTAACGACCAAGACAATCTAAGCGTTCACATTCATAATCATCCTATAATAATATCCAAGTGTACATGTTAGACATTTTTCAGTGACAAATCATACATACCATTGAGTAGTCGATGACTGTGTTCTGTACCGAGATGATTTGGGAATGCAAGTCGTCACCCTACTAGTGAACTCTGTCGAAGACGCAGCAATACAAACGCATTCCTACTAGCTCGGAAGCAGCCTCCGATTCGTGAGCTTGGCCACTTTGAGAAAACGTGATGCTCCCAGGTTGCCTTGCCTGAACCAGTAAAGATGGCCCTGGATGGGGGTTGTGACCGCAACCGACGAGTCTCCAGGCCGACATTGGCGTGGCTTCCTTGTTTGAGCTCTTGACTTAGGCTTGAGCCGCAAACAAGGTTCACGGGAAAGCTAAAGCCTTTTCCAATGGCTGTACCAGTCCCCGACGACCGACAACACTCAATTGACAGCGAGGGAGGTCGGAACTGAAAGCAGCTGCTCTACCAGTGACCGCCACACTGCAATGCTTGCTAGTAGGAAGGTCAGGTCAAGGCCTTCAACCTAGAACACTGCGATAGCCATCTTGTGTTCTTAAGGATTTCAGCATCTTCACTTCTGTTTTCCATGTCTAGTCGGTGCCAACTTGTGTTCCTTGCAATCCTCTCTGGTTGCCCTTTTTCCTCCAGTTCTTGTGTTGGCCTTCCTTGCAATTTGGGCATGGACTCCTCTGGACATCCTTCTCTCTGTTCCTTTCCTTTTAAGCCTTTCTTGCTGTCATGATCCAAGGAAAGCTCTGAAACTTCAATGCAGCTAAGACAATGTGACACTGTGAAACTATGAAGCTGTGATTCTGTGAAAGCTGTGATGGTGTCAAGCTGTGAAACTGTGATGCAGCTGTGATGACATGAAAGCATGAAGCTATGAATTCTATGAAAGCTATGATGACCATGTGAAACTGTGAAGCTTTAAAAAAAGCATTCAACGAAAGCTCCAAAACTATGATGCAGGCATGGTGATGAAAAACTTTGAAGCTAGGCTTCTTTGAAAGTGATGACAAAACACAACTGTCAAGCTATGATTCAATGAAAGATCCAAAACAACGATGCAGCTGTGATGAAGTGAACTGTGAAGCTGTGATTCTGCAATTTCTAAGAAAGCCTTGCTCACATGAATTGATTAAGCTGTCATTCAAGGAAAGCAACAAAGCTCCAATGATGATGCGATGATGCAAAACTGTGAACACATGATTCCGTGAAACCTTTGCAGATGTGACACTGCAAAGCTGTGATTGAATGAATGTTCGGAAAACACATTGCAGCTGAGATGATGCATGACCATGCTTCAGTTTCAACTGTGATGACATGAGAGCTCGGATGACATGAAACTGTGAAACCATGGAGCTGTGATTCATTGAAAGATCCAAAATTTTGATGCATCTGTGGTGAAGTCAAAGCTGAGGTCACCGGAAAGCTTTGGTTTGTTAAAAGATTTGATGAAATGAAACTCAGCAGCTATGAATCTGAAGTGCACAGCTCAAATGCCGGAAACATGCTGGAAAAAATGTCCTTTTGTCACAAGACTTACCGAGTCAAATGGCACAGTGCAAATCAATGAAAGCTGTGACACCATGAAGCTGCGATTCAAATCAAAGCAATGATGAAAATGAAACCGTGAAGCCATCATGAAATGAAAGATCTGAAACAATGATGTGGCTGGGATGGAGTGAAACAATGCAGCTTTGATTCTGCTAGCATCATTTCTAATGAAAACCTTGCTGATGTGAATTGATTGCAGCAAGCTGTCATTCAATGAAAGCGATGAACCATCGGTGCAGCTGTGATGATGTGAAACTGTTGCTGTGAGCTGTGATTTGATGAAGGCTCTGAAAGCATGATGCAGCTGTGATGATGAGTGACTTTGAAGCGGTGAAGACATGAAAGCCATCATGACACAAAACTGTGAAGCCACGAAGCTGCGACAATTGAAGGTCAAAAAGAGCAATGCAGCCTCAATCAACTTGGCTCTCACTGTGAAGCTGTGCTTCTGTGAAAACTGTCATTGTGTGACACTTTGAAGCTGCAATTCAATCAAGGCTCTCAAACTGCCAGTGTGGTTGAGCTGTGATGAGCGGAAACTGTGAAGCTTTCATTCTTCAAAAACAATGACAACATGAATTGATTGAGCTTTGATGCAATCTTGTCATCAGTCTGCAAAAGTTTTGATGACACAAAGCCAATTCTTGCAATTTTGATCAAAACTGAACAATTTCAGCAATGAATTTGAGACAAACAGAAAACATGATTTGCACTCAATTTTTCAGAAACTTCATCAATCAAATCAATGTGAGAACAAAATCTCAAATTGCTTTTGTAGCCTTGTGCGTTGAATGCTCCGAGTTGGCACTGTTTGAAACATGTGTTGCAGCAATCTTAGCCTCACAACACTGATTGAGAACAATTTAATCACAGAAACATTTTCATCAAACTCTGACAACCTCACAAAGTGGTGTGGAACAACTGTGTTTTTGAAAACAAGGTTCAACCCTTGCAAAGGAAATTCAACTGACAAATCACAATTGCAGGCTTTTGGGTTCTTTGGACACACCAACCAATGTGCTAACAGCAGTTGTTGGATTCCACAGCATCTCAATCCATTTTCTCAAGGACAACAATTCAGTGTGATTGTCATTCGATTTTGGTATGGGAAACCCATCCCAACACACAAAGTTGTCACAGATGTTGAACAACATGTGCTGTGTTTGCCTAAGTGATGCAAAAAAGGAAGCGCAGTTGAAACTGAACAAAGGACATTGTCCCCTGTTCCCAAATCATCCACCTTGGAACCAATTCCAATGAGCAGCTCTGCTCAGTCACTGTTTGTGGTGTGGTGGGACTCTCACAAATGTCACTCATGAAGCTGCAGTTGCTGCTGAAAGACAGATGAATGCTGCTTTCTGATCAGGTCAGAAAAGTGCAAAAATGCTAAACAAAAATGCATTGGCTTCAACAAGAAAGGATCACAAGTGTGTGGGCAACAACTGACATGATGAGCTGCTGAAAAAGATTCACTTTGAATTGGCAGCCCATGTCTTTTGGGCAATGCAATGGAAGTGAATTCATTTTCTCATTGGGGGTGGCCAAAAATCATTGATCACAGAATCAATCGCATGAACAAAGAACAATGCATGAATCACAATGTCAGATGTTGACCAATCACATCACTCCGTTCCATTGATTGTTGATGACCCCCACTGTGCATTTTGATTGCACCCAAACTCGGAAAGACCAGCAGTGCTGCTAGCACCAGGGCAGCTGCCAACTTCACAAAAAATCATCAACAGCTGGCAGTCTCAACAGAATCGCCACATCGGTGTGCTGCGGCGGCTAGTGGCAGCAGCTGTTTTTGTCAAGCTGTCTTGGATCCTTGGTTGCATTTTCCGTTTTGGTGTTCCTTCATGGGGGAAGGAGGAGGAACATTCAATGTTCTGGAAAGTCCTCTTTTCCTGCTCCTTTTCCGTGTTTTCCTGCTCTTTTTGAAAGTGCCAAAACAAACACCTGATTTGAGGAAAATTGAAGGAATAGGAAAAGCCAGCTGAACCCTTGCTTTTTCATTCAGACTCACAAACAGTGGTTGAAGTGCACAATCAACACAAAACGGTTGCAAACTGGTTTTTTCAAAGTCCACAAGGAGCACAAGCTGGTGACCAGCAATGCAAAGAAACAAACAAACTCACACCACTGTTGGCTTGTCACTTCACCTAACACATGACTCAATTGGTTTGTTGATCTTCTCTCTCATGGACACCATGACATTGCCTGACTGCCAAGTCCGGTGGTCTCATTCAATCCAAACATTCCAATGCGCTTGCACAATTTGCTGATCGCTTTGCAGTTGGATCAACAATGTTGACAATTTCCCCCCCAAAAACATTCAAAGTTCTTCAGATCTGTGTCATGCTTTCTCAGTAGCAGGAAATGGAGGAACATGCTCTGAATCATGCTTCCTTGTTTTCTTGCAGGAACAAGGAATCGCGAACATGATCCAAAAAGAAGGGAAAATGAGGAAAAGAGGAATTCCTCAAAGGAAAATGCAACCAAGCTGGGATCCATTGTCAACTGGTGTGCCGGTGGCCTGAAATCTCAGCAACAAAAGCTAGCCTTTCTGTTTCTGAGCTTGGGTGTGATTGAAACTTCGATCGGGCAAAACCCTTGATGACAGATTTCGATGCCACCAGAGCAGATCACAGACTGACTGACACTGGACAATTGTGGTGACATCACAACTGTTCTCATTCTTTAGATTGTTTTTGGGATTGATTCAACGATCGATGATTTTTGGCTAGCCCCACTGGCATTGACATTGTCAATGCAATCATTGACACTCAAATCAATTGTTTGAATCAGAGAAGCTTGCATCAGGGAGTGAAACAATGTCGTCAGTCCTGGGTGCAGATCGGTGCCTGCCACCCTTTTCACTTGTTTCGCAGATTAGCGTTGGGGTCGTGTCATTATTTGTTTCGAAATTAATAATCACAAAACGTGCTTCAAAATTCAAAATCCAGTATGCGGCATCTAAAACGGTGCATTTTCTTGACTACTCCAGAGTACCACGCTACGTGGTGCCATCGGCAAATTCCTACTACTAGTAGTACTAGCTCCAGCTGCTCCTGCATGTACTGCTGTAATAGCTACAGCTAGTCTAGTAGTAGTAGCAGAATGTGGCTGGGTGGGATCGAACTGAGACGTCTTTGGATGGCGACCAGGGAAGACTACGTAGGAAGTAGCACTATCGCCGTATTCCAGCACCTCTTGTAATTGTTGTTTATCTTGCATGCAGAGTTACACTCATTGGCAATCTCTTGTACCTACAGTAGAAACAGTTATCATGTCGGACTTACTTCCTCTCATTGCTGCCGCTTTGAACGATAAAGTCGCCGAGGATGCACTGAAGGAAATCAATGATCTCAAGCAACAGCTCAAAATCGCAACATCGGTGGAAATTCTGAAATACAATGAGGAGGACGACACCGTCATGCCAACTGTGCAGGCATCTGGACAGTTTCAGGATGGAAATTATGCACACAACCCGAACTTGTGGCAGGTGGAGCTGCTTCCATCGTCGACTTTGACAACTTGTCGACTGGCGGATTTGGGCAAGTGCCGCGTCTGTGTCGGAGGAGGGTTTCCCGTAGCAAAGCTGGACACTGAAAACTTTAATTCATTATGTAGTGGATGGTTGGATCCAGGCGAACACCACGATACGGAAACTTCCAAGGCAGTTAGTTTTTGCATTGGAGGGACATGGCTTAAAATAGTGGTGCATGGCTGGCCAAGAACAGCCTGGGAAGCTGTAATCCAAGAAGACAATCTGGATGCAAGAGATATGGCAAGTTTTCTTGTAGAAACCATTGCCACTGAATTCCCGGATGCGACTGTGACATTCGTCTATATCAGTCTTCTAGTGAGTAACATTTCAGGAGCGCTCCTGCGACTCTTGCCGCCAAGCCGCACAAGGGAGGTCGAAGAAGAGTTAGATGCCCGAAATACAGAAGACAACGTGGCATATTCCAGGTTAAGTGGTCATGTCACGATGACAATTCGTAATCTTGGTAACGTGGAAGGTTCCGCTCTCTTCATTCCAAAGGTAAACGATGTCATGGCTGTTTTGGCCCGTTTGGGTATCCATGGACTGACAGAGGAGGACATTGATCCAGAATTGGCAGAAGAAATTCAGACCGTAATTGAAAGGGTTGAACGTTCGGGGGCAGCTGCTGGTCAAGCCAGGGTTGACGATGTTTTTTTTTAAGAGTCATTTAATAGATGATATTCAATATCGGTAAATAGACTATGATTACAACTATTTGTAGCGAGATCTTGGTCGTTGCCATATCTACTCTCACAGTTCTAGACATTGCATTGCGAAGAAACAAAAAATAAAACTTCACTATCATGCTGGCTAGCATGTTGGAACTCTTTGGCTTTCAAGGACAGATGTACCGAACAAGTCAAAAGCATGGCGGTGATAGATCGATGAAGCCGCTCTCCACTTTGGCGAGAAGGATGTTACATACTCAATGCCCGGACACCAACCATATGTTCTCTACTGCTACTTTCACTATCGTATCCTACGGTTCGAGTCCCCAGAAAGTACTTTTTGTTTTTTTCAACCTCTGAATTTCTTTATAGCTCGTGGAGCTGGAGCAAGGAAGCTCTCTCTAATTGCCAGTCTACTCAACCTCGGAGAAAGGCATGTACCATGCTTCTTGTTTTACCCAATGTTGAAGCCATGGAATCGGAATCGTCGCTAGCTAGCGGTATCCTCCTTCGCATCCTCCCCGCCAAGGGCTGTTTTGACCGAGAGACCTACCACTGGCCGCCGCCAAACGATTCAGAGCGAAAGGAACATGCTTCTGCCTTGGTTCGTTAGGGTTAGTAGGGCCCCAAAACTGATCGTCAGTCTGTGAAAGAACTGAAGCAGCCCGGGAAGGCGGTGTACTAGCTAAGTAGCTAGCTAGGAGAACATCATGATGACGGACCTAAAATACTAGCTAGTATCAGAGACCATAGTTAGGCAACGAGATTCACAGACTGTGAAGGCTGCCCACTTAGCTGGCTAGCAAACTACTGACTATCTAGCTAGCTAGATGCAGGAGCGGACCTGTTCGGGATCCCGCCGTGCCCGGAGCAACTGCAGACAAAACTCTTGCATGCCAAGTGGAGTCTTGTCAGCTATGGAGGTGACGGAACTAAGAAATATCAAGAATGTGGTTCAGTAGTGGAAGGGTCAAGATTGTTGGAGACTTGAGAGATCGACGACAGGCTGAAACGGGCTTGTGGTGTTTATCTACTAGTAGTGGGCTCTTCCATCGTATCCAGTGGTTGAGCCTTCCACCTACAGCAAATGAAAGCTCCTCTGGCCTTCATCGTGGGCTGGTGGTTGCATTGGTTGTGCAGTGTTGTTTCACTAGTCCAAAACGAATCCCGTGTAGTTTACTGGGACACAAGTGTGAGAGACAGAGTGTTTACAGGAATGGATGGCTTCGAATGTGGCTTTGCGGCAGTTAAATCGTGAATATGATTGGCTCTAGCGAATTCTTCTTCCGGCAATATCCCTTCTTCTTTATGGATTAAAGATCTTACACGGATTTAACTTATAAGAGAACTGTCCACAAGAAGTAAGACTCTGTAAAAGCATTACTAACCTACCGTACCAATGGCCCTCGAAACTACTCTGTACCGTATTGTGAACAAAAAGCGCGCAACTCGCACTCCTTTCTTACTATGGCTACTACAAGTAGACTAGCACCAATGAATTCTGGATGGCCACATAGAAAACCCGCTCGGAGTATCCAAAAGTGGTTCACGTAAGCGGAATTATGGAGAACGTCGTCCTAATGACACACTACACCGAATTTCTACTGTAGAACACTGGGAGAAATCGTTCCTAATGGACATCATATTGCGAATCTTGTTGGTGGTGAATGGCCGCATTAATGATCGTCTACATCTCTGTCGCACAGTGGATAAAAAGTAGCCTCGCAGAATGCTTGCTGGATAAGCGGCAATTAGCATCTCTAGTTTCACACAGGAACATCCGAACATGCGCTGTCGCAATATGCTCGAATGGTCATGCTCCCCTTACATGTCCTCCTTTCCAATCAACAATAAAAGTAGTAGTGAAGGCTTCTTAGCTTTTACCAAAGCTACCACAGAACCAGCACTAATAGCTAGCAAGTTCTTTGCCAAGTCAGCTAGCTAGCTGGCTTGCCACTCCCAATCCACAACGATCACAAAGATAGCTGCGTAGCTACTACTGGTAGCTAGCGCCAACAACCAACTTCCAAGCCTGAAGCAAAGTCATTCCTTGTCTATCCGTCAGTCTCTCCGTTTCAGTCACTACAGTGCACGAGAAGTCGAGAATGGACTATACGCAAGCTTACCAGCAAGGTGCATCTGGCTATCAACAACAGCAAGAGCAACAACAGCAATCCTATTACTATGCGGGACAATTCCCACAACAAGCGCCGCCACAGCAACAGCAGCCACAAGCACAACAAGTCGCTCATCTTCCCCAACAAATACTGCCACCACCTGTCCAAATGGACCCTTCGATGCAACTGAGCGATCAAGAACGGAATTGGGCCTTGGAATTGAAGCACGCTGTTCAAGATACGCCCGATCGTTTTCCACCCGAGGACTCGCGCTATATACTGGGGGATATGGAATTGGCCCACGTGGCGATTGTCTCTCGTGGAAATCTGGTCGAAGGACTCGTGCGATTGGAAGGCTTGCAGCAGTATCGACGCGAATACGAACTGGATCACTCACCTCCACAAATATTGGAGGCGCTGCAGAATTTCATGCACCAACAACCCGGTTATTTACTGCACATGGACGTCTCGCCCGTGCCACCCTTTGATCCTTTGCTCATTATGGATTCCTCCCAAGTCTTTCCCAAAGTGGCCGTGGCCGCAGAAGACAAATGGCGGGTCTTTTGTGTCGGCATTTATTATACGCATTATGTACTGTGGCCCACACTGGCCACTGTGAGGCACGGATTGAATATTACATTGGAGTGTGGTGCCTGTGGATGGCACAATTTCAGCATGGAACAAGTCACACGACTCTTTGAAGAAGTCATGGCCTACATGCCCATCAAATTCAAGTCCATGAAGGGCTACAATACCAATGTCGTGGCCAATCTCATGTTTAGCATGGCACGGCCCTTTATGGGACCGGAAATGAAAAAGAGTGTCCAATTGGGATGTCAAGTCATTACCGGCGATACGGCGGAAAATGCCACACTCATCAACAATACACATTCCAGCAATGCGTCCTTGGCGGAATTTTACTTGCAGCCGTCCTTGCAAGCAGCGGAACTGCGGATATTGCAAAAAGCACAAGCTTTGCTGTCCGTACGAAAGTACAATGAACAAGTCTTTCGATTAGAATAAAAGGAAAAGGAAATAGTCATAAAATCATTTTGGAATGATAAGACTGACATACATTTTGTAGTGCTTGCAAGTAGTTTATATATATTCTTGGCTGCGTAGTTTGGCGCTGTACAAACGTGGAAATGCTACGAATGATACTATGCTATTGCTGCCATGTCATTCATGAGTACTGTATGCCTTCCTACGAATGAAAAATCGATTCATGATAAAGGTGCTCCTTTGTATTTTGTGCTTCTCCATTGTTGGATTGGAACTAGAACGAAACGAACCGAATTCACGTAAGTAGCGGCCATGGTTGTGTTTTGGAGGAATCGTTTGGATACGAATTCGACACAGTCATGGAACAGAACAGATCAGAACAAAACAAAACAAGTCTACGGTAGGCAGCACGAGATGGAGCGAGGCGGGCGGTGGGCTGCGGCAGATCAGTCCAAACGATGAGAAGAAGAAAAATCATCCTGAGACAGAGGAGGCAGGTCTCAGTGTGCAGCTGGGGGGCGGCTCTCTGAGACTGGCTGCGCTTTTGCTCCGTCGCAGAGGAGCCCTTTTGCTGTCGTTCTCTCTGCAAGCCATCTGCAAGCTTGGCTTGTTTGGTGAACGGACAAAAAAACATTTTCTCACTTGATGGAAAACCATGCCACCGGTCACAATGGCTCCAGCACAGAAAGCACTTGGCATCATCCAGTTGCAAGTTGCTTCTGTCCACACAAGTGTGACACAAAATTCATCTGCAGCCCTTCTTGCCATCATGGCAGTTCTTTCACAACCTCTCACCATGTGTTGAGAATCAAAGTCAGACTGGTGCATGAATCTCTGTTGTTGTCACGCTGTGCTTCTGATTGGAAAACGGTCAGACCAGTGCATGCCTGTGATCAGCATGTTTCGCAAACTCAGCAAAACATCAAAAAGTTTGTGGTTGTTTCATGTTGAGCAAAATTTGTTGGGATGTTGCAGTCAAAACTGTCAAATTGGTTTGTCTCAATGTTGTTTGATCCCATGAAGACTGTTTCGGACAAGTTGCAACGTTCTGTTCATGCCCAAAATCTTTGCTCTCTTGCCCAGCATGCAGCTGTCTGACATTGATCAAACTTCATTGGATGAAGTTTGCATCACACTGCATGTTGCCTTTTTTGTGTGCATTTGACATGCCATTTGAGATTGCCATCCATTTGAAAAATCAAATTCAGATTCACAACAACTTTGAGCAACACGTTCTGCAAATGTCCATTTTGGCCATGTGACTCATTGGTCTCATTGCATTTGTCCAGCCGAAGTTTCAAGCTTTTTGTGGTTGTTGTGGTTGTTTTGTGAAGAGGATGGTGCACCACGCCATTTTTGCCCGTTAGGCTGTGACAAAAGGATGTTTTTGCCAGTCCAGTTCTGGCATGCAATGGAGGGCACTGCATTTTCCCCCATGCGCCAGGAACTGAGTGAAGAACGTGTTGATCAGTCAGCAGTGCACGCGTCAATTGCCAGAATTTGTGATGCTCAGGGTGTGGAGGGTGGTTTTTTTCGTGCAATGACTCTCGCTAGCAGCTTCCACTGCTGTTCACTGCTCACCATGCAGAGGCTGCTCCTCTCTCTCCCCCATGATTGAAGCAGGACGTTGAGTGCGCAGCAGTTCACAGAGAACTGGAATCGCAACAATCGTCAATGGTTGGTGGGCGGGAGTGGGTTGTGCTGCATTTGAGTGTGGTTCCTGAGTGGGAATCGTGTGAAAATTGACTGTCTCAGTCGGAATTTCAAGCGGGGCTTGCTTGAACTTCAATGTGAATCACACTGATTCGCTGCAGAATGACCATCGCTTCCCTGAGCAGTCGGAGCACACCGCAATTCACCGGTTGGCCAGACCATGTGCATTGGGCAGATCTCGGCATGTGCACTTGCTTCCAAATGGACCGTTGGGCTGATTCTGTGCTGTCGCAGTGCACCTTGCCTCGCGGTGGAGGGCTTGCTTTGCAGTGACTGTTGACTGTTGACTGCATGTCAGCTGTCCGTTGAGGATCAAACCAATGACCTTTCAGAAG
>Ga0163148_10005212_pt1 | contig 13091 bp, 8 predicted proteins | sample OliLakLV19MP7P2_FD_148606 | JGI IMG/M metagenome (GOLD analysis project Ga0163148, IMG submission 148606) | Freshwater microbial mat bacterial communities from Lake Vanda, McMurdo Dry Valleys, Antarctica- Oligotrophic Lake LV.19.MP7.P2 | ecosystem: Environmental > Aquatic > Freshwater > Lake >... | reverse complement strand
GAAATTGGAGCATCCTGACACATGTGGACCTTGTTTGACAAGAGAAAATGGAGTGGCACTGCTAATTAATTAACTCAAAGATTAGTTTCGGTTTAAATGAGCGCTATGCTATGATTCCCTCCACTGACCCGTAGGGTCTTCATTGCTTCACGCCTTTCACTGGACTTCCCGTAGGTGTGTCCAGGGCACATGAAGGATGCATTCATCACGACGATTGCAAACAGGATTAAGGCAAAACAAATAGGGAGAAGAGTTCTGGGGGAGGAGTCGGGCCCTCTTCAAAATGGAGTGGCACTGCTTTGCTTAGAGATTTCGAAGGCATTGTGTGGAATGATTGTTTCATCTTTGCTGTTTTGCAGGAAATTGAGAAATACTTTGGAAAAGTTAGGTTTTAAGGTAAATCCATATGACATTTGTGTAGCCAACAAAATGATCAATGGAAAACAATTTACACTGCATAGCATGCAGATGATTTGAAGATCTCACACAAAGACAAAAAGGTAGTGGATCAATTTGTTGAGTTGGCCACAAACAAGCATGAAGACAGCGAGATTACAAAACTCAAGCCCTCAAAAGGTGTGGTCCGTGATTATTTAGGAATGACTTTAGAGTGTTCTGAGACAGGAGTTGTACTGTAAAATTGTACATGAAAGAATACATCAGAAAAATGTTAGAAGAGTCCAAGCATTCAACTGAATTGAAGGAAATCAAGGAAGTAAGCACTCCAGCAGCAGATCATTTGTTTGAAGTAAATCAAAATTGCAATAAGCTTGGAGACAAGAAGAGGAAAAGGCATTGTTTTTATGCAAAAGGAGTAGGCCAGATTTGCAACCTAAAGTGCCGTTCTTGAGCACTATAGTTCAGTCTCAAGATGAAGATGATTGAAAAAAAAGCTACTGAGATTGTTAAAGTATTTGGAACAAACTGGTGAGGATGAACTAACATTGGGAGCAGATGAAGGAGATGGTTTGTTAACAAGATGTTATCCAGATGCTGTCTTTGCTGTGCATGCAGATATGAAAAGCCACACTGGAAACATTTAGAGTTTAGGCAGAGGAGCAGCCAACAGAATCTCCAGCAAACAAAAGCTCAACACCAAGAGTTCAACAGAAGCTGAGCTGGTAGCAGCTGATGATTCGTAGTGTGTTAGGGCACACTTTTGCAGTCAGAATTTGCAAATCAACAAGACCAGATCTAAACAAGAAAAGCAACCAAAATGGAATGCAGCAATGTGCATGTCAGCAGATTTTGATTTGTGTCTACGAACCAACTACTTCATTTATTGAAATGCCCAAACCCAGAGTCTTTAATAGTTTAACTCTGTTTGCCTATTCATTTTAGTTAATTGCCTGCAGTTTTCACAAGCTCCGTCATGTCAAAGACATTGTCTCCCTTCAATAGATGGTTCAATCCAACTGACAACTTTGAAGCTCAACGAATGACAATGATGGCATCTTCTGCATCCAACCTCAACATGAAGTTCTAGCTAGTTGCTTCTGTGCCACCAGTTCCCCCCAAACTCCAACAATCAAAGCCTTGCCCAGTTTTGGGGTTCCTTTTGATGCTCATAACCAGAGGCTCAATGTGTTTGTGCTTCCTTCTCAACCACTCTCAATGCCCAATCCACATCCTAACACATCAACTTTTTCCTAACCCAAAGTGATTTGCTGTGAGATCTAAAACAACATTTCACTGCACATGGTCCCCAGAAACTGGACACATGAGCAGTGCACAATTGACAGAAACCAACCAAACCCTTAGCCCCAAGATGCTGTAGTTTTTGTTAGTGAAAAGAACATGTATAACATTTCAACCTTCGAACAGCTACATCATGCCTTTTGTTTATCGAAGAAGGACAACAATTGCTTTGTCTTTGCAAAACCCTCAAAAATGCCTGTTTCAGACAGACCATGATCTCCAAGAACAAAAGGAATGAAGGTTCTCATGCTCAAGCTTCAGGATTGCACTGCAGTGCAGTGATCCAGACCTTCATTGCTGTGAGTTCCTGGAGATCAATCAACTCATGTTGAAGTCATTTGGAATGTTTCATCACAAGGAAATACATTGCTTCTCCGCCATGATCATGCCCTGCACACACAATGATGATCAGATTGATCCTTGCTCAGTTCCATCGACAAAACTAAGCCAAAAAGCAGTCTTCGTCAAATCAGAATTTGTGCTGAAAGACAGCAGTTGCCAGTGCCTGCTACATCTCAACTGCAGACCATTGGCCCTGTTTTCATGCAGCCTTGTGCTTCTTTTGCAGGCTCCATCAGTAGCAAAATGTTGGCGTGATCAGGAGTTGGGAAACCTAGTGTCCTTGGGGAAGAACACTAACTCCTCTGCTAGCTTGCATGTTGCTTTTGCTCTTTGCCCATGTCACAGTCTAACAGATGGTTGAAGGCTAGCAAATGAATTCATTTAATAAGTTGCTTTATTTTGGTTACCTACTTGACATGAAAAACAATCACATGCTTTGATGCCCTGTGTTGAAAATGAATCGCACACTGATGGAAAGGGTGTTTCAGTGAGAAAGAATTTTCTTCAGAAATTGACTTTTTTCATCCTCTCATCTGGAAACATGGATGAGTAAGTGCTCAATTCTATTTGTCATGAATGCAGCCTGTGTCATTGCTTAAAGATGACTGTCAGGGTCAAATGACAAACAGTGACACCATCATGTTTCTTAGAGACCAGGTGTCGCGCTTAAAGCACGCCTGATTGAGGCTCATTCATGGGTTTCAACCATCTCTTTCATCTAACAGTAGTAGGGTTGGTGGTGAAACATTGGAGCACAGCAGACTACCTCTGCATGACTCCTTTCTGATCCTCCTTGGCCCGGATTGCATCACTACACATCCTCGGAGTTACGTAGAAGATGATATCAGTCGTCGGTTGATGCTTTCCTTCGCGTCTTTTGTTGGTCGATGGGGTTGGGGAGATCTGCGGTTGCTTCTTTTTTGGTCCTTGTGGTTGACAACAAATTGGCGGTCGGTTCCGTGCACCACCAGTATGACCGAGTGCGATCTTGGTTTATTTCAGCGGGTTAGTCCTGGCGTCGGAGGCTAATTCGTCACACAAGAACTTGAATGACCAACTACGAGAGGCTTACAAGAATGACCAACTACAGTAGAGGTAGTGCCCGTATTAGGCGACTCAATGCAACTTCCATTCCGTCATCCTCAGCGTTAAAGAGCAGCATTAATACGATACGTACTGGAATGATATGTAACCCAGTTGTTTTGATGCACTTTCAGCATTAAGATACAGGAGTGAAATGCAAGCAAGTTGTTTTCATGCGGAATCAAAGAACAAGGCGAAGGGTAGGAGCTTCTTTTGCACTACCGGAGTAAATTCTGTAACACAGTCAAAAGTTCGACCGCGAAAGATGTCTTGCCCCGGAACGCTTAACTGACTCATACCGTAGAAAAAAGTCTTTTTTAGTTCTACATCTCCTGATTAGATCTACAGCTGCTTTACCAATTTTTCAAAAAGAAGTGTGATTCTGGACTTTGCTAGTTAATAGAAGCCTAGTAGTAGACGGCGGAGTCAGTCAAAGCCTTCGCAAGGCAGTTCGAATGTACCAGTAGAGCTACTTCCGCTAAATCCGAACTGAGTTGTACTTTCAACAAATTGCGAAGCCATTTTGCTACTCGTTTCGTAGCCTACTCTAGCTAGCTAGTAGCTAGATTGAGTTCCGTGCTTGTAGAAGTAGTAAACTATAGTAGCTACGCACTTCTAGCTAGCCAGTAGGGCAGAACATTCTCTTTTGCACGTTCGCTGGCACGAGACCGCTACAAGTAACTGGGGCACATGATGAAATAAGAAGCTTCAAAGCTTCAAATCAGCAACTGTAAAGGTCCCAGCTGTTTACCATTTAACTTTATCTTCAAGATTCGTTGAAAAAAGAAAAAGAACTGTACCATAAGAATCTATCGGGCTATTGTTTCTTGAAGGGGCATGTTCGCTTTTTGTAATGAAATCAAGAAAAGAATCACTCAAAGGTTCTTCACATGGATGACCGTTCTAAATAAACCACTTCCGCTTCCTTTCGTACGAATGCTGCGACGTCCAGTACACCACGCGGTTTGTTCAATACGAAGCCTACGACTTCCTGAATCCTGATGGTTACTACAATGTACTGGTCTACTGGAGTACTTGCAGCAACCAACTGCCTGCTACGGTAGCACTTTCTGCTGAGTTGCAGTTAGAATTTCGAAGAGTTGACAACCACTACAGCCAGCGGCAATCCATGCGGTCTACTGCTACGTTGCCACCTGTAAACTACTTTCTTTCACAGCCGAAGAAACGAAGCATAGAGCAACTACTTTTTCCAAAACATTCTATTAATTTTCTCTCACTTCCTTCGTTCTCGTATCATAAAACAGCCACCATCAAAACCAAAAACTCGTAATATTCTAAATTACTGAACTCTTTTCTTTTCTAACCATGAAGCCATCCTTCTCATCTTCCACACCAGCACGCACATCTTTCACTGCCCCCCAAATGGATCCAAATCTCACAACTGCCGCTCAACTCAGTGCCATGAGAGCCGCAGCATTTGGACTGGTACAGCCATGCTCGCCGCAGTTGTCGTCGTCCTCATCCACGTCGTTTCAAGCACGGTCTCTGTCCGATATCATCGCAGAAGCCCTAGACATGCTTGACGATGATGACTTCATGGACTGAGCAAGACAAGAAAGCCCGCAAGCCAAGAACGGCATACAATTGAATTCCCTATTGCCGACCTACCTATCTGAGTGACTGAGCGAGAAGAAGCACAAACAAGGCGTGTGAGCCCAAGCCCAAGCTCCAAGCAAGACCCAGTTCAAACAAAAGCCAGGCCAAGCCAAGTACCTATTCACCTGCCTCTACAGTATGGCGGTAGTAGTGTCTTGCCTTGCGCCATCCACCCATCCTGCACAAGCGTGATGGGATTCCTTCTATAAAACTTTTCATATCTATTTCATTGCTATGCAGCATTACACACACACATACACACATTGAATGTACGATGTACTACTAAGACTATTAAAAAGTGACACGTTATTACATGCAAGTATGTTTTGTTACAACACTACTAGTAGAAGAAAAAGTCAAATGACTTCTTTGTTTGTTTTGGTGTGCGTGTGTGGCAGACAGGCACAATGGCCGACACGATACTTGTTTGACATGGTACAGTAAGCAAAGCCCACCGCTACTGCAGGTAGTGTTCTGTACTCGTTTACACACAGGTACAGCCACAAGAGCAGTAGACGTCGGGACAATCAATGGAGAGACTCTCCAAGGCGACATCAAACAATGCACAAATTCCAGGTGATATCGAATCCGCAATGAGATTGCTGTCCAAAGTCATCTTTTGCAAGCTGGTCAAAGACGACAGCTCGGAAGGAATGAGCCCCGTCAGATTGTTATTGTCCAGGTACAACTCTTGCAAATGGGTCAACAGGCCCAATTCGGACGGAATGCTATAGTCTCCACTTCCCTTCCAACCATCATCGCGCAACTCGCCCTCCACAAAGGCTCGTCCAAAGTAGAGCTTGACCAGATTGCCAAGTTGTCCCAATTCGGTAGGAATGGGACCGACAAAGTTGTTCCAATCCAACCAAAGCTCTTGCAAATTCTCCAGCAACCCAATTTCCGTCGGCAATCGTCCTGAAAGATGATTCACATCCACATCCAAGACGTGAAGTTTTGTCAATGCACCAATTTGAGTCGGGATGGTCCCCGTCAAAAAGTTGTAAAAGATACGGAATCGTTCCAGATTGGTCAAGTTGGCGGCGAGTTCCACAGGAATCGTCCCGACCAAGTCATTTGTGGCTAGGGCCAAGTCGGTCAAACCCGTCAACAATCCCAGTTCCGATGGGATTTCGCCATTGAGTTCATTCTTTTCGACCAAGAACTTTTCCAGCTTGGTCAAAGCACCCAGTTCCGTCGGGATGGGACCCAATAAGACATTGTGAGTCAGATCAATCTCCACCAGCGATGTCAGCAAAGCCAGTTCGGCTGGTAGCTGTCCTCGCAAGTTGTTCTTTTTGAGGACGAGTCGCGTGTACTCTTCATCGTCGCAGATTTCCTCAATGCCCTCAAAGGAGGAAAACCAGTAGCATTCGTGCAAATCATACGAGAGCCACGACGTGGCGGACGTCCAATTTTGAGCAATCTTGGTGGAAAAATATAGCGCGGCCAATGCAAATCGTTGCAGCATGCGCTGGTCACTGTACAAATCCCGGTTGTTGTCATTTTCCAACCAAACGTAAGCTTTCGTTTGGGCTGAATGCGGCGATTTCAAGGATTCTTGTGTGTAGGGGGGCAACTCGAGCACGAGTGCCTGGCCTTCTTCGACGTCATTATTGGTAGGTTCTGTGGGCCCCTTTCGGCTAGAGGCCGAGCAGTTGCCGGTAATGCCACATGTCAAACACCCGATAATCGTTGCGACAAAGACAAGCATGGCCAAACCAATCACGATCCATTTCCGAACCTCGGACCATTCGTAGAACTTTGGTTGTTTCTTTTCCTTGATGGACTTGTCAATCAACGATGGCCGTTCAAGAATGGCACGGACCATATTATCGTGTTCTATGCGCTCTTGATTTGGAGCCCGCCAATCTCTTGAACCGGATTTACTGGAATGCATGACGGCCATGTCGTTGACTTGCTTTGCTGCGAGCGCCGCAGCGATAAAATCCTCATCCGTATCGGTCGTAATTTCGATCGGCTTTACCTTGGTGCTCAATCTAGAAGTACTTGATTGACGGCTCGAGTCGGTAGTAATTTCGATTGGCTTTACCTTAGTGCTCAATCTTGAACTACTCGATTGACGGCTCGAACTAGATTGACGGCATCTGTCCAAAGGAGGTACTGGTACAGCATCAAGCTGTACAGGATGATCACCGAGATCAACAGAATCAAAGCTACCCGATGGGTAAGGTGTAATCGCTCGCTCTCCAGAGGGTGACCGGCTCCGTTCGCAGGATGCTAAGTATTGACCCCCCATTGAGAGGCTGGCGTCTCGTGCTCTTCCAGGTCTCTCTGCTGACAGGAGAGACGAATCATGATTGCACCGAGTCTTTTTAGTGGGACTTCTTCTGTACGGAGAAGCATCCGAATCTTCACTTGCTAACCGAATTCGTTTGCCGTCAGGAAGTTCTTTGCATTGAATTAACTTGGTCTCAGTAACAGCGCGCACTGCTTCGCTTTTGCTGGAAGCGTTTGCATCGGCATCCTTCGTCATTGTTGTATTCGTGCTCGTGGTTGCCGACAATAGTTTTGTTGTAGACTTGTGGTTGTTCCACATCGTGACGAAGCTTGACTTGAAGGACTCCATGGCCGTGACGCCCGTTGTTTCGTCCGGGACTTCGCAACACGCCTCGGTCGGCTCAGGTGTGAGCGTGCCCTTTTCCATTTGTTCTGGTTTTTTAGGGGAGTTAATGGATGCGTATTTGTCTGAACCAGGCTGCTTCTTGTCATTGCTGGGGCCTGTTGAAGCAATTACTTTCGGTTTGCGGTGCAAGATACTTGCGATAGAGCTTCTCAAGGAACTCATTGGTCCCGCTATGCTCTTAGCGGTATTAGTTTTGTTGTCATTGCTGATACTTGCTGCAGTTTGACCTTCTGGGGATTCCAAGTCAACCAGCACATTTGTTTGCTTCTTCACAGATTCTGGAGCTTCCAAGTCAAGCTGCAGATATGACTTGACAGGCGAGCTTCCACTACTTCCGACTTGGACGATCTCTTCTTTTACGGCGAGTTCATCCAATGCGTCGTCCCCGTGGAACGAATGAAAGGCAGACGGAGCGCCCTTGGGATGAATCTTGGTCGTGACAGACTTCAAGGGGGCATCCAACAGGGACTCATTGGCAAACATTGGGGAACCGTATTCTGTAGGACGGGCCTCTTTGTCATCGAAAAATGGATGCCGTGTTGGTCTTGGCTGTCTCGTCTCCTGATCCTCATCCACGCCAGTCCGACCTTCCAAACCTTCTTTCTCTACCCTCTTAATTTGCGCTTTCACACTACACTTGGGCGTGGGATTCGGACCTGTCACAATTTCTCTGGGAGTCGACACCATCACCTTGCACTTGGCAGCCGCTTGTCGAACGGCATGTAAATACCGATCTTTTGGCGACATGGGCGGTGCCTGCATCGGCATGTTGCGACGAATCGCATGGAGATATCGATCCTTCGGGGACATGGAAAGCCTCCTGTGAATGGCTGCTTCTTCTTCTTCATCCGTATACCCTATATTGTTGCGCCGCCGCTCGGGAGTGCTGAAGCGCCTTGTGGGAGTAGTGCCGGTCGTCGTCTTGGTAGGAGTACTGTGCAAGGAAGAGTTGTTGCGGGGAGTCGTGGCCAAATCATCCACAATGGCTGCGATTTCGGTTGGGCTTTTAAACATAACGTCGCCAGCCTTGGATGGTGAAAACGACGTAATAACACTCGACTCTGTTTGGCTCTCTGCATCGCGGTCGTCTAGTTCTTCGGTCGAAAGTTTCCCTGGCTGGGGGATCCCAAACGAATCATCGTGGCTCTCCTCTGCTGCCATCATAGAGTTGAAGGTATTGTTCGTGTCGTTAGAAACTAAGAAATCCTCAAATGGATTTCGAGGAACAAGAGCAAGATTGGTATTGCCATCGACAGCGTCGTAATGCATCTTGTCTTCTTTCTTCTGCTTCGCTACTGCTGGTTCGGTCGAATCCCGACTGGTGACAGTTTCCACTTGAATAATATCATCTACATCTTTGGCGGTTGACGTTTCTTCAAGGTTGCCGTCCTTCTCGTCCGACTTTTCTGCTTCTTCGGAGGTGCCATCATGGATATCGGCAAAAGGGTTTTCAAAGGAAATAATGGTCTTTACACCTTGAGTAAGTGTTTTTAGGAAATTGGATGGTAAAGGACCTTTTTGACTAGCATCCTCCTCAGCCTGCTTGGTAACTGGAGCAGCTTCTTCTTTTTGTAGATTAGAGGATGATGCCAGTGCCAATGATGATGACACTGATGGAGTCTCTTCTATCTGGATATCTGCAAAAGGATTTTCAAAGGAAATGATGGTCTTGAGACCTTGAGTAAGTGTTTTTGGGACATTGGATGGTGAAAGACCTTTTTGATTAGCATCCTCCTCAGCAACTGGAGCAGCTTGTTCCTTTTGCAGGTTAGAGGATGATGCCAGTGCCAATGATGATGACACTGTTGGAGTCTCTTCTATCTGGTCAAGGTCCTGATCTTGTTTCAGCCTGTCTGTAGAGTCTCCCCCCTCTTGACCACTAGTACCAGTACTGGAAGTGGCCAAGGTATGAGTCGCAGTGATATCAATGAGATTTCTGTGATGTCGCATTGCCGCAATCATGGACGAATCCATAGATTTGGCCTTGCCAGAATTGTAAAAGTTAAAGACCTTGTTGGTATGACTGTTGTTATTGCTGCTGCTGCCAAAAGGGTTGTTGTTAGGGCTACCTCGGCGCTGCTTGCTGGGAGAGTACGAGTTACTGGAATGAATCAGAGTATTCTCGTCATTGGAAGTGTTGCTGTCCAGAGTGTGTTCGGGGTCCATTTGCCAAGGTGTATCCTCGGGAAAGAACATTTGATGTTCGCCAGGGCTACTCCTAGGACGGTTTGACTGTGTGGAGGAAGATTTCATCGAAGGAGAGCCATTGTGGACAGCCTGCTGCTGGCCCTGTTCTCCAAAAGGAACTCTTGGACTCGGACTTGCCATGGTTGAGTTGATTGTGTTTTTCTTTTTTGATATCTAGATATCTACCGCACCTCCAGCTGTGCTTTTGCAGAAACGTAGAGCGATAGTACTGCTCAGTGATCGTCTCTTTTCGTTGAACCACTCAGTTTAATACCGATCGCTGTGCTTTGTAGATGAAGCAAGCAATGTATGATAACTGTTGTTGTATGATGGTCTATAACCAAGATAACTGTTGTGTAACTGAACAAACGAGAAAGTGGAAATTGCGCGAAAAGTACAAGAAATCCTGAGTTTGAATAATCGTTTGATCTCGCCCGGCGGTACGTAAACGAAGAGAAGTCGGTTATCCATTAAACACGAGTGAAAAGAATTACATAGGTACAAGGGGTAACGACTTAAATCAGCTTCTACCATTTGGGAAAGTGTGCGGTACAGTGCATTTACAAGTTGACACAACAGTACTAACGATGGCGTCGGCGGTTGATCGTGGACTAGCAAACATTTGAGTTGGGTTGGTTTGTCCTGAAGTATATAGAAATGGAGGAGCTTGTACAATGGTCTGTACTGTCGCTGCTAGTATTCTTTTTGTGGTAATTGGAGCCATGATACAAGCATAGGTTTGGCATTTTTCGGGCAGAAATAATGTAGGAGCTTGTAACGGACTGTCACGACCAGCTAGTACTCACTCTATCAGTGGTGATTTCAGTCATGATCCTAGCATAGGTGATGAATAAATTATTTGCAATACACTGCACACAACCAGCAACGTGAAAAGCCCGGCTATGTGGGGTTCCGTCGGTTTGTGACTCGTTGCCCTTTCCCTTTTCCTGCTACCAAAACGTAGACGAACTTAACTTTGTATCTCTATCAATTATCCTTTGTCACATGTAATCAGCTTATTTTTATTAATGCAGTTAGTTTAATGTCCACTTTCACCCAATCGAGTGGGTGCATGAGTAATGAATCCGCCCAAATCTAGATCCTATCATGTATTATTGTTACTAATGAGCTCAACCAGATGTACTTAACCGAATGTCCTTTTTGTTTTGGGGCAACACGCCCCGCAAGGCAGGGCAAGCATGGTTTTTGGGAGGCGGCGGAAGTTATGTTGCCTAAGTCGACCAATGACACGCTTTCAGAAATGAGAAATAGCTTGATTTGTGATTCTTGCTGACAGTCTTCTTCTTGTTTTCAATGGTTGGTGTATACTCGGTGTCACTCTCCTCCGTATCTGTCATCGTGTTGCTCTGATCAGAAGATTCTAGGGCTGGTATGGCTACTACTGCCTCTGAATCAGCCTTGTCTGCTAGGTACAAGATTTTTTCGACCAGCTTGTGGTTTCCTCCTTTTTCTCGTACTAGGTCTGTGATTACATGCATTGCATCCTGAAAAGCTCGACGTGCTAGACCTTCTGCTTCATAGGATGCTTTCACCGCGGCCAACTCTTCGCGTACTTCCGACAGCTCAGCTTTGTTTTTCTCTAGCTCTTCCAAGGACTCGTCCAATGTAGTTTGCAGCTGCTGAGCATGTTGATTGAGGCATTCAAAGGACGCCCCGGCACTAGCTGTGGCTTGTGAGAGCCTCTTGTTGTTGGCTTGGACACGTTCGTAGTTGGTTTTTAGAACTTCTAATTCCCTTCTGACGTCCGAAAATAGAATACCAGCATTCGCCAGTATACTATCCGAAGCAGAAGCCACAATTTCTCGCTCCTCGGGGGACAACACACATGATGATGCGGAAGCGGACAGTGTCGTGGGCGGAATCGCGGTTGCAGTTTTTTTCTTGGTGGTTGTTTTGATGGTTTTCTCTTTGTCATCTTTGATCTTGTACTCTAGCTCTACATCTCCAGATGAACTAACATCTGGTGTGGCAAGCTTAAAGCCTTTTGTTTGTGCTTCTTCTTCCTCTTCGGCCACTCCAATCTCGGGTAGAGAGGGCTTTGCCTTTTTCTCGGATGGAGATTTGACTTCCTTGACTTTCTCGTGCTCTGTAGTTTCTTCCTCCTCGTCTACAGACTCCGTGGTATCCTCCACCTCGGTGGTTTCCTCCACCTCGTCTACAGACTCGGTGGTTTCCTCCACCTCGTCTTCTGTTGCTGAGGGCATCGACTTAGGAGATTCCTCGCCCTTGACTTCCTTCGCTGTCGTGTTGTCTACATTCAATTTTTGCTCATTCTCCGTAGACACAGTCTTTTCTTCCATGTGTGGCGGCATGGACCCCATGGACGACGAAAAGCTGACGCCTCCTAGTTTCTTTCGGTAAGACCTTTTGGGGGCATCCATAAATCCCAGAATATCCAGAATGTTATCGGTAGTAGTTCGACCCAAAATACTATAGTTGGGATCGTCTAGGATGAGGTCTACGCTAGACTTACCACCGTCGTCGGTACTGTCCTTGGAGCATAAAACCTGCGATTCGGCGTGTTCAAGCAGCGATTGCAGAACGTTCAATTGCTTTTCCATTTCAATAGTAGACTCTGAGTCTTGCGGCTCGTCTACTGTTTCATCTTGCTGCTCTTCGTCTTCTGCCTCTGCCTCTGCTTCCTTGGGGCCTGTGCCTGTTTCTGTTAGTCCTGGTTCTTCTACAGTTTCAGGTTCTCCTTGTTTTTCCGTGGCTTCATCCTCGATGCTAGAAGGTTTGTCTTGAGAAGCCTCCTCTGGAGTAGGCTGCTCTTCCGCAGCCTTGGTAGAGGCCGAGCCCTTTTCAACTTCTTGGGAAGCCTCTTTTGGAGTAGGAGCTTCTTCCTTCGGAACTTCTGCAGAGTCCGATTCGTTTTCTACTGCTACTTTTGCTACTACTTCCTCTTGTTGTTCTTTGTTTTCATTCTTTGTTTTCACTACAGTGTCCTTCAAGCCGTCTTCTGCACTAGGAGCTTCTTCCTTCTCTGCCATTGCAATATCTGAGCCAGTTCCTGGTTCTTCTTTATTTGCTTCTGGTTGTTGTTCTTGCTCGTCCTCCATTTTCGTCTCAACTTCTTCTCTAGCACATTCTTCTTCCACGGCAGTCCTTGCAGAATCTGCTTTACGACTTCCTCGTACGTCTTCTTCCTGACGTTGCTCCAGCTGAGGATTTTGCTTGGCTTCAAATAGAGCAACTCTGCTTAGAACACTGGACCTGCTGGGCGCACCCTCTGCCTTGATTTCAAATTGAGCGACTCTGCTAGAGACGCTAGCCGGAGACGTGACATCTTCAGTAGGTTTCATTTCGATGGATTCGACACTATCTGCGTCAACTAGGACTATTGTCTCTACCATGCTCTTTGCTTGTCACACGACAAATACAATAACTGTAGTTTCTTAAAGCAGCCAAGGATTACTTTTGACCTGCTTGGTACTAGTACTGGTGTAACGGGGAAGCTACTAGTACTAGCTAGTACGCCAATCATCGATTGTTTTATCAC
>Ga0163148_10005211_pt1 | contig 13093 bp, 16 predicted proteins | sample OliLakLV19MP7P2_FD_148606 | JGI IMG/M metagenome (GOLD analysis project Ga0163148, IMG submission 148606) | Freshwater microbial mat bacterial communities from Lake Vanda, McMurdo Dry Valleys, Antarctica- Oligotrophic Lake LV.19.MP7.P2 | ecosystem: Environmental > Aquatic > Freshwater > Lake >... | reverse complement strand
GTAGGAACTTATTACAGAAATTTTAACACTAGATACTTGTCCTCTTTTGTTTTTGAAAAATGCTGATTAACTGAGGTTACGCAATTAATTAAATCATGCATCATTTCTGGTGTCCTTTTATTGAAGTCCTCGGCGTTTAAAAACTCAATGCATATCGGCTCAGATGTGTTTAATTTTGAGCTGGTCATTCCTCCACCAATATCAGACATACAGTCAATCCATGCATCCATGTTCATTCCGTAAAACTTGGGAAATCCCATTATCTTTTTGAATTCTGTATAAAACTTTGTCTATCTATAATATTTTTAGAATTAATTGTTACGATTTGCATTGTTTAAATTATATATAAAATTCTGATAAAGAATACTGCGCATATCTTGAAAAAGTTGGCACTGGTTGACTATGTTGGAACTTATTATAGAAACCAACTCTATGCTTATCCAAATTAAAGGTTAAGGGAGTTTTTCAGTATAGACTTGACCAGCTGGTTTCATAACTGTTCTTTGACCATTGTCACATCCTGGACTTGGTTCACAGGCTTCTTGGAAAGGAGTGAGATTCTTATACACAAATATATTGTCTTTTAAGTTAAACTGCAAATCTCCTACGCCTTCCAAATACTTCTCACTCTTAGTAGTCACATTCACAATAATGGCTTTTGTTGGCATATGCCCTCCACAAGCGTAGCAATCACCTAACATCATAGCTACAAACTTATCCTCAACTATCCGTTCAATGTAAGCTACTCCTTTACCTGCATATTTGCTTGAACCCACCTCGTTAGACCATACTTCTTTTGAAGATAGATTACTTAAATTAACTTGGTACACTCTATTAACTAAATTATCAGGATATTGAGATGAAGCTTCTTCATCTATATCGAGTGACACATAAAGCATATTTTTTGTATTATTAAGTTTAAAACTGCCAATTCCTAGTATTTGGCTTGTGATATTAAGAGTAATACGTCTTGGGTTTGAAAGCTTCTTGTAATCAAATGGTTGATATCCAACCCCATTAGCTTTCCGTAATGAACCAATATAAGGACTGGATTTTTCAGCTGCTCCTGGCTCAAAATACTTCTGCCCCTGCTTATTGGTAAAGAATATCGCTTCTACATCTTCATAAGTATCAAAATATACAACGTTCTCTTGGGGAGTGGTATCTGGGGTTGGAACAGCAGTTGAAGTTGGCAATTGTTGGGTCTGTGTACTTGTAATTGTCGCTTGTGGTTGTTGGTTAGTATTTGGAGAGACATTATTACTTGTTTTTTGCCCAAGAACAAATGCACCTGCTCCTACAATAAGTAAGAGAATAATGCCACCAATTACTATTGAAATGTTACCTCTTTGGTTAACCACTATATTAATCATTACATTAAACATTAACACAATCAGTAAGTTCTAACCATACATTCAGGGTAATTTAGGAAGGTTGTTATAACAAGCTAAAGTATAGTGCTGCGGGACATGGATTCGAACCATGATAGATAGCTCCAAAGGCTATCGTCCTACCATTAGACGATCCCGCAGGATTAAGTAACAAGGGGAATTTTAACAGAATTCGGGTGGATTTTGTTATACTTTTATTGAATGCTTGTAACTAACATCATTTTGTATCTGACTTCGTTTGTGGCGATTTGGGTGGGGGCCGGACTTATTATTCAGTCTGTTGACCAGATTGCTAAAAAACTCAAGTTATCCCCATTTCTGATTTCATTTTTTCTTTTGGGACTTTTGACTTCTATTCCTGAGATGGCTGTAAGTTTCAATTCGATTATTGAGAAAAGACCGGAGATTTTTGTGGGGACTTTACTTGGAGGAGTGGTGGTGATTTTTATGCTGATTGTGCCACTTTTAGCGATTTTCGGGAAGGGAATTAGTATTAACCATCAGTTGAGCCGGAAGAATTTGCTTTTAGCTCTCGCGGTGATGGCGGCGCCTAGTTTGACTGTTCTTGATAATAGGGTTACGAATTTTGAGGGTCTTTGTTTGATGGCTTTTTACGGGGTGTTGTTTTACTTTATTCAGCGGAAACATGGGATATTTGACCATGAACATAAGGAAGTTTTTTCTCTAAAGGCTTATTCATTCTTAGATTTGATTAAAGTAGCAGCAGGAATTGGGATTGTTTTTATTTCAAGTAATTATATTGTTGAGCAAACTATTTATTTTTCTTCAGTTTTTAGCATTCCGACTTTTTACATCAGCTTAATAGTCTTGTCTTTAGGAGCGAACCTGCCTGAGTTGTCACTGGGGATAAGGGGGGTTCTTTCGGGCCATAAAGATATTGCTTTTGGTGATTATTTAGGATCTGCTTCTGCGAACACTTTATTGTTTGGATTTTTTACAGTACTAAATGACGGCGAAGTTTTAACAGAGAATAGCTATTTTATTACAGCGCTGTTTATAGTAGTCGGACTTGGGATGTTTTACTTTTTTTCTAAATCAGAGAAGAATATTTCTGTCAGGGAGGGATATTTATTGCTTTGTGTGTATGTGGCTTTTGTGGTTTATGAATTAGGGAAAGAGATCATCTTTTAAGCGAGAATTACTTTATGTCACCATTTAAGACTTCTGCTGTTTTCTTGATCGGTGCTGTAAGATAAGGGAAATCTTTAGAGAGTTTGTGGGCCAGCGAAGGTTTGGCGCGTTCTATTTGGTGTAGTATGGAGCGCTCTATATAGCCAGTGTCGGTTCTTCGGAGCATTTCTTCAAGCTCTAAATCGGGCTTTTTAATACCAATTTCTTTCCTAATTTCGGCGAGAACTTCTAAAGCTTTAGTAATTTCTTCTTCAGCTATTAAATTAACCCGAAGATGGACTTCTTCGCGCAAGGTGCTGACGAGTGAAGATCGGTTTTGAGAAACCAGAATAAAGATAGCAAGAAAAATAGCTTCCAAAGAGACAATCATTGTTAAAAGACCAAAAGGGAAAGGATCAAAAGGTATGGCGCCAGGGATGACTTCTATATTTAGAGTGATCCAGGCTGCGAAAAAGATGATATGGAAAATCAGAAAAGGAGTTGAGCCACAGACTTCGGTTAAGTCGTCGGATATTTGTGTCAGGATTGAACGGGAGCGTAGGGATTTAGCTTCGAAGGATTTAAAGAACTGCCTTCTTCTCTCTGTTGCCTGGACGTTTTGATTATTGCTGAGGCCGCTTGCTGAATCCCCAGTTTTAGGGATGTCGGTTTTTTTCTCTGGTTCTTGGGGCATATGTTAATAGTGCTACTTTAATGTGTCTGGAGTCAAGGGTTGGTCGAGATACGAGATAGATTTTAGCGGTTGGAGAAGACTGAGGATTTTTTGATTAAGCGGGCGTTGTAAACAATTTCCCGGATCTCGCCATCTTCGCCTTCTATTTCATTTACGCCAGCCATTCTGGCATACTCTTGGAGGTAATCGGAGAGAGAACCGAGATTTTCTTTGAGTTCAGATTTTAATTCTTTAACTTTTTTATCAAGTTCAGCAGCTTGAGGCTGTTTTAAAATCTGCTGTCTTGTCCCCTGTTTTACTTTGCTGGCTTCTTTGGCTATTTTATCGTGCTCCTGATATGTTGGATCATTGGTAAAGATGTCATCAAGCATTTCTTTATGCTTGCGGGTTTCGGTGGTTAGGGTTTCAATTGTGGAGATATGCCCTTTGATTAGGGATTCCATGCTAAGGAGGACTTCGGAGTTTTTGGCACCTGGCTCTAAGGAGACCTGAGTGAGCTTGGGTTCAACTACTTCATCTGCTGTTTTTAGTGTATCATCCATAAGTTATTAATTTAGAGTATGCCCAGAGATTTTGCAAGAGTTAAATTTGAAGTACTCAAAGAATCGCGCAATTATCACGCAATAAATCGCGCATCAGCCTCATTTGTCGGCTGATACATAATAAGTAGCAGGGCCTTTACCTTGTTGTTTGATTAGCTCTTTTTCAACCAGGCTTTTAAGTTTCAACTGAGCAGTGCGTTTTGAAATGTTTAATAATTTGACTATATCATCTGATTTTAATGAATTGGAGTTGACTAAGAAGTCGATTATCCTGACTTCATCAGGTTCCAAAACCGTTTGGGCACCTTCTGTATTTTTATCAAAACCGAGGGAATTAATAGTTCTGAAAACTTTGCGGGCTTCAATTAAAAAACCAGCTACGAAATACTCGAGCCAGGGAGTTAGATCCTGACCTTCATGATATTTATCACCCTGAACAATATTCTCAGCGTTGTAATATTCCTGACGGTCTTTATTGTAAAACTCTTCCAGAACTATAATTTTTCTAAAATCCCAGTTGTCTCGGTAGAGACTGAACTGAGTTAAAAGTCTGGCCATTCTGCCGTTGCCGTCTGAAAATGGGTGAATTGAAACAAATTGCAAGTGAACTAATCCAGCCTTGAGAACCGGGTGGAGCTGTTCTTTTTCAGTGGCTTTTTTATACCAGTCAACCATTTCTTTAATAAGTTTTTGCACCGAATCCGCATTGGGTCCCTGGTATCTTAACTCCTCTGTTCCGTCTCCATTATCATCAACAACATAAATTTCACCGGGTCTGAATTTTCCTAATTTTTCCTCAGGCAAAAGCCCTTTCATGGCGATTCTATGCAGATCAAGAATTAGCGCAGCTGAGAGTTCAGTCTTTTCTTTTGCCAACTTCTCGACTTCTTTAACGGCGTTTTGGTAATTTTTGACCTCAAGGATACTTCTGTCATCGGCTGCGACAGTCATGCCTGATAACACGCGACTTACTTGATGCTCAGCTAAACTATTTCCTTCAATTGAGGTTGAAGTATGAACCATTCTAATTAAGGCTTCCCGCTTTAATTGGAGTTCGTTTAGAGGTAGGACGCGGGAACGTTCAACAACTGCTTTAATTTCAGCAATCTCAGCTACAGCGGATAAAACATCAGGGGAAATAGTGAACTTGGGCTTGTACACATTGGTATTATACCACACATTGCGCGATATATTGCGTTATTCTGCGCGATTCGGTTTATGATATTTTGTGCCTGTTACGCGATTATTTGCGTGATTCTTACGCGATTAAATGAAGAGGCCTTCGAGGGGGCCGGCGGAATAGTCGTTGGCGCGTTTGGGGTAGAATTCGCGGGAGCAGAGGATGATCATGTTGGCGAAATCTGCCCAGTCTTTTTTGGGAACTATTTTCATTAACTCTTCTTCAATTTTTACAGGATCATTATCATTTTCGGTTAGGCCTAGTTTAGGAGCAAGGCGCATGACGTGAGTGTCAACTACTACGCCTTCATTTATTTTGTAGGCGTTACCGAGGACGACGTTGGCGGTTTTCCGGGCGACTCCCGGGAGATCGTCGAGGTCCTGCATGTTTTTGGGCACTTCCCCACTATGCTTTTCAACCATTTGCTTTGAGGCTTCGACGATATTCTTGGCTTTATTAATATGGAAGGTGACTTTTGAAATTATTTTATCTACTTCCTCCAGCGTGGCTTTAGCCATAGCTTTGGGGTCTGGGTATTTTTTGAAAAGATCGGGGGTTATGGAGTTTACTAATTTATCGGTGCATTGGGCGGCCATGATTGTTCCTATTAAAAGTTCGAAGGGGGTTTTGAAGTTTAGGGCGGTTATCGGGTTAGGGTAGATTTTTCTTAAGCGCTTAGTTATTTCGGCAACTTTTTCCTCTTTTGTCATTTCAAATTCAATAGTATACTAAAAGGCACACGCAATCAAGCGCGTTTACCTTATGAAAAAGCGGTGGACAAGAGAAAACCTGATAGATGCCGCAAAAAGCAGTTATAGTATTAGAAATGTTATTAGGATGTTAGGGCTGAAGCCGGCAGGAGGAAATTATGCGCAGATTAATAAATTTATTCTTCTGTTTCAAATAGATATTGCCCATTTTAAAGGCAGAGGCTGGAACAAAGGGCTTACAGGAACAGGCGTGCCACGTATATCGCTAGAAAAAATTTTAGTTGCTGGTTCTTATTTTCAAAGTTATAAACTCAAAAAAAGATTATTTAAAGAGGGTTTCAAGAAAGTGCTCTGTGAGGAGTGCGGCTGGGCAAAAAGGTCAGAGGATGGTAGAATACCTCTTGAGTTGGATCACATTAATGGTGATAGTACAGATAATAGGATTGAGAATTTGAGAGTGCTTTGTCCGAATTGTCATAGTCTGAAACCTACTCATAGAGGAAGAAATCGTAAAGTTCAGTTATAATAGCTGGTGTGGTGGAATGGTATACACGCTTGCCTTAAGAGCAAGTGGGAGCAATCTCGTAAGGGTTCGAGTCCCTTCACCAGCACTCGTCGAAGGTTCTTTAAAAATTTAACACGGGGACTAGTTCATCGGTAGAACGCTCGCTTTGGGAGCGAGAAGTACAGGGTTCAATTCCCTGGTCCCCGACCAGATTCAGGTTCCAGTATTTATACTGGGTTCTGAATTTGGTTTGAGGCAAAGGGAATTTAAGCAAATCTCTGATTCGGTTCAACTTTTTGCTTTGCAAAAAGGATTCTTCCCTGGTCACCACCCCAAACTCTCTATATTCCAAGCTACTCTGCTATGATCTCCTCTATGAAGCCGAAGATTTTTTTACAGTGTTTACAGGAAGGATTTACACTAGCCAAAAGTAGCCTGGACATTTTTCTAATAAGCCTCCCTCTTTCACTCTTCTCTTTTCTAAGTATATTTATTCACGATTCTCTTTTTGGAACACTTAACTTAATTGCACTTCTTTTAAGCAGCAGTTTTAATATGTCCCTGCCTCTTTTTCTGCAAAAAAAACAACTGAACGGGAAATCAAATTATAAAGGTATATTGTTAATAACTTTGAAGAGTACTAAACGGATAATTTTACCCGGTCTTCTGATTTTCTTTATTCTAGCTGTGATCCTTATAGCTCTGGTAATAGCAATTTACAGCATAATTCCTTTAAGTCAGGCTCAAATCCAGGTGGTTGCTAAAAGTTCTCTCATCTGGTGGAAAATTTTCTTTGCAGTGTTAAGCATTTTACTTCTGATTTTTGAATTTACATCTTTCTACTTTTCGTTAGAGAATAAAGGACTGTTTGAATCTATGAGAAGAAGCATATTAACAGCCTTTAGAAATTTGCCATATCTTTTCTATTTAACAGTTATAAATCTAGTTGCTTTTTTACTCGCACTATTAGTTCCGGCTGAATCTCAAATAGGGCAATTTGCTATAAGTATAGTTAGCTTTTTCATTAGATTTATACTCACTTCTACAACATTTATTTACTACCAAAAAGTCATCAAGAAGACTTAACAATATCCTATAGTTGACATATTCACCGTTGAAAACTTATAATTAGCACCTACTACTTTATATTAGCGGGTTGTATTTACGTTCGGGATTCTGACAAAATTAACACAGGGAGAATAAATTTATGGTTGCAAAAAATAAAAAAGATAAAGCTTTGAATGAGCTTGAGAAAATTGCTTTTAGTATAACTACATCGATCGGGACGCCGGTTTCTGTTATTGTGCATTCTGCTGTTTTTGGGAGTTTTTTTCTGCTCTTGTTAGTAGGAGTGAGTTTGGACCGGGTGTTACTGGTTCTGACAACGGTTCTTTCTATTGAGGCTATTTATTTATCACTTTTTATCCAGATTACTGTCAATCGCAATACTAAGTCATTGGAGGAAGTCGAAGAGGATATCGAGGAGATTCAGGAAGACGTTGAGGGGCTTGAGGAAATGCAAGAAGAGATTTCGGAGGAAATTGATGATATTCAGGCTGAGGATATTAAGGAAGATATGCGTGAAGAAGAAGCTAAGATTTCGCTTAAGAATATAGAAGATGATTTGGAAAAATTAGTAAGCGATATTTCCAGCTTAAAAGGCAGCCTACCGCCAAAACAAAGTTCAAAGAAATATCTTAAGGGATAACGGTCTGGATACTTTGAAGTGTGAGGTGAGATATTCTTGATATTGAATATTTGACGATTTACGGATTACAGAGTTCTGCTTTCAAGTTCAAAAAATTCCCACTACTTACTTGAAGAATTCGAATGTATAATCTATCCAAATGGACTGCATCTTTTGCAAGATAGTCAAAGGCGAGATTCCTTCTTTCAAAGTTTGGGAGGACGAGAAAAATTTGGCATTTCTTTCTGTTTCCCCTATTAAACCCGGACACACTTTAGTTATTCCTAAGAAACATTCTGATTATTTATTTGACATGGAAGACTCTGAGCTTGCTGAGCTTATTAAATTTAGTAAGCCGGTTGCCGATAAACTTAAATCAGGATTGAAGCCTAAAACAGGTAAAATTGGGGTTATGGTGGCGGGTTTGGAAGTCGCACATACTCATATTCATCTGGTGCCTTTAGACAGTGAGGGAGATTTGAATTTTGCTAATGCAAAACCAGCTGGTCAAGAAGAATTGCAGAGAATTAATGAAGTAATATCTCAAGTTTTAATTTAGCTTGTTATAAAGTAAATGGAAGATTCTGAAACAAGTTCAGAATGACAAGCAGGGATTGACAAATTATGAAGACTATTGTGGCTATTATTGATGCCGGTGGAAGAGGGGCAGCTTTGGTTGATGCCTATGCTAAATCTCCTAAGGTTGATGAGATTATTGCGATCCCCGGGAATGATTTGATGCATATTAATACAAATAAGCCGGTGCATATTTACCCGCAACTTAAAACTACCTCCAAAGAAGAGATACTTAAGATTTGTCAGGAATTTCAGGTTTCTTTGATTAATGTGACTCAGGATAATGCTGTAGAAGCCGGGGTATCAGATTTGTTGCGGCAAAACGGGTTTAAGGTGGTAGGGGCTTCGCATAGTGTGGGGAGGATTGAATGGGATAAAGCCTGGAGTCGGGATTTTATGAGTAAGAATTTTTTGCCAATTCCTTCATATAAAGTCTGCAGTCACCAGGAAGAAGGGATTCAATTTTTAAGAACCCAGAAAGATCAGGCCTGGTTTATTAAAGCGGCAGGATTAGCTGAGGGAAAAGGAGTGATTCCGGCGCGGAATAACATGGAAGCTGAGGTTGCGATCGAGGAGATGGCGAAATTTGGAACTGCGGGACAGACTTTTCTTATTGAGCAGGCGCTTATTGGAGAGGAATTCTCGGCTTTTGTGGTTTCAGATGGTAATTCTTTTCAGTTTATGGGCGCGGCACAAGACCATAAGCGGGCTTTTGATAATGATGAGGGCCCGAACACAGGCGGGATGGGCTGCTCTTCCCCACCTTTGGTAATCGATGCCAACATTCAAACGCAGATTGATGAGATTTTTGAGAAAACTTTTGAGGGACTTAAGAAAGAAAATTTACCTTATCAGGGGGTTTTGTATTTGGGAGGAATTGTGGTTACCGAAGGAAACTTAAAAAAGGTCTACATCATTGAATTTAATGCCAGATGGGGAGATCCGGAAATCGAGTGTATTATGCCTGGTATTCATAATGACATTTATGAAATTGGCCTACTTATTAATGAAGGTAAATTAAATCAAACTCAAATTCAATACGACGGCCGAGCCAGAATTGTTGTTGCTGCCTGTTCACTTGGGTATCCGGAGGATTATTCCAAAGTGAAAGGTAAGGAAATAGTCGGTTTAAATAAGCTGATTCAAGAGCCAGGAGTTAGAGTTTATGGATCAGGAACGAAAGTTGTAGATGGTAGATATATTGCAAATGGCGGAAGATTATTTTATGTGGTTGCGGAGGGTAAAGATGTTTTAGAAGCTCGAGAGAAGGCGTACAGAGCATTAGAGAAAGTTTCTATTCCGGGAGAAAATGGAGAGGATTTATTGCATTATAGAAAAGATATTGGGTATAGGGATGTTAAGAGAGTTACAGATTTCTCAAGCTAAATCTTACTTAGAATTGATTTGAAACTGTAGTTTAAGTTGTCTAGAAAGCTGCCTGTAGAATGAAAAGCTGTATAGGAAAGCGATCCGTTTTGAGGAATATTGTTTACTATAATTTCCGTTTCATAAGTTTCTCCGTCATATGGGATAACTAACTCCTCTTCTTTCTTAACTATTTCTGGCTGATTAATTGTTAGTGCATAAGTTTGGCCAGCTGAGTCTGGAATAGCTGGGAATTTAAACATTAAATTATAGTCATCCCCTATCGAACCTGCATTAATTTTTTGATTGAAAACGGAGAAACCAGTTTTAGAAGCTAATGAGATAGTAATGTTACTTCTATTCCTCAAGCTAATATTTTTAAACCTGACTTCAAGTCCATTAAAATTATTGTTATTGATTTTTATGTTTTGAGTAACTGATGTATTCTCAACCAAAATTATTCGGCTTTGTTCGGCATTACGGGATGAATCAATTAAGCGACCGAAGAGCATGAGTGGAATATGAGCTAAAAGGATAAAAATAACTAATGAAATTAGCCAAACCGGAAAAAGTTTTAAGAGGCTTATCTTGTCAAAACCTAATGTTCTGAAATTAAAATTACCTCTGAAGATCTGAAAACTAAATAGACCTGTGCAAACGACTAGCAAAGCACTCAGTAGACTTTGTATCTGAGCACCTAAACCGACTTTATCAACAAATAAGCGTATTGATGGAATTGAATCAAAGCTCTGATTGATGGCTTTTAGAGTTCCCAGACCGACGAATTTATCATCTATTAATAGACTTACACCCAAGTAAGCGATCAAGAAAACTAACGTTTCAACCCAGCCAATAACTTTTTTAACTAGGAGCAGAACCAGAAGAGGCATCAACCAAACCATCCATTGAGGATGAAAATTACTGAGGGTTAGAAGTAAGGCTAAGACGATAAAAACGACTGATTCTAGGAGAGGTTTTTTTATATAGTTAAGGAGCAGTACCCCAAGAATTAAAAGATAGGCCACTAAGAATATCGGTAAAGACTTGCCACCTCCTAATTCTATAGAGGCTTTGAATAACCCGTTCGTTAGATTAGAAAGAAAAACTGATTTCAAAGCAACTACCGAAGTCAAGATTGGAGCCAGGCAAAGTAGAAATACTACAGCAAAGGAAATGACACCGGATATCTTTTTAAGAATGGAACGACCGTCATAAATTAAGAAGATTGGCAGTAGAAGGAGAGGAAAAACCTTTACTGCTGCTGCCAAGCCGAGTATTCCATAGGCGAAGGTTAATTTATTCTTACGCCATAGATAAATAGAAAGTAATACAAAGAAGGCTGCTATAATGTCGAATTGGCCGAAGAAATAAATGGCATATATGGAGAATGGGTTTAGAAGCCATAAAGCTGCAGCCAAACGTTTTCTGCCGATTGGAGCGAGTGCTATTAGAAGCATAGCTGCTAGAAAATCAAACAGTAGAATTGGCAGCTTCATAACAAACAGATCGCGAAACATACTAGGGTTATTCTCTAAATGAAGGAAGCTTGAGTCATTAAGCCAGCCTTGGAAGTTGGGACTAAACATCCAGGCGTTTACGTAGCGGTGAGTGTTGTATAGAACATAAATAACCGGCGGATAGTGCAAAGGAGTATTCTGCTTGATTCCCTGCTCATACCCTGCTGCAATATTACCTATGGCCAGATTGGCTTCCATGTAGTGACCTTTTAAATCGGTATGAAAGAAGAGGCCGGCAAAAACGAGACGGAGAAAGATCGCAATGAGAATTAAACCCACCCACCAAGAATCGAATCTAAACTTTAAGTGCCGCATATGAAGCTAATTTGATAATAGCACAGCTTAAGCTATGGTAATATGGATTTTTGTATTTAATCTGGTAAAATATATCCCACGCGGGTGTAATTCATCGGTAGAATGTCACTTTTCCAAAGTGAACGTAAGGGGTTCGATCCCCCTCACCCGCTCCTAACGGGGCGCTATGCTCCGAAAAGTCCCGAATATATTGATATAAGGGGCTGATCGAGGGGTTTAATGTACCGGAATAGTCCCAACTGATTCCATCGGGATACATCGAACCCAAGAGAACTTTGAGCTGCTTTATACTTGATCTTTTATAAGTTTCTCCTAAATCTGCCAGTATCGTTTTGATAAATGTTGTTAAAGCCTCAACATTATATTTATCAGTCGTAGAATCTTCTTTCGCAATTTGAGCCTTAGTAATCTTATCCTTAATATAACCACACTTTATGCTCATTTGGATAAAATATTTGTGATAAAAGGACAAAAAATAAAGTCCGGCGAAGTTATTGGTTAGGAAGGATCGACAGGTTGGTCAACCGGACCGCATTTACATTTTGAAGTGAGAGTTTATGGTATACCGGTTAATCCGAGGACTTTTCTAGCAAGCTAATCTCAAGTATAATTCAATAGTGGTAAAGAAAAATCATCATTCAGTTAGTCATTCCGGCAAGGGGAAGACTACTGCTGCACTTCTAGCAATCTTTTTGGGTGGTATAGGTATTCATAAATTTTATTTAGGACAAGTCGTTTGGGGAGTTCTTTACATTCTCTTTTGCTGGACTTGGATTCCAATGATAGTTGGGTTTATTGAAGGGGTAGTTTATTTATTTACATCCGACAAGGATTTTTCTGCAAAATATGGTTAGAAGTATATGGATACAATAAAAATTGGCAAAAATATCAAAAAAGCTAGAAAAGCAAAAGGCTTAACTCAAGTGGAAGTTGCAGAAAAAGTGGGAATTCATCCAAACTATTTTGCAAAGATCGAACGCGGAGAAATACAACCTGTTTTAGATACATTGGAGAAAATATTCAAAGTTTTAGGGGTAAAGTCTTCGGAAATTCTGCCTTTTTAGTTATTTGTAACCTTCGTAACCTTTTTAGCTGTCTTTTTTACAACCTCAACAAAAAATTCAGCAGTTTCCTGCATACTATCGAGCCTTTTAATCGCTTCTCCTCGAGTAGCAGGAATGCCTGGAAGGTTAGTCCTTATAAATTCAACTGCTTTCTTAATATCTTCCTCAGAATGTGTCAGATGCTTCCGTGTTGTAGCAAATCTCATAAAATTCTGCCTAAGTTTAGAAAATTAAACATTTGTTATTTAAATAATAACACCCCAATACTTACCAGTATTGAAGCAATGATTTTTTTAAAAAGATTATCTCTTTCATTTAAGAATAACGCAGCTAGAATAATCGTTACAACTGCAACCGATTGACCAATTGGAGCAATTTGAGAAGCAGTTCCACCGCTTTGATAGGCTAAATATAAG
>Ga0163148_10005209_pt1 | contig 13096 bp, 9 predicted proteins | sample OliLakLV19MP7P2_FD_148606 | JGI IMG/M metagenome (GOLD analysis project Ga0163148, IMG submission 148606) | Freshwater microbial mat bacterial communities from Lake Vanda, McMurdo Dry Valleys, Antarctica- Oligotrophic Lake LV.19.MP7.P2 | ecosystem: Environmental > Aquatic > Freshwater > Lake >... | reverse complement strand
CATTTGCTCCAGGAACATGTACACCAGCAGGTATAGCTGAAAATACTTCAGCAATCCATACTTCGGTTTATCCAAATCCTTGTAACGATATATTGCATTTGGAAAACAATTTTTCAAAAAATGCAGTAATTACAATTTATGATATTACAGGAAAAATGGTGATGGAGCATTCTATTATTACCAACGATATAACAGTTTCTTCACTTTCTAAAGGAATATATACGTTTGCTATTGCAGTTGATGGGAATAAAGTTTCATACGGGAAGTTTGCAGTTGTTCGATAAAAAGAGGCCTCAATAAAAAAAACGCTTCGTTACTTACGGAGCGCTTTTTTTATTTTCGAGTTTGAATTTCCGAAACTAACATCTACTTAATCATCGCACCTTTTTTCCATTTACGATAAACCTTTTCGTTTTTTTCTAAAGCTTCATGGAAAGCTCCTGCCCAATATGTTTTTACGCTTCCACCTTGCGGACGACCAGTTATTTTTTCTTGAAGTAAAATGTTCTTTGTTGCTACATCAAATACAATACAATAATAAGTAGCAAGTTCTTCAATGCTGTTGTAACTTTCCACTAAATAAATCACTCCAATTCCTTCTGTTGCAATTCCATTAAATGATTTGATAATATTAGGGAAGGTGGTTGTGTTTAGAGCGTAAGAATTAGAAAAAGCAATTAAACTATCGCTCTTATATCTTTGACCTCTTGCTAAAACACTATCAATATCAAAATAAATATACTCTTTGTCAAATGCTTTCCCAATATCATATTTTTGTCCTTCTTTTAAAGGAATCATATTCCAGTCTTTGAAAAAATGTTTAACTACATAGTCGGGTGTTTTGTAGAAGTTGCCATGAATGCTGGGTTGACCGATAAATTTACAGCGGCTGAAATCCAATCCATACCACACCATTTTTTTTTCAGTAAACACATCCGCACTTGTAAATATTTTTTGTCCAGAGAGATTTAAATTAACGAAGCTTGCGAAAATTAATAGGAGTAAAACAGGTTTTTTCATTTGGAGTAAATTGGTTTTTTTAATGGCTTACAAGTGATAGTTTTTTGGTCTTTACAGGGTTTGAATACATGGTAATAAACAAATTGAAAAGCGATTGCTCATCACCTTTTAATTTGCTTGTTTTTTGTTTGATATAATTTATGAAATTATTTTTTTCTTCTTCAGTATAGTAGGAGCTGAATTCTGTTGACTTGTGTGCTATATCATTTGCAATGTAATTCACCGGCCATAATTTGTAATTAGTAAAGAGTTGTTCATCTATAATATTTACTAGCTGTTTTATCTTTTCGTTTTCGTTGCTGATTTTTTCTAAGCCCAACAGTTCATGGTCTATTGGTTTTCCAACAGCCATGTGTATTCGGCCTTTCGGTTGCATAATACCTGTAAGTATACTATTCAAATCTTCTCCAGGAGCTTTTACATATTTTGAATGAAGAGAAGACAAGTAGGATTCTTGAACTTTTAAATCATCACAAGGTTCGTATTCGTAGGATATGCTTAAAGGAACAATTTTTAATTGTCTGATGCTTTCCGAAAAGTTTTTGCCGCCACTCATGTTTAACATTTTAATTAAACCGGTTTGAGTCATGTCATTTCCATCTTTTGTCCTGCCATTACGTTGAGCAATCCACACCGAAACATTTTTTTCTGAAACTGTATGGCGGATGTACGCAGACAGTTTTTGAGAGATTTCATATAATTCGCGACTGTTTCCTTCGCGTAGTACAGTAAACATACGGTTCAGTTTTCCGAAATCAGTAATAAAACCACCTTGCATTAAATTGTCTCCAAAAGTGATTTCGCTAGTTTGAAAGCCTTGCTCTACTAGTAGAATTTGAAGAATAGCTGAATCCAGTAAAATATCGCGATGATTTGCAATGTATAAATAAGCACTGTTGGGATCTAAATTCTCGAATCCGCTGCATGTTAATCCTGTAGAAGAACGAGAGATAATGACACGAATGGCCTGATGCATAAATTCCAACTGAAAAGCCATATTACTGGTAACTTTATCAGCTTTTGCGAAAGCTTCTTCCTGTGTCATAGTTGGCCAAAGGTGATTAACCAGCTTCATGAACAAGGGGTCATTTTGCAATCTGCGCATTACTGCACGCGCTTCATTGTCGTAATACGGACGAATATCATCAAAATTAAAGTTCTCAGTCATAGTTTAGTTTTTCTTCATTGAGGGAACTAAAAATACTAAATTTTGAGAAACAAACGGCATAAATACTTTAAAAAATCGATACCCTGAAACGGCTATTATTGTTATCTTTGCGCTATTGTAAATGATAATGAATATTCTCAAACGATTCGCCCTCTGGTTATTCTACTCCTTTTTTGTGGTAATGGATGTGTTGCTCATTTTATTGGTTTGGTTCATCATTACTGTTACCATTAAAATACCTGTCCCCACTGATTTAACAATTGTTAATTCCACTCGCACAGAAATTGCCCCTGATTTTTACACTCTTAAAAATAATTGGATTAAAAAAAGTGAAACCGGTTTGTGGGAAATTTATGTGGAAGGCGATGGCTTTGAGCGTGGTGTAATTGAAGGGAAACTGAACAAAGAACTTGCAGAAAAGCAAGAAATAGCATTTGTTGATCAGATCAAAAAAATGATTCCTTCTCAGGGGATGTTGAATTACCTCAAATTTTTCATAGCCTTTTTTAATCGGAACCTAGATAAATATATTCCTGAAGAATACAAATTAGAAATATACGGAGAGTCACTTTCTGCTTCCGATCAATTTGATTTTATTGGTCCGAAATATTATAGAATGCTTAATTACCATGCGGCACACGACATTGGTCATGCGCTACAAGATAAAAATATGACAGTGGGTTGCACGGCTTTTGGTGCCTGGGCAGATAAAACAGATGATGGCGCTTTACTGATCGGAAGAAATTTTGATTTTTATGTTGGTGATGCTTTCGCAGAAGATAAACTAATCAATTTTGTAAAACCTACTGAAGGTTATAAATTAATGATGGTTTCCTGGGCTGGAATGATAGGAACGGTTTCCGGGATGAACGAAAAAGGATTGACCGTTACAATCAATGCTTCTAAATCGGAAATTCCAACCGGAGCAGCAACACCTATTTCTATTCTTGCAAGAGAAATATTACAGTATGCAAAAAACATTGATGAAGCATTTGCCATTGCTAAAAAAAGAAAAACATTTGTTTCAGAATCTATTTTAATTGGTTCGCTTGCGGATAATAGAACAGCTACAATTGAAAAAACGCCTTCCAAAACAGAATTATATACATCTGACAAATCTGATTTCATCATTTGTGCAAATCATTATCAGGGAAAAGCTTTTGAAACGGATTTAATAAATCAGAGTAATATTGAAAAAAGTTCATCCAATTATCGTTTAAAGCATTTAACGCAACTGGTAAATGAAATACCAAAAATTTCTGTTAAAGATGCTGCCGCGATATTGAGAAATCAAAAAGGAATAGATGGAAAGGATATTGGATTGGGAAATGAAAAAGCCTTGAATCAGTTGATTGCACATCACTCCGTAATTTTCAAACCTGCTAAATTGCAAGTCTGGGTTTCCACAAATCCTTATCAGCTTGGACAATTCGTGTGCTACGATCTGAATAAAGTATTTGCAGAAGCACCTGGGTTAAAGACAAAAAAAGAATTGTATGAAAAGGAATTAAATATTCCTGCGGATAGTTTTTTGTATTCGAAAGAATTTGCAAAATTTAATGCTTGGAAGTTGATGAAGGAAGCGTTTCAGTTTGCTCATAAACACAAATTAAAATATCCGATAGATGAAAAAATAATTAGTAATTTCATAAAAAGCAATCCAGAATATTGGGAAACTTATTTTATTTTAGGAACTTATTTTTTTGATCAGGAAGAATTTGGGATAGCAGAACTAGAATATGAAAAAGCATTAAAGAAAGAAATTACTACTGTTCAAGATATTGAGTTAGTAAAAGCACAATTAAAAAAAATAGAAGATTTAAGGGCTAAAGGATTAATTTCATTGCGAAGTTCGTGTCAGGGCGACCAATAAGAATTAGTAATTCGTATATTCGTAAAAATTCGTTATCCGTAATGATTATAGGAATTGGAACAGACATAGCAGAAGTGCCACGCATCGCAAAAAGCATTGAGAACAATAGCTTTAAGGAAAAAGTGTTTTCTAAAGTGGAGATTGCTTATTGCGAATCAAAAACAAATTTTGCAGAAAGTTTTGCTGCACGTTTTGCTGCGAAAGAAGCATTTTTTAAAGCATTGGGAACAGGCTGGAGAGGCGGAATGGCATTTAATGAAGTGGAAGTGGTGAATGATGAATTAGGAAAACCAACTTTAGTTATTGTAGGAACAACAGCAGAAATTATTAAAGAAAAAAACATTAAAACAATTCATGTTTCATTGTCGCATGTAAAAGATATGGCAATGGCGACTGTTGTTTTAGAAGGATAGTTCAAAGTTTGTTAGTTCAAAGTTGTTTGCGATTTGTGATTTACTTTTAACTGTCATCCCTTGCCACGACACGGGATCTCATAATTGTGTGAAGAGTTTATATTTAACAGATTCCTTGTCGTAGTAGGGAATGACGTTTTTGAAAAATATTTTTATTAGTATGATTCCCATTATAGAAACAAAATCGCTCTCCGAACAAAAAAAGCATCAGGAAACACTATTGCCTGCCTTGCTTCAATATGTTTCAGAGCGTTCTAAGTTTTATTCTGAATTGTTTCAAAAGCACAACATCGATATTTCTAAAATTAAAACCTTAGAAGATCTTTTGCAAATCCCCGTTACCACCAAAGACGATATTCAAAATCGTAACGATGATTTCATTTGTGTAGCACCAAGCAAGATTATTGATTATATTACTACGTCTGGTACATTGGGTGATCCTGTTTTGTTTCCGATGACCGACAAAGATTTAGATCGTTTGGCATATAACGAATGCATTTCTTTTGAATGTGCGGATTCAACAAGCGATGATATTTTTCAATTGATGACCACTTTGGATAAGCGATTCATGGCTGGATTGGCTTACTTTTTAGGAATCAGAAAGTTGGGAGCAGGAGTGGTAAGAGTAGGAGGAGGAATTCCTGAATTGCAATGGGATACCATTAATCGCATCAACCCAACAGCATTTGTTACTGTTCCATCTTTTTTATTAAAACTAATTGAATATGCCGAAGCACATGGCATCGATTATAAAAACACTTCCATCAACAAGGCAATTTGTATTGGCGAATCGTTAAGAAATGAAGATTTTAGTTTAACAACACTCGGACAGCGCATCAAAGATAAGTGGGATATTAAATTATATTCTACTTACGCGTCTACAGAGATGAGTGCAGCGTTTACTGAATGTTCGGAAGGAAAAGGCGGTCATCATCACCCTGAATTAGTAATTGTAGAGTTTTTAGATGAAGAGAATAAACCCGTTGCAGAAGGCGAACCAGGAGAAGTTACGATAACAACATTGGGAGTAGAAGGAATGCCCTTGTTGCGTTTCAAAACAGGTGATTTGTGTTCACATTATACGGAGCCTTGTAGCTGTGGTAGAAAAACAATTCGTCTGGGTCCAATTGTAGGAAGAAGAAAGCAAATGATTAAATACAAAGGAACAACCTTATATCCGCCTGCATTGTATGATATTTTAAATAATATTGATGGTGTAACAAATTATGTGGTAGAAGTGTATACGAATGAAATTGGTACGGATGAAATATTAATTCGTATCGGTTGCGAAAACATTCCCGAAAATTTCGAAAAGGATATTAAAGATCATTTTAGAGCCAAATTGCGCGTTGCTCCGCAGGTAAAATTTGAGGACATTGATGTAATTAATAAAATACAATTTCCGGAGTTAAGCAGAAAGCCAGTTGTTTTTTTTGATAAACGATAAAAGTAGCTATTGCGAATAAATTTGCAATAGCGATAAAAGAAAAGGGCAAGCATTGAATCAATGCTTGCCCTTTTCTTTTAGGAAACCCTTAGTTATTTTGCCAATTGCATTTTAATCATTGTGTCTTGTTTACCTTTAATATAAACTTCTAAGATAAAGACTTTATCAGCTGCTTCAAATATTCTTGAAGTTTTAAATTGAAACGCTTCTGTTCCTTGTATGTCTGTAATGTCGAAGATCGAATGCTTTTCAATAGCTCCTGTAGCATCATCAAGCTTGTATGCGGTTAAGAATCCTCCACGTCCATCCTTGTGTCTTTCAGGTACTTCGTCAATACCTAAGTCTGCATTCTTAACGTTGTCCAAAAATAGAATATAACTAGCGTCCTTTCCTTTCATATACTTAACACTCATCCCTCTTTTTGCTGGAGGAATTGTAGCCGTTCCACTTCCTCCGATTATCATACCGCTGGAAGCATCACCACCTACACCTGACTGCGTTTTAGGTAATTTTTTCATCCATAATAATTTGCCGCTTTTATCAAATTTAGTGGCGACCAGATCTCCGAAATAAAATACATATTTCATTTCTGTGCCTACCATTTCTTTTCTGGTATATTGTTGTTCACCCACAATGGTCGTACTTCCGGTGGCATCTACAGATACATCGATCAACTTCAAATCGTTGATCCCTGCTTTGCCAGCACCTTCTCTCTTTTCATTTTTCTCTTTTGTTCTTTTGGATTCATATTGATTTATTAAATCAATTGGAAATTCAAAATCATATTTGTGTAAGACTTTTCCATTCTGATCCATTTTGAAACTTAATATACCGTTGGTATTGAAGCTGGTAACGCCTCCGCCATTCCAGTTATACATTACATCCATTCCGTTTGCATAATAACCTATGCAGTTCATATTGCCATCTTCAGTTTCTACAAGGTTAAATTGCTGAAAAACCAACTTCCCGTCAATATCTATTTTGTTTGGTTTAGTTTTCAGGTCACTGCCTATGTTTATTAGTTCAAATTGTTTAGAGGCATTGATATAGGCTAACATATAGGCTTTACCATCTTTGTTTACGCCATAAGCAAGGTTGTTCATTACTTTTTCGGTATATGGCATTTTTACTTCTCCACCCCATTGCTTCTCCATTTTTGTATTAAAAACATAAAAACCAAGAATATCCTTGTTTATTGCATCACTTTTTTCTTCAGGTTTTAATCTGTATCGGATAAGTATTTTAGAGTTATCATATGATTTATGAACTTCAAATCTGATAGGAGCCCCTAAGCCGAACATAGACATAGCTGCAACATCTCCATAAGAGCTAACTGTTACTTCTTTAGCCGTTGAGAAAAGTAGCTTCGGGTTTTCGAAAGTCCCATCCTTCATATTTACTTCTCTAGAATAAAGGTCTTCTTTCTTTCCCTTTTTATCGAAAGAAGAAAACACATAAAATAGCTTATCGCCAACTTGTAATACTTTTTGAACTTTATTGTATGGAGGGAAATCTTCATACATTTTGTTACTTAGTTCCTTCATACTTAAAATATCATATCTTTGTATGGTAACTTCTTTACCCTTTGTTTTTACAGAAATGGTATAGCCTTTTCCATCAGAAAAATACTCCTTGCTGCCCGCATCAACTACCTGATAGGGAGTTCCGAGAGTAACGTTGAAATCTTTTGATAATTTAACTTGAGCGAATGTTACTGTTTGAAATAGCAACAGAACTAGTAATGTGAGTTTTATGTTTTTCATATTCATATTAATTTTTCATAAATATAGACATTTTTTACTATTAATTCCGATTCATGTATTTGGAGTGGGATTTCTTTTTATCTTGTAGTCAAATTAAGCTATGAGCCATATGAAAACCAAATTGATCACTCCTTTTATTGCACTTTTCGTGTTTAGCAATGCATTGTTTTCACAAAAAAGCCCCTATACTATTAAACAATCCGCTGAATTTCCGGACAGTAAAGGTGTTCCTTTGTGGCAAACTAGTGCCTTTCCAAATGGTGATGTGTTGCTAACGTTTGCCAAAGGTGAAAAGTTAGACAAAGTAGGGTTTCAGTATTTTACGAGCGATCTTACTTTGAGCAATAGCACTATGCCAAATTTTAAAGGGTTATATGACAATAAAAAGGCCTATTTGGAAAGTGTGATTGTTATGAATAAAAAATCATACGTTTTTGTAAAAGAAGTGTATAAAGAAACAAAAACCGAAGGGATTTCTGCTGTAGAATTTTCTTCGAGTTCGCTTGATATTAAAGGAGAGCCGGTTAAATTGTTTGAATCATCACGAGGTGTTTATGGTTATTCTTGCACCGTTTCAAATGATAAATCCAAGTTGTTTTATAAATCCAATTTGAGAAATAGAGAAAGAAAAGATGTTTTAAATAAACAGGAATTTGGTTTTTATATGTTTGATGAAAATTTAAAAAAGATATGGGGTGGCGAATATGAAATGCCATACACAGAAGCTAAAATGAGCACATTAGATTATCAGGTTTCGAATGACGGGACGTTATATTTCTTAATTAATGTTCGCAGCTCAGAGGGAAAAGATGGACGATTTGAAATTTTAGTGTATTCAAAAGATAAAAATGAACCTAAAGTTATAGAATTGAAGTTGGATGATTATGCCTTAAGAGATACTTATTTGTATGAAGACAAAGCGAACAATATTGTTGTTGCTGGTTTTTATTCTAAAATGGGTAATCCTTCCATTGATGGTGCCTTCATGGTAAAATTGGATGTGTCGAGTGGTAAGTTTGCGAAAATCGGAGGTGGCTACTATGAAATTCCTTCGGAGTTGATAAAGTCGTTTATGACCGACCGTCAAAAAGAGAAATTAGAGAAAAAAGAAAAGAAAAACGAAGGAAATGATAAAAAGGAATTAGGGATTAGCAACCTAGAGATTAAAAACATTCATTTTTTAGAAAATGGATCAACAGTGATTGTTTCTGAAATTTATTATGTAGTTGTAAGAACTACTACTAATTCAAAAGGGCAAACCACAACAACTTATGATACTTACGCAAATGACATTATTGTATTTAGTATTGATGCTAAAGGTAACTTAGGTTGGATTAAAAAAATTCCAAAACGTCAGCACGAAAATAGTGCTTCAGGAACAGGAATCTCCTTTTCATCAGCAGCAAAAGGAAATCACGTTCATTTATTTTATCTCGACCACATAGAAAATTTTTCATTAAAAGAAAATGAAGCACCAAAAATGCATCAAAGCCGAAGAGGTGGATTTGTTGCCGGAATTGATTTAAATGAAAAAGGGGATGTAAAAAAACACAATATGGGAGCAGCCGAACAGTTCGAAACAAATTTATACATGCGCAGATTTATTGACGGCAAAAAAAACAATTTAGTTGCCGTAGAAAGAAAAAAGAAAAAGAATATGTTGTTCTCAATTGATATAAAATAATTATTAATGACCATAAATTTGAGCATGATGCATAAATCCCTGTTTAGAAAAATTGTTTGCATTGCAATAACGGTGTTGTTGTTTAATGATGGATTAGTTGCACAATATGCAACGGACTACACTCCATTGAAATCCTCTGGAATGTTACCAGAAGAGTTTTTGAGGACAGCCCGTTCATTGTCGGAAGAAGATCTTAAAACAATGGGTTATGGTACTGATAGAATAGCAAAGCAACAATTCACTATTTCCAGTAACTACTTTTTGAGAGATTTACTTTTAAGTGGTGATGTTTTAGTGAATGATCCCTTAACTAATTATGTAAATAAAGTGGCAGATGAATTATTGAAAAATGATCCTGAACTTAGAAAACAACTTCACATTTATGTAACAAAATTACCGGATGTAAATGCTCATGCGTTCGACAAAGGTTTTATTTTTATCAATGCAGGTTTGTTAGCTCAATTGGAAAATGAAGCACAGTTAGCCTATGTTATTGCTCATGAAATTACACATGTTGTAAAAAAACATTCGGTAAACCAATACATCGAAAATATAAAATTAGACAGAGGAATAAGCACATATGAAACAGGCTCCTATGAGGCAAGAGATATTGCTAAATATAGTTTTTCGAAGGATAATGAAACGGAAGCTGATGCTGAAGGTTTGGTTAGGATAAAAGAGTCGGGTTATAGTGTAAAAGCCTTGAGTGGAGCTTTTGATGTGTTGCAATATTCTTATTTACCTTTTGAATTGGTTGAGTTTAAAAAATCTTTTTTTGAAGATGAATTTTTGATTTTACCGGACACATTATTTCTTAAAAAAACTTCAGAAATTAAATCGAATGACGATTACGATGATACCAAAAGTACACACCCTAATATTCGAAAAAGAAGAGGAGCTGTTGAGCCAGAATTAGTGGTTGCTGATGAAGCAAGTCGTAAAAAGTATCTTGTTTCGGAGGAGGAATTTAAAAAAGCAAGAGAAATAGCACGTTTTGAGTCTTGCCGATTGTATTTGATTGACAGAGATTATGTAAATGCAATTTATGCCGCTTATATCCTTCTCGAAAAATATCCGGAAAATTTATATTTAAAAAAGATTGTTGCAAAAGCATTGTATAACATTGCAGTGACAGAATCTAATTCAAATAGAAATAAACCAAAGTATTCTTATAGTGTAGGCAATAATGCAAGATTGAATTCAAAGAGCTATTCAATTCCTGATTATGAAAAAATTGAAGGGACTTCTCAGCGTTTGTATTATATGCTTGATAATTTAAATGCAAAAGAGTTAAATATTATTGCGTTGTCGTATGCTTTTAAAGCACATAAAAAAAATCCAGAAGATGTGGTACTTTCTGCTCTTACAGATAGCCTTTTTTCAGAACTCGTTAATTCAAATGAGTTATATATGGGTGATTTTTCCAAATCTACTAAGGCTCAAATTATCGCATTAGACACTGCGAAGGTGCCAGTTGAAGCGATTGACACTACTGCTGAAGAAAGTAAATATTCTAAAATTAAAAAACAGCAGCAAAAGGTGGAAATTACTACAGATGAAAATTTCACCAAATATGCTTTTGTTGGATTATTGCAAGACAGTGAATTTGTAAAGCGTTATAAAAAAGCATCCAAAGGCTTAACTAAAAAAGAAGAAGAGAAAAAAGATAATTTAACATATAAAGAAAGAAAAAAAAGAGATGAGCAATTAGCAAAAGAGAATAAAAACAAGTATGCCCTTTTGGGTATAGAAAAGGTGTTGTTTTTAGAGCCATTTTATATGAAAGTTAAATCGGCAGGCGGCAACGAAATGATTAATTATTTTGAATCAGAAGAAAAGCAAGTGAAGTTGGCAGAGATACAAAAAAAGTGCGCTGACAGGTTAAAATTAGGCTATGAAACAGTAAATACAAAAAATATGACGACAACTGATATAGATCGTTATAATTTGAACAGTATTTTAAATGATTGGTTGACAGAACGCTTTAATCATGGAGATAATGTTGATGAAATGGTTGTTGGCACAGACGAAATGAAATCGTTGATTGAGAAGTATGGAACAAAATATTTAGCTTGGACAGGTGTATATAATGAGAAAGGTAGAAAGTCCCACAATACTTATTTTTTCATTCTTTTTAATATGGAGTCGGGTGAAGTAATGAAATATGAAACCCGTTTTACAAAATCAAAAGACAATACAGATTTAATTACCTCATTTGTATACAATTCTTTGATGCACGTTTCTAAAAAGCCTAAATAGATGAAAAATTTTATTGGTTTTTTATTGCTGCTAACATTTGCGAATGTCTCTGCTCAATCAATTCCAGGGTATATGGGAAAACGACTCACTATTGGTTATAGTGGTGATTATATGATTGCTTTCGCAGAAACATCAAGAGGGAATGATGGCATCGGAATGAAGCATGCTCATGCTTTAAATTTTGAATATACAATTCGTAACAGAACAAATTTTTGCTTTCAATTACGCTACTTTAAAACCGGAATTTCAAGTATTGGATCTTATTATTATGGGAATAGCGCTGTCACATATCAATCAAGAGATGGCAGACCGTTGCAATTAAATTCTTTTAATATAGGTCTCGGGTATAAATTTTTTAATAAAGGGCTGCTTGCTCCAGTTGGAAAATACATAAAACCGGAAATTCTTTTCTTAATTAATAAATGTTCCTATGAAAGAGATCGTTTTTTGTATTACGATGGAGGTCAAAAATATGCGAATATCGGTACCGGTGAATACACAACTTTTGATTTAGGACTTACTTATCAGATTGGCCGACAACGTGTGATTGGAGATAGAATTGTTATTGATTCAGGTCTTAGACTTGGAGTGATGGCATCGGCATTTTTTTCTAACGTGGGCTCGATTCTTTTCGACTCGTCAGGTTATTCCTCTTCAACATTTGCTAGTCGTTTGGATAATGCCATCATGAATCGCACTTTTGGACATGAGTTTTTTAATGTACACTTAGGAATCGGATTTTTAGCTTTTTAATATGAGATATACCTTCTTTTTTATTATTACATTTTTCTCTTCTGCTCTTTTTTCTCAGGAAGTTTCTGGCTATTTAGGTAAACGTTTAATTGTTGGGTATAGCACTTACTTTATGCCAGGACTAAAAGGTCCGGGGCCATTTGTTTCAAATTCAGCGGCAGAAGCTTCACCTACTATTAATAATGTTCACTGCTTAAATGTAGATTTTGCTCACAAACAAAATAAAATGATCAGCTTTTCGGGGCAATACATGTTAACAGGCGTTGCTTACGACAATGGCAAGAGCAATGGTACTTTTTTCGGAGATATGTTTAGAAGTGAATCTTACTACCCTTATCCGGAAGGCCATCGATACGTTGGAGATTTCTCCAAGCCTGCACGATTAAGATCGTTTAATTTTTCTATTGGTATGAAAAGGTATGCACGAGGATATATTGCACCCATTGGAAGATATAGAAAATTTGAAGCGATTCTATTTTGTGAAAAGCTAACTTATGATTATCAAAATTTTGCTATTCCTGATCCTAATGGTAATTATGAGTACGATTACATTAAAGATCCGCTTGGTACGGGAGAATATAAATTTAAAAATATTGCATTTGCCTGTACGTTTGGTAATCAACTTGCCTTGAATGATAAAATTGTTTTGGACTACGGCATCCGTTTCGCATATTCACCTGCATTGAATATTATTACTCTTGCTGAAAGTGACGCCT
>Ga0163148_10005207_pt1 | contig 13098 bp, 12 predicted proteins | sample OliLakLV19MP7P2_FD_148606 | JGI IMG/M metagenome (GOLD analysis project Ga0163148, IMG submission 148606) | Freshwater microbial mat bacterial communities from Lake Vanda, McMurdo Dry Valleys, Antarctica- Oligotrophic Lake LV.19.MP7.P2 | ecosystem: Environmental > Aquatic > Freshwater > Lake >... | reverse complement strand
CCCGGACAACCGAGTAAATACGAAGCCTGTGCCAATTCGTCATCATAAAAATATTTGAGTAACATTTTTAGTCGTCCTTTATTCTACTTGCCCACTATCCAACGGCAGGCGTTTATTTGCCCATGCGAGTGTGCCACCTTCAAGGTTATAGAGGGTGTGTTTGAGTCCTGCATAACGCAGTGTTTCTGCGCCCATCACGCTTCTCACCCCAGAACGACACACAAGGACAATCGGCATATCACCCGCCAGCGCAGTGATTTGCGAAATCTGATTATCGAGGTCATCGAGTGGGATATTGATAGCGCCCGGGATGCGCCCTTCTACAAACTCTTCTACAGTGCGGACATCGAGCAATAGGTGAGGAGTGTTTGGTTCTACAAATTGTGCCTTAAATTCATCTACAGATAGATTTTCAAACATACGATAAATCATGCTCCTATGCGTGTGTGTTATTATGCTGTTCATTATAGCACTTAGACGCGGTAGGGGATGATTGTCTTTCGAGAGGGGGGATTTAATTGTAAATTGCAGAAATTATTAAAATCAAATTTTTAGCTTGGTCATAATACTTTTGGGCGTCACGTAAACCTAATATGGCGCTTGTCTCTCCTTTATGAGCAATTTCATGACGCTTTTGCAAGGCTTCATCAACTCTATTTAATAACTCATTAGATGATTCTGGAAAATTAATTTTTAGCTTTTTGAATAGCTCTCGAATATAACTGGCATTTGCATTTCGGCTTATATCTTTATTGCCTCGATATTCTGTCTCAAGAAAATAATTAAGTAATGCTGGTGATTTCTGTTGCTCTGCATAAGACTTTATGATGAGTTTAAGAGATTGTTCTAAATAACCACTCACACGAACAAATAAGTGTTTGACTATTTCAGCCTCTATTTCTTCATCGAATGAAGGATCTATACTTATATTGGCATTACGTTCTGTGGATAGTCTTATAACACGATTAAAAATTTTATCTAATCCAGATTCAATCTTTAGAATATCTGGATGTAATTTTTCATGGTCACTCATTTTACCCCATCAAATGTTTCCACAGCTAATTGAATACGCCGATTTACTTTTTTCGAGTTACCTGTCGCATAACGAACAGCATCTACATAATCTGTATTTGTCATTAAAATTTGATAATTTTCATATAAGTCGTCTATGTTTTCAATAACTCCTTTATGGAGACGTTTTGCAACACCTATCATGACTGAATCAAAAACTGCCGCATTGAATCCTGATGAATAACGTCTTTTGGTCGCATCATAAATTCTGAAAATCTTAATATCATCGGGAATGGTATTTGTTATACAGTTAAAGGTATTCACAAATAATTGTCGCATTGTATCAATTGATTTCTCATCGTCATGTTGATGTTTGGTCATAAACTGAGTTAAAAAATCATCCATTGATTTGGCACTGGCATAATGATTGCTATCAAAATAGAGTGCAAAGAAGCGCAGAATTAATTCTTGTCCACGCTTACGAAGTAACGCCTCTTTTGAGGCTATAACCTTACGCCACTCCGAATTGTTATCGAGTTCGACCAATAAATCATTAAACCGACCACCAAAAATAGCGAATCGAATTTCTTGGGGTTTGAGTGGAGACGCATTGGTGTTTAAGCGATTAAATACAAAATAGACACTGCTGTTATTGACTTTGGGGTCTGGGCTATTTTGTTGCATGATAGTCCCTCGAATAAAGGTGCCATCAAGTATGTTTCTATCATCAATATCTAATGGATTATTACCATCGTAGGTTCTTCCTAAGAACTCAGTTCTTACACCTGTGAGCTGAAATCCATCTTTATAAAACTTATATAGACTCTTTAGTCTTTGTTGTCCGTCAATGACGAAAAATGTGCCATCGCTATTTTTAGATAAAAATATACTTGGTACAGGAAGTCCTAATAACAGTGTTTCAATAAATTGAGATACTTGATAATCCTTCCAAACAAATTCGCGTTGGAATTCTGGGATTTTAATAATCCCTTTTTCTATTCTATTAACTAAGCCACTAATATCGAAATCAATACCATAGGTTGTGATAGAATAACGTTCAAAAGGTAACTCATCTGAATCCTCTAAATTATCTTCAATTCCTGACTCGATAATTGCGTCTTCATCCAGATATATATCACTCATGATATTTCCAATCAATAATTAGTAGATGGATTACAAGATCTACTCTAGCATAAAAGTGATGATAGTACAACCAATCTTGCCCAAAAAATTGAAAAACCCGCTTATTGACATAATTCATAAATGTGTGCTAAGATAATTCTCAGTGTATATTTTATATTTGAATTTTTACAAAATTTCTAAAAATCTTCTTAAGGAGGCGTATCCATGGCATTTCCCAATTATATCACCCAACAGGTTCTCTTGCCCAATGGTCAACTCATGGGTGCGCTAGTCCAACGTTAAGACCCGCATAACCCCACTTCTCCCAACGTTGTTCTAAGTCGCTCATCGCAAACGCGGCGAGCAATTCGCGCATCCCCACAAACTGACTATTTATCGGTGTGGCTGTGTCGTCTTGTCGTCTATAGTAACCAGAGCGAAAAAAACCAAAGGAACAACGTCTATTATGCAATTTTCTCACGCAAAAGTCGAATTTAACCGCTTGCCATACGAGGCACAACTTTCTCGTTTATCTGCCTTAGCGACCCGTGCGCTGGCACACTATGGCTTGGATAATGCCACAGTCACCTTGGCAAATTATACCAACAACGCCGTTTTTAGGGTGGAATCTGCACAAGGCACGTTTGCCTTGCGGATTCATCGGGCAGGACTCAAACCCCTCGCATGGTTAAAATCGGAATTGATGTGGCTGTCTGCGCTCACCGAAAAGGGTATGTGCGTCCCATCGCCCGCAGGTGATATTTATGCGGGACAACTTGACGATGAACCTCTTACAGTATATTGCACCTTAACAAACTGGCTTATAGGCGAACACCTCACTTTTACCGATATGACCAATGACCATTTTATGGCAATTGGACGATTCATCGGCACATTGCACAACATCGCATCCACCTTCACCGCATCGGCAGAGTTTGTGCGCCCACAACTGGATTATGAAGGATTATTTGGCGAAAAGTCGCCCTATAACCCCAAAGACGGTGTAACAATCTTTACCGATGAGCAAAAGCAGGTGATGATGGCGGTGCAAGCGCGTGTTGCATCCCTTTTTGACCAATTAGGACGCACATTAGAGACGGTTGGACTCATCCATGCCGACCTGATTCCAAAAAACTTGGTTTGGGATGGAGACCGCGTGGGTGCAATAGATTTTGATGATTGTGGCTATGGCTACTTTCTCTATGACCTCGCGCCGATGTTATGGATGAACAGAAATGAACCGAATTATGCCCAATTACGTCTTATGATATGGGACGGGTATAGGCAAATTCGACCTCAACCAGAACACTGGATAAATGCGTTACCCACATTGGTGGCGGCACGTCATGTCGCTTCTTGTCGGTGGATAGCTGGCAACTTATCTAACCCGTCGGTACGCGCCCGCGCAGAACTGGTAATCGCGGAACGTGTAGAAGAGATGAAGTCCTTCTTAATGCAACCGAATGACCTTATAAAGGGTGAAAAACTTCATGGCTAAAAATAATATTCTTCAAATCGCGCAATTACAGGCACGCTATAGCGGAACATACGAATTCAATGTGACCGATGCGCTCGATGACCAATTCTATAAATACCTCTCGCGCAAATTACGCGATGTGATTTCTTTTGCGCCAGAACGTCGGCATCAGGATGTATTCCCCGTAGATATTAGCCTAGACGATTTTGAAGGCGATGTGGTCGCAGGACTGGCGGCATTTATCCACCAAGACATTCTCACAGTAGATTTGCTGTGGGTGGGCGATAAATTGCGCGGTAAAGGCATTGGCAAACGGCTGGTACAAATGGCAGAAGAAATCGCCATCCAGCGTGGCTCACAAAAAGCCCGTATTCGCTGTGCAAAAGAACAAATTCCGTTCTTTGTAGGGCTTGGCTATACCATCACAGGCATGATGCAACAATTGCCAATGAATGGCACACCACTTTCTGCACAGGGAATCTATTGGCTGACTAAGACCTTCTAGCGGATGGTCATATACACGGTCGGTTTTTCACGATAGGGTATAGCACGGCGCTATACCCTATTTTTTTGTCTGTTTATTGGCAACTTCATCATACGACAAGGATATATACCTCATGGCAGGGACGTTACTCAACATGGCAACAGTGGCGTTTGGCAGTTTATTGGGTTTGCTCATTGGCAATCGGTTGCCCAAACGGATACAAGAATCGGTTATGACAGGTTTGGGACTCTTGGTATTTTATTTGGGCATGGATAACGCGGGCAAAACGGGCAATCTGATGATTGTTTTGTTGGCGATTCTCATCGGTGTGATAATTGGCGAGCTGTTGCGAATAGACCGTGGGCTAGAAAATTTGGCAGGATGGCTACAAAGCCGATTTGCAGGAAAATTGGCTGATGGCGAAGAAGACACCGAAGCAACGCTTATTGAACGTGAGCGCTTTATCAACGGATTTGTGACCACCAGCCTTGTGTATTGCATCGGTCCGCTCACCATTATTGGGTCTATACAAGACGGTATGGGCTTGGCGGAGGGGTTTCGGTTGATTGCTATAAAAAGCGCGTTGGATGGATTTGGAGCAATCGCATTTGCCACGACATTCGGGGTAGGGGCAAGTTTTAGTGTGTTGACAATTTTGGTGGTGCAAGGCGGATTATCCCTTTTGGGGATGATGGCGGGTTCATTTATGACAGACCCGATGATAAACGAATTGACCGCGACGGGGGGGATTGTGCTGATGGGTTTGGCGCTGTCGTTGATGGAAATCAAGAAAATTCGGCTCGCCAATTTTCTGCCTGCGTTGGTAATCGCCCCGCTATTGGTGCTACTTGGTGGTATCATAGGCATAGATATTTATCCGTTCTGAAGGTAGTTAAGAATGCCAACACCGTTCACACATTTAGAGATTGCACAACGTTTGCTCAAAGATGACCGCATCCCAACCAACCAGCGCAATTTTTTGCTGGCGCATAGTGATGCCTTTTTGTTGGGAAATATTGCCGCCGATGCGCGGGTGGGGTCTGGGATGCCCCGTGAGCATACGCATTTTTATCAATATGGACAAACGATTACCGAACATCCATGGTTGGTGATGATAAACCAAAATCCCGATTTGCTCACACCATTTTCGCCCGAACAACAGGCATTTGTGGCGGGATATGTGGCACATTTATCGGTGGATGAATATTGGTCAAAGCACATGGTTGCCCCGCACTTTATGGGCAAAGAATGGGATACCCGTTCTGTGCAATTCAAAATTTACATGCTCCATATCATCCTCATTGTGATGGATGAACGTGATTTTACCCGTATAGAGAGGTGGCAATATGACCGCTTGGCATCGGCAAAACCAAATCGGTGGATGTCGTTTATTACCGACCACGATTTATCGGTATGGCAAAATCTGATTGCGATACAAATTCACCCACAGGGCAAAAGTGAGACGCTCGAAATTTTGGGTAAGCGGGTAGTCAAAACCCCACAGGAAATACGTGCCTTACTCGATTCTGAGCCAGATATGCAATACAACTTATGGCAATATATCCCCAAAGTGGTCTTAGCCAATGTTGAAGTGGGGATGTATGCCCATGCCCGTGAGCAGATGGTGTGTTATTTGCACGATTCTGGTCATGGATGAGTAGGTTATGCGCCGACCGGGATCGCCATCCGCTTGGCTAAGATATGGCGGGCTTCATCAGTGGTATCTACAAAATAAACATCTTTGAGCGCATTTTTATCGAGTAGCGCAAAGGCTTTGGAGACCAGTTTAATCGCCCCATTTGCCCCAACTATGGCGATGGGTCCCTTGCCATTGGCGCTCATTTGGAGCATTTGCTTGGCTTTGTCGCGGGTTTCTGTGCTAAAAAGTGATCCATTTGGCACACCCAAGCCTTTGCTCATATCCACAATTGCGCCAACCGTATCGGCGCGATTTTCGGTGATGGATTTAATTTTGTTCAGCACACCAAACAGCGCTTCCCATGTCCATCCCTTAGAAAATTCGCATAGCAAGACGGTTTGTTCGTCATTATCCCAATATAAATCAACACTCATCGTCTGATAATCCCTCTAAAAAATAAAGTAATCTATTTTGATAATGAGCATATCCCCATCACATAACAATTTGCCCAATTCTACGTTAGGATATGATGAAAACGCTCTGTGTGATATACTGCTAGGCGATTTTACAGACGATTTTGAGGAGGCAATTATGCGCCGTTCTATTTTTATATTGGTGGCAATGGTCATGCTGACAATCTCAGTGAGCCATGCCCAATCCCCCACATTGCTCGACATCATCGACCAAAATAGCCGTTATTCCACCTTAGCCGATGCCATTGTCGCCGCCGACCCTGTGGTGGCAGAACGCCTTTCTAGCGCGGGTGCTACAACTGTTTTTGCGCCCACGAATCAGGCTTTTTTGAATTTGGCGGGTGTATTTGATTATACGCTAGATGCACTACTGGCAGATACCGAATTGCTTACAGAAATTTTACTCTATCACATGCTGGATGGCACACAAACAGCTACCACGCTGATTGCATTGGATGGGCGGATTATTCGCACCTTGTTAGAAAATACCGCCATGCTGATTGTGCTAGAAAACGGTACAATTCGCCTCAATGGGGTGTCGCGGGTGGCATCACCATTTGACCAATCGGCATCCAACGGTGTTTTGCATACCGTTGCGGATATGATTTATCCGTTTGGCATGGAAACCCGCCTAGAAGCATTGAGTGGGATAACTGTCACCACACCTCGCCCAACCCGTACCCCTGTCGCCACGCCAAATGTGTTTGCTAGTGGCAATACGATTGCGGGACGCTTGGTTGCTGACCCGTTGTATAGTACATTGGTCGAAATTGTTTCGGCAGTGAGTCCAGAGACGGTTGATTTGCTCAATGGGGAAGATGAATATACCCTGTTTGCACCCACCAATTCGGCATTTGATAACCTATTTTTCTCTTTGGGTATCACCATCGAAGAGGCGCTCGAAATGCCCGAATTGTTAGAGCAAATAGTGCTATATCACATCATCAAAGGGGTGGTTACATCCGATGACATTCTGACCCTGATTGAAGAAGAAGAGCCATTAGAGACCATTTTTGATAATGGCACATTTGTAGAGTCTATTCGCGTGGCACTAGATGGTAATGACCGCATTGTCCTCAACGAAGTCGTGCGTGTCACCATTGCCGATTTAGAGGCGACCAACGGTGTGATTCACAATTTGAATAATGTCTTATTGCCCCAAGCGGTATTAGACGCATTGGTTGCATCTGAAGCATAGTCAGAATAAGTCATTACCAATCATGTGTAATGGTGGCGGACATAGGACGGCATATATGCTGTCCTACGCCATCCCTCTAATAGACAAACTTATATATAGGAGACCAATTATGCCTTACGGAAATATTTTGTATGATGTCAAAAATGCTGTTGCGACTATCACCCTCAACCGCCCAGATACGTATAATTCGCTCAGTTTGGGGACATTAGAAGACCTTAAAGGGGCAATTAAAGAGGCGGGCAAAGATAAATCTGTCCGTGCCGTGTTGATTACTGGCAATGGCAAAGGATTTAGCAGTGGGGCAGATTTAATCGAATTACACGGCGCACTCGGCACAGTAGACATCACCACCGCCTTACGGAATGGGCTAAATACCCTTGCACAACTGATGCGTGGGCTAGAAAAGCCGATTGTGTGCGCGGTCAATGGCGTAGCGGCAGGGGCGGGTGCGAGTATTACGCTCATGAGCGATTATCGCCTTGCTTCAGAAAATGCCAGCTTTGTATTTGCGGCATTTGCCAATATTGGGCTTGTACCTGATGGTGGCTTGACCTATTTCCTCCAGCAATTGGTGGGTGTGGGCAAAGCGTTGGAACTCGCGCTACTCGCAGATGCCAAAAATCGGGTGTCATCGGCAGATGCGTTGGCGTTGGGGATTGTGAATAAAGTCGTGGCGCACGATGCACTCATGCCAGAGGCGCTTGCTCTCGCAGAAAAATTGGCGACCATGCCCACCAAAGCCATTGGGCTGACCAAACGGGCAATTTATCGTGCCTATGAGCGTCCATTGGGCGATGCGCTGGATTATGAGGCATTGTTGCAAGGGGCGACATTCAAAACACATGATTTTGTTGAAGGGGTATCGGCATTCATCGAAAAACGTCCGCCCGTATTTAAGGGAGAATAACCGATTAGGGCGGGGTTATACACTCTCTAAATGCTAATTTATTCAGACGCACCAGAGGACAATGACTTGTTATCTGGTTTTGGTGCAGTGAGGGCTGGCACGACTTTTGCCGTCTGAATCAAATCTTGTTGGCGCTCATAGCGTTGTTGTGCCAGTTGGCGCAGGTCTGCTACGACATCCGATTCATCGGTAATTTCGATTCCCAACAAAGACTCTACTGCGTCCTCCATTGTGATAATCCCCGCCGTGCCACCATATTCATCAAATACGACAAAAATATGTTGTTGCCGTGCTACAAATTCTTCTAGCACTTTGGTGACAGTCATCGTTTCTGGGACAAAATGAATGGGGCGTTCCAGGGTGTGTAGGGGGGTATCGTGTTTATCGCTGGCGGCGGCACGGAAAATATCGTGTCGCAACACAAAGCCTGTGATATTATCGCTGGTCTCGTTATAAATCGGGATACGTGAATAGGGCATTGAGCGTTGCCCATTATCCAAAATTTCGTCCACAGTCAAATTACGCGGAAAAGCCAGCATCACCGTGCGCGGGGTCATGATGTCCCACACCTTAACGGTACTTAGGCGAAATAAGTTGGTGACGATACGGCTTTCACTTTTTTCCAGAGACCCTTCTGTGGCGCTAATTTGTGCCATCATTTCGAGTTCTCTGCGGGTGATGGTTGGTCTCTCGTTATCTGGGGCGATGATGCGTGTGAGGTAATTGAATGCCCATACTGCTGGATAAAATACAATGACCATCACCTTAATGGTATAGGCGGCAAAATTGAATAATTGCTTCCAATAAACCGCGCCCACTGTTTTTGGGATGATTTCGCTGAATATCAGAATGAGTAATGTCATGATGACGGTGATAAGCGATGCCCATTGGCTACCAAATACACCTACCGCTTCTGCACCTGCGCCCGCCGCCCCAAAGGTATGGGCAAAGGTGTTTAGTGTGAGGATGCTGGTGATGGGACCATCAATATTTTGTTTGTGTTCTTTCATGAGGGTAGCGGCGCGGTTGCCACCTTGTGCTTCGGTCTGGATGAAGGAATTGGGTGTGGAGAGCAATGCCGCTTCTAATAATGAACAAAGAAAAGACAGGGCAATTGCCATTGTGATATATAGGATGAGTCCTTGTACTGAGCCAGAAATAGCACCGTCGGTTGGTATGGTTGCGGCTAGAATTATGGGTAAGTCTGTTGGGGTCATTAGCTTCTTTTAGATAGATAATCGGTTAATGATTGTGTTAATGTGCTTATTTGTTAGACTAAGGTGCCACACTATAACATGAATTTTTGAGGAATGCAATTGACCTATTGCATTAAATTACGTGGAAATAGTCATTTATGGGATGTATTGCGTGGCGGACATGCCAAATTATTGCTAGTCCGCCACCGATGGTTTATAGCCTTATTGTTTTATGAATCCGCGCAAAACGGTTTGTAAAATCCCGCCATTACGATAATATTCCACATCAATGGGGGTATCTAACCGCGCAATCGCGGTGAAAGTAGTCACTTTGCCGTCTGTATCTGTGGCACGAACAGTTAATTCTTGCTTGGGTTGAATGGTGTCATCCAAGCCCACAATATCAAAACTCTCATGACCAGTTAATCCCAGTGATTGCCAGCTATCGCCAGCCTTAAACACCATTGGCAATACGCCCATCATCACCAAATTACTCCGATGAATCCGCTCAAAACTTTCTGCAATGACAGCTTTCACACCCAGTAGGAATGTGCCTTTTGCCGCCCAGTCACGGCTACTGCCCATGCCATAATCTTTGCCCGCCAAAATAACCAGAGGGGTTTTATCGGCTTGATAACGCATCGCGGCATCATAAATATACATGGTTTCGTTGGTGGGCAGATAATAGGTGATATTACCTTCGCTGTTTGGCACAAGGAAATTGCGTAAACGCAGATTTGCAAATGTGCCACGAGTCATGATGCGATCATTACCGCGCCGTGTGCCATAGGTATTAAAATCGCGTTTGCTAATGCCTTTGTCCATCAGATATTGCCCCGCAGGACTTTTTTCTGCAATATCACCCGCAGGGGAGATATGGTCTGTGGTGACGGAATCGGCAAAGAGCGCCAATGCGCGTGCGCCATTAATCGGTTGAATGGGGGTGACATCCAGTGCCATATCCACAAAGAAGGGGGGTTCTTGGATATACGTGCTATCATCGCTCCAATTATAAACGGCATCGTCACCACTGGGGATTTCGTTCCACATGGGGTTGCCATTATATACATTGCCATATTGACGTATGAACATTTCTGGCGAGAGCGAATTTTGTACAACGGCGATGACTTCATCTTGACTGGGCCAAATCTCGCGTAAGAAAACCGGATTGCCTTGTTGGTCTGTGCCGATGGGTTCTGTCTCCCAATCAATATCAACCGTCCCCGCCAGGGCATAGGCGACCACGAGGGGAGGGGATGCCAGATAATTGGCGCGGACATCGGGATTGATGCGCCCCGCAAAGTTGCGATTGCCACTGAGTACGGCGGCGGCGACCAAATCGCCTTCATGGATGGCATTAGAGACATTTTCGGGTATGGGTCCGCTATTGCCGATACAAGTAGTACAACCATAACCAACGGTGTAGAAGCCGATTGCTTCTAAGAAGGGGGTTAAGCCTGCTTTATCTAAATATTCAGTGACGACCTTCGACCCTGGTGCAAGGCTGGTTTTGACATAAGGCTTGCGGGTCAGACCGCGTTCCACCGCTTTTTTGGCGAGTAAGCCCGCGCCAATCATCACAGAGGGGTTGCTGGTGTTGGTACAACTGGTGATGGCGGCAATGGTCACCGCGCCGTGTGTGATTTCTGTGCTATGCCCATTGTCTTTGACCATCCCTTTGGCGTTGATTTTTTCTTCTGTCAACGCGAAGCCTTGTGGTCCGAGAGGGGAACGTAACACTTTTTGGAAGTGGCTTTTCATGTCGCTGACCAATACGCGGTCTTGTGGGCGTTGAGGTCCTGCCATGCTCGGTTCAACGGTGCTGAGGTCTAGCTCGATGGTGTCGTTGAAGATGGGGTCTGGGGTCGAATCGGTGCGGAACAAGCCTTGTTCCTTATGATAGGCTTCTACCCAATTGACCAGCGACTCATCGCGTCCTGTACGGCGTAAAAAGCTGAGGGTCTCATTATCCACAGGGAAAAAGCCCATAGTCGCGCCATATTCTGGTGCCATATTAGCGAGTGTGGCGCGGTCTGGCAGGGTCATGTTAGACAGCCCAGAGCCATAAAATTCGACAAATTTATCTACAACACCTTTTTTGCGGAGCATTTGGGTGACAACCAGCACGAGGTCGGTGGCGGTTGCGCCTTGTGGCAATGTGCCAACCAGCTTAAAGCCGATGACCTGTGGCATGAGCATATAAATTGGCTGTCCTAGCATGGCGGCTTCTGCTTCGATACCACCTACGCCCCATCCCAACACACCTAAACCGTTAATCATGGTGGTGTGGCTATCTGTCCCGACAAGGGTATCTGGAAAGAGGATGCGCTCATCACCATCTTGGCTAGATAGCACCACTTTTGCCAAATATTCTAAATTGACCTGATGCACAATGCCTGTGGCGGGTGGCACAACCTTAAAATTGTTGAAGGCTTTTTGCCCCCAATGCAAAAATTCATACCGTTCACGGTTGCGCTCAAATTCAAATTTGGCGTTGATTTGCAATGACTGTTTCAATCCAAAAGAGTCTACTTGCACTGAATGGTCAATGACCAAATCTACGGAGACAATGGGATTAATTTTCTGTGGATTTCCCCCCATACGCACCATCGCACTACGGAGCGCGGCTAAATCTACCGCACATGGTACCCCTGTAAAATCTTGAAGAATGACACGGGCAGGCTTAAAGGGAATTTCGGTATTCATGGGCGCGGTATTATCCCAATTGGCGATATTTTGCACATCGGCTTCAGAGACCTGATGCCCGTCCAAATGACGAAGCACATTTTCGAGCATGATACGCATACTGAATGGCAGTTTATCTATATGACCGATGCCTTGTTTGGTAAGGCTATCGAGTCGGTAAATGATCGCTTTTTCTCCGCCCACTGTGAGCGTGGCACGAGCGCCAAAGCTATTTGACTTATTGCTCATAATTTTTTTACCTCTTATATGATTGGTTGAGGAACTACTATTTTTACTAACATATTGCCTTTATTTTACCGCAAAACCCACCGATTGTCATTTATTGCATGGCTATAAAAACTTTTATGTTGAATTTTACGTAACGTTAGGTAAACTCATAGAGAATAACAAATTGAACACTATTTTTATTTCGATTCATTAGGAGTCTTTGCCCAATGGCTAACAATAAAAAGAAACCGGGTTCACCACAGACAAGTAAAAAGCCCGTCATTACCCCTCAATCAACTACTGTCCCAAAAGCGACAGCAACCCCTACTAATGCGAGTCCGCGTGCGACGAAAGAACGCCGTGAAGAACGTAAACAACAAGAACGCAAGCAACGGAATATCCTCATTTTTGTGGGTGTAGTCATTTTTGTGGGTATTTTGGCGGCAATTCTCTTGGTGGTTAATTCGCCCCAAGATGCCCCCGTCCCAGATGGCATAGACACCCGTTATGTAGGGATTCCGCAGACCTATAGTATCGAAAACGGTATGCCAATGCTCGGAAGCCCCGGCGCACCTGTCCAAGTCGTTTCATATACCAGTTTTGCTTGCCCAAGCTGTAAAGATTTTCATAACGCCATGACCGATACCATGATTGGACTTATCAAAGAAGGTATTATGT
>Ga0163148_10005201_pt1 | contig 13106 bp, 14 predicted proteins | sample OliLakLV19MP7P2_FD_148606 | JGI IMG/M metagenome (GOLD analysis project Ga0163148, IMG submission 148606) | Freshwater microbial mat bacterial communities from Lake Vanda, McMurdo Dry Valleys, Antarctica- Oligotrophic Lake LV.19.MP7.P2 | ecosystem: Environmental > Aquatic > Freshwater > Lake >... | reverse complement strand
TCAAGTGAAAGGCAACGTGGTGTGTACTGTTCACTCTAACTTCTTTGTTAGCACAAAGAAGCCGAAAAGTGAGACCACGGAGATGGCAACAACAGCTTCTACTAGTAGCTAGCTAGCTAGCTACTATTACCAGTCTACAAGCTAGCTCGCTCTAGCTAGGACCCGTACAGTAGTACCTTGTACTGGTACGTAGTAGGCCGTCTACGGGAACGTGCTGCGTGTTCAATTTAGTACGACGGTATTACACGTGATAACTGCGGGTTGTTTCATTTTCCTGAAAAATTCCAATCCATGTGATCGATGGTGTGTGTGGTTTGGAAAATGCAAGGGTAGCGGACGGACGAACGCAAAGGTTCTGAGCCCACATGGGAACAATGTGCGTCTCCCAAGCAATAACGAGGAAATTATTTTGATACTTCGAGGTATTTTTTTTTGGTACTGTAATACTGCTGTATTAATCACCCCTCACAATAGAGCTAATAATTATTACCACTTGAAAAGCTAGCTATAAACAAATTAGCTCTTTTTCCGAGACTAGGGATCTCTTCCAATGTTCCAAAAGACCAAACCAAACCACGCGAGTAAATTTCAAGCAATGTAATGGCCCTGTGATGGATCGCCTTTTGAGCGCATGATTGTTTCATGTCAAATCCCGGATCCTAATGTGAAGGTCCTTCACAACTCCTTTCTGATTTCATCATTAGCTTGTAAGCCGTGCTGTGCATAAAATAAGAGAGATGCATTGACATTGCATTTAGCAAAACTGCACTCATTGTCATCTAGTTGTCTCTGCAGACCCCAGCGGCAGAGGTCTGCTTGGATGGACTGATTCTCAGGAAAATCTTAAATCTAGAAAGCTTGAATCATTGGACTTTGCTTTCCAAACTATACGCAGTGCTGGCTTGCGCCAAGCAGCCGTGTTTGTTGACAGGGCCAGATGTGTCAGCAACTTTCTCTCTTATGAGCTATTTCAGTCCCATCATTTTTTCATACGCAGATGGTTCCAATTCATCTTCAGAGTTCACTAGGAACAACCTATGGTTCATAAACGAAACTATCATCCTCTAACGTAGTACATTAAGCTAAAATTATTTCAGATTTTCATCAGCGCAGCCTTTGATACATCTTTGACCATTCCAATCTTATACTATTATAGCAGCAACACACAAAAAAACGTGTGCAGTATTACTGCAGTAGAAAAACAACATACAGGTTATCAAGTCTACCTTCCGCCCGTCATACTATTGGTGGAGTCGTCTTGGCTGCCGGCAGAGTCGCTCGTGTTTGTTTCCGACTTGATCGTTTCGGAGTCTCTCCCTGTCAGGCGTAGCTTCAGTGTTTGGAAACTAGGAATATGCTTTCGCAATCGCACTCCAGCCATCTGGAACATTAAGCGGCTGGCTCTACAGGGATCCGTGTCGTGATACTGGTCGCTCATGAATACCACCTCTTGTATACCGGCCTGTATGATCACTTTCGCACATTCGTTGCAAGGAAATAGTGCTACGTAGAGGGTTGCACCCTTCACATCGGCACTTCCTTTGTTCAACACGGCATTCACTTCTGCATGGCAGACATAGACATACTTTTTGTGCAATTCTGATTCGCCTTGTCTTGCCCAAGGCAAGGCATCGTCACAACAACCTCGAGGAAAGCCATTGTACCCTAATGCCAAGATTCTCTTGGTTTCGGAATGTACAATGACGGCACCAACCTGAGTGTTGGGATCTTTGCTGCGTTTGGCTGTCAAAAATGCCATCGCTAGAAAATAGTCATCCCAGCTTATGCAGTCCGTCCGATGAGAACTTGGAGATGTCAAAGGATCATATCCAGCTTCCTGTATCATCAAGTCGCGGAATCGTTCCTTGTTACTCGTGATCGTCATTGGTTGTCGTTTCGTGCAGCCACAAGAGTTTGGAGATGAAACGTTACTGTTCCTGATGCTGCTATCAACGGCATCCGTTTCAGCATTTGTTTCCAATTCTTTTGTAGCCGGTGCTAGAGCACTGACAAATTGGAGATCAATAAAAGGCACAGTGGGCATGTACTGCGTTGTCTTTACACCGGCCATGGAAAGCATAATGCGACTTGCCCTGTAGGTATCTTTATCTGGGTCCTCATCTTCCAAATACACAACTTCTTTGATGCGTGATTGAATGATGACCTTGGCACATTCATTGCCTGAGGAAAGTTGGTAGATGAAATGGTCGTTGAGAAACTTTTGCATCGGTTATTGCTGGGTCGCACAAAGGCCCACCAAAGAAAGATATCACGAACAATACTCACATGGAAATCGTTCTACATACATCCTGCAGCCTGCAACATCAGCACTGCATTTGTTCAAAATGGCATTTACTTCCGCATGGCAGATGAAGGGAACTTGAGTGTGCAGGAATGAAAGTTTTTCTGTGTTCTTGCCGCTGTCATCTTTCGTTGCAAAGGGGAAGCATTCGTCTGGACAATCTCGAGGCAGACCATCGTATCCAATACCGATCACTCGATTTTCAGCATCCACGATGCAAGCCCCGTACGGAAAGCTTGGATTTTTGGACCGCTTTGAGGAAAGAACAGCTACGCCAAAAAAGAAATCATCCCAATTTACGTAGTCTGATCTTTTCTTGGATTCCGCCGACCGTTCCAATTCTGGATCAAAACCAGCTTCCATTATAAGCAATGAACGCATTTCGTCTCTGGACAATCCAGAATTTGAGTTGGTGGGCCTTTTCTCTGAGAATTCGTCATTGGAAGAATTTTGGCTGCTCTGAGGTGTCACAAAATGGGAATGATCATGGTTATCGTTGCCCGTCCCCTCGGATGACGTGGAGGTCGAAATTCGTGCTCGTTTGGAAATTGGAGTGTCTGTTGGTACACCTTTATCAAATCCACCTGGGAATTCCATCGGAGAAGATCTAGCATCGGACTGCATCTTGTTCGGTTTTAGAAGTACCCCCCAAACCACTTGAAGGCAGATCAGCAGCGATACAATCGACACCCTACGCGATGGTTGGAAAACAAACTCAATTATTTTGACTTGTTGGCGACGAGAAAATCCTGCAAGTTGAAGGCCAGGGAAGAGATATCAAAGATAAAGATTAGAATCAATCAATCAGCAACAACAGAAATTGAATTGGGCAGCGCATTTATTGTGCTCGCAAACATCACATTCAATGAATGGTATAGTACTAGTACGTCGTAGTTAACTTACTAGCTAGTAGCTAGTAAGTACTACATAGTACCAGGTACCATACTTACACTTCTTGTAACAGATCTTCATGCACACGCACCATTTCGGTTGCTCGAGACGAGAAACCATGAAAAAGCCAATGACACACGTTTGAACCCGTAACTGCCAGTGTGCGATCTTGTTTTCTCACCTTCATCGAGGGTAAATTGCTTTTTGATTAGCCATGCAGTACAGTACCATATCAGATGAGTGAACCTGTCAGGGTGCTTGGTGTCAAATCACTTTATTTGAGTGCTATAGCTATTGATATATCCAGTGGAGACTGCTGAGCGAGTCCTACTGGGCCTTTGCTATTTCAGATGTTGGTGAAGGCCCTTGACCTTTGAGCCGCCACAACACTGGGGCGAAAGGGACTCCGCCAACGGCTCCACCTCACCTCACAACTGTGCATCAATTTTTAGGCCCCAACATTCACTTGGTAGCATGCATGAAAACTAATTTTGAAGACGAAAACGAAAGGCTGAGAATTGAAAGCACTATGGAAGTGTATTTCAGTACTGATTCAGTCCAACTCCGGCCAATCGAACCGTCGTAGTCTGTGTTCAGAGCTCCCCCCATTTTGCACAAAAGCTCTGAAATAAAACAAACTTCAAGGAAGAAGATGCTAAATATATGATTAAGTCGCTACTGTGCAAAATTAATTAAAATATCAGGAGTCAGTCAAGCGGAGCCGTCTGGTTGGAGGTTGCGGCGGATTGCTACTGCTCAGTTTTCATTCAAATGATACATTTCTGTATTATTTCAATCCTAGTAAACTAAAATGGTCGTCGCTCGGCTGCTTAATGGGAGCGGCATCGGCGAAAATCGAGTCCTCCACAGAGGGTCGCGGTGAGAATAAAGACAAGGAATACAAGACCCATTCCCAGTCCAATGTAACAGCGCATCTGTTTCCAATACATGGTTCGACGTAGGCTACGGCTAGATGATTCAAAACGGAAGGCCTGCTGGTTGAGACGATCCGTGCGCTCTACAAGCAATTCCAACTTCTCCCCACGCTCCAGAACGCGTTCAATGTTTTGCACCATGACACCCTTGACGTCGTCAATCTGGCTCTTGACAGCACCAATATTATCGATACCCCGGTCCGCCTCTTCTGAGTTGAAGTAATCCATTCTCTCTTGGATCGCTGGAGAGAATTCTTCATTGTAGGCAAAGGCAATGGCATGCATCGGTTCCTCGCGCCCATACTTTCCGAAAAATCGTTCTTTCATGTCGTTCAAAAAGGCAAATGGAATTCGGTGTTTGTTGGTTTGATCGGACATGCAGAGGAAACAAATTCCGTTCTCTACAACGTAGTGAAAAAGATATTGATCATATACATATGTCTGGCGTCCATCTTCAGTAGGAATCTTCGACAATAGGACTCGTGTCACAGTGGGAAAGTTGCCCGTAGCTGTTATTGGCATAATAAAGAAGTAGATAAATCAGTCGTGAGTATACTGTACAGTAGGGTAGTACGACGCTAAGCAAACCATGAAAACAGCGTGTAGATCAATCGTCAACGACTGCATATCACATCAAATGATCAGGATGGGGAGAGATTCAACTTCAGCTCATCCCAATGGCTCGTGTATGTGCCTTTCCGAATACAGCCTCTACACAGAAACTCCTCTCGTCAAAGTCCAAAACGAAGATAGTCAAATTTACAGTGAAACAAAGCACCAGATGCGTCTTGCTACTATCTCTATCATATGCCCACATTAGCGACTATTCACTCTAGCAAAACGGACTAGACAATACATGACGACCATGTCACCACACTGTAGCACTCTGGCAGAACAATTCCATGTCACACGACGCCAGATCACCGCCGTTTCTAGAGGGTTCTTCTTACCTGTGGTTGCCGAGTATTCTGACAATACTGTCTTTTCTCTGGAAACTAGCGCGTATACAATGGCCATCTTGTCTGTCTTTAAAGTCTATGTAGGTCGATTGTTGTGGTAATAAGTTGTTCAGAGTAGCTTGCAAGTAGCGTGTTTATACTGTATTATGCGAAACGGAAAAGAACCTTGCTTCTCTTGCGTTTGCTGCAATTTTTCCGGCGTAAGACCGAGCATCTGTTGTTTTCGGTTTGCTTCGTGCCTGCATGCATCGATCATGGCCTTCATGGGAGCGTGCATGGTGGACGGGTCTTGTGAGGGGCTTCCGGTGAATTCTGCGTCGTTAAGGACGGGGCTATTTATCTTGTATCCGCATCCTTATCCTTCCTATGGCTATGACCAAAGCAATCCTTGACGTATCTATTAGTAGTACAGACAGACATAGTCAATTGTCAGTGTGTGCATGTGGGATCAATCCGCTGACATCGAAAAGAACACGCATGACAACTAACCCATCAAATCCAAGATCGCTCTGTAGAAATTGTACCAAGGCTTCACCACGATCGGAACTTTGCAAGGTCTTCTCTACCGGTCACAATTGAATTCTCGTTGCGTGAAAAAGAAGTAGAAGCACACAAAATCTGTAAAATCCAAACCCAACACGCTCCGAGATATTCATTGAACGAGATAACAATCTTGTAGTCTATCAAGTCAATATAATAGCCACAGCAGCTACAGTACACGATGCTTCTATCTCCACTAGCTTCCCCGTTTAAGCCGGAGTCTACAATGACGGCTGGAGTCGTCTATAATGATGGCGTGCCCGAATTTTTGGCTTTCGATCACGACATTCTTCAGGGATACGGGGAAGAAGCTATGGACGAAAACTTTCCTCCAAACGCTGAAGAAGCAGCAGAACTGGAGGCAGTTGAGATCTTTGTCGAGATGATGGCCATGTTTTCACTCATGGAAGAGAAGGAAGAGAAAGCTCGATCAAGTTACTGCCATCTTCAAAAGCGATGGGAGACTCGTCGCGAAGAAGGCCTTGTTGGCAAGCCACGCCCGGCCATGAACCTGATCGACGCCGTCGACCACAACGTCGGAAAGCCTGTCAGCACTACCGAGTTGGTCCCATTCGCCCACTCCAATCGGACAGCCTTGGTCGAGGGCCGCCGTCAATCTCGTCAGGAGAAACCCAGCAAGAGCAAGGCGAGGGTACACGCCAACCCTGGCCGAACCCTTCAGCAACCACGCAAGCAGAACTAGCTTGCTTGCTTGCTGTAGCTCGAGTCTTCCGATAGATCGGAAGACACATTATTTGTTCAAAAAACCCAGAAACCCAGAAAAAAAGACATCAAAACCCGAAAGAAACCCCCGAAAGAAACCAAAACAAAAAGACACAAGTGAGAAGACATCAAGTGCGGAAACATTAAAGCCAAACTAAAACCTTCTCGGCTTTCTGTCTGGTGGGAGGAAGGAACATCTGGAACTCACGTGAAAACAGTTTCACTTGCGATATTATGCCCGTCAGTATATAGAGTTGGGATATATAAAAAAGAAAGCACTACTACTACCTATAAATTTATAAATTTGTTTCCATTAATATACAACCTCGTTTTGCTCCTGCGGCTCTACAAAGATTCGTCTTAGGGATGATGTTTTCTTCAAGACTAGTTGGAAAGGGCAGCCTCCGTAGGCCGTACTAGTACGACGTACTTGGCGTCAAACACCGAAGCCAGAGCGAGCTCCGAATTTGCCTCGCTTGGCAAAAACTATGAAGACCTCTGAGAAGATCTTTCAAGCACAGAAAAGGAATTCATGTAGGATGGAGTACCAAGCCTACAGGGTTCTTTCTGTGAGGGAACTGGTGACTGTATGGCCACGGAGCCTGACAGACACCCCACTGACTGCCCGGGCATACTAACAATGCGTTTGCACCAGTGACACGGTGCAGTCAAGGCGACCAGCCAGGAAGTGTCTGCTACTTGACACGAAAAATGAAGACAGGCTACGCAAGAAATGGGAAAAGTGGTTGGATCTTTGGTTCCACCAACCCACGTACTGTACTACATGCATCTATGCAGTACTATAGTGAGCCATTGCGCCGGGATAACGGGGCGGGGTCTTGTTTCACTGGAAGCGAGTGTTACTTCTCCCTATAAACCGCTCTGGTTTCTTCCCCAACCAGGAAGGCACTTCACAAGCAAACAAAATGCATCTTTTCAGAATCTCTGCTGGCTTACAGGGTTGCTAATCCATGAAGTATCAAGGCTTTCTACGAGTTCTAGCGAATGGTATAATGCGATACAGAAGAGAGGCCATGCACGGGAGTACTACTCGGATCAAGCCGGGGCTATAAGGCACGCCACTTTCTCTTGCAATTCAAATTGGGTGTCGCAGTGGGGCCCACGCGCGGTATTTATGATTCTCCATGCAACAAATCCATGCTAGCTAGCACCTGATGCGGCGTTCGTGCTCACCTTCGGGTGCTGTAACTGGAGACGGGAACTTGGGAGGATTGATACATACCATGGCTTTGATACCACAGCTCGAGCTTTGCGAGTCTACTAGCTAGCTCCGTCGCATTCGAAGACCCCGTACCTAGGAACTATTTGCTGCTACTGGTGTAGCTAACACACGGAGTAGCATACAGTGCAATTACTCCAGAAAGCTCTAGATTACTAGCTACTACGAAAGTAGCTATTAGATCGATCCACTGGCATGGTTGCATGGGCCGGGGGAGCGACTGAATCATTTGAATTGTAATGATGACATCATCTCACGAATGGATCCCATGTGGAGTCCCAAGTCTGAGCTAGCTCCACGTGGAATATCCAGCGTCCCTGCAATCCATTCGAGAGTCCATCGATTTGATTCTTCTTTATTCTTCGGAAGCACCAACCAAGTTGGCTGCAGTGCGAGATACTCTGTCCGTCCATCCGTTGCGAACCACTTTGTGGCCCTTACATGTTGTGTCATTTTCGTTTTTCTCACAAAATCGAGAAAGTTTTCTTCGTTTCATCTCTTCTTTGCTCTCAATTACCGTAAAAATACACCTAGCGACCATGATGCGAGCGGCTCTTCAAAAGTCTGGAGGTTTTGCCTCCAAATCCATGGTGGGAAAGCCCACTTCATCCATTGGCGCTGTCCGCACCATGGCCAAAGAAATTAAGTTTGGCGTCGAGGGACGAGCTGCGATGCTCAGAGGCGTGGATGTCCTCGCCGATGCGGTCCAGGTAAGACTGAAAATAAGATTCCGGATTCGTTGAAGTTTGTACTGATTTTTACGTAGATGAATTTTTGAGAAGGGAATTCGTTATTGGATCTTTTGAGAGATTTTTGAGAAAGTTCCATTCCAATTTTTTTCTCGGAAAATCCTAGGCCATTTTATACGGAAGGAAAGATGTCTTGACTACCCTCTTTGTTTGTTAGCAATGGCTAGTTATATTGTAATGCTTTCATTTGAAAGGAAGTTAGTAATTCAGCTGCAGCTATCTATCGCCAGCCGAATACAGCTATTTTTTTCATTTGAGGAAGTTCCCCGAAGTTTTCTCACAGCGAACCTTTTTCTGTCTTTTATTTAATAATAGGTGACTCTAGGACCCAAGGGTCGCAATGCCATCATCCAGCAACCATATGGAGCCCCCAAAATTACAAAGGATGGTGTCACAGTTGCGAAAGCAATTGACTTTGAGGATAACTTTGAGGACATGGGAGCGCAGCTGATTAAAAGCGTCGCCTCCAAGACAAACGATGTCGCTGGAGATGGTACTACTACTGCCACTGTCCTTGCCCGTGCCATTTATTCTGAAGGTTGCAAGGCCGTTGCTGCGGGACTCAATCCACTTGATTTGCGTCGTGGTATTCAACTTGCTATCAACTCGGTTGTCAAGACATTGGATGATATCAGCCGTCCTATTACCTCCAAGGAAGAAATTTCACAAGTAGGAACCATTTCTGCCAACGCAGACAAGGAAATCGGAGACCTTATTTCTGATGCCATGGAGAAAGTGGGAAAAGAGGGTGTCATTACTGTCCAAGAGGGAAAGACTCTTGAGAATGTGTTGGAGGTTGTGGAAGGTATGAAATTCGACCGTGGATTCATCAGTCCCTACTTTATCACCGACGCCAAGACCCAAACATGTCAGCTGGAAAATCCTCATATTCTTTTGGTCGAGAAGAAAGTGAGCAATCTTCAACAATTGGTTCCTCTTTTGGAAAGTATTATCAAAACTCAATCTTCACTCCTTATTGTAGCGGAGGACGTCGAAAGCGAGGCTTTGGCAACCCTTGTCGTCAACAAGCTCAGGGCTGGAATTAAAGTATGCGCTGTCAAGGCCCCTGGCTTTGGCGACAATCGCAAGGCAACAATGCAGGACCTCGCCATTCTTACAGGCGGAACTGTGATTTCAGAGGAAATGGGTATGAAACTGGAGGAGACTACTCCTGCCCATCTTGGAAAATGCAAGAAGGTTACCATCACCAAGAACGATACTGTCGTGCTTGACGGTGCCGGTGAAAAGTCAGTAATTGCAGAAAGATGTGAGTTCATCAAATCCTCCATTGAAACGACAAAGTCCGACTACGAGCGTGAAAAATTGCAAGAGCGACTTGCCAAGTTGTCTGGCGGAGTTGCTGTAATCCAAGTCGGTGGATCTTCGGAAGTGGAAGTTCAAGAAAAGAAGGATCGTGTTGTTGACGCCTTGAACGCTACTCGCGCTGCTGTCGAAGAGGGCATCGTTCCTGGCGGAGGTAAGGCTTTGCTATACTGCTCCACCCTTCTGAAAGAAGTTGCCGACAAAGAAGCTGTCAACATGGATCAAAAAATTGGTGTTGAGATTATCGAGCGAGCTCTTCGCGCCCCACTTTCCACCATCGTGAAGAACGCTGGCGGGGAGGGTGCAGTTGTTTGTGGCGAGCTCACAAAGGCTGATGTTCCGATTGCAAGAGGATATGATGCCCAAAATGGTGTTTACTGCGATATGTTTGAAATGGGAATTATTGACCCCACAAAGGTGACCCGAACGGGAATCGTGGACGCTGCATCTGTTGCTGGGCTCCTTACTACTTCTGAAGCAATGATTGTCGACGCGCCAGCGAAGGAAGGTGGCGGCGGAGGAATGCCTGGTGGAATGGGAGGCATGGGCGGCATGGGCGGAATGATGTAAAGTGAAGACATTACAGAAAAGATTTAATGCAGGAAAATGATGTCAGCAACATAAAATATTCTCAAATTTCCATCTTGAAAAGGATTACAAATCTACGTTTCTACTCGTCGTCGTCCGAATCACTAGATGAGCTGTCATAGTGTGCGAATGCTCGCTTTCTACTGCTTGTTGGAAAGACTCTTTCCTCAGCGCTATCCACTGTATCCTGTTGACCGCTGGAAAATTCAATAGCAGCTTCGAAATCTGTCAAATTGACAGGACGGAGGGCTTGGAAACCTGCCAACAAACAATCCCTCGCGAGCTCATGAGGGTCCCCGTAGCCACCAGCTGCGGTGTCAGTGTCTTGGCACGGGCAGTCGCCGCTGCTTTGTTCTGAGCGTCGAGCTTGTCGCTTCTTTAAAGCCGCAGCACGGATACATTCGCGCACCGGTGTCATAGTTGCCTCACGTGCTAGGCTGATTCCAGTTGACGTAGGCGGAAGTTGACAAGTGATTAGCAAGTTTGATTCGACAACATGACGCATAACCGACCATTGTGCACCCCAATTCATCATCTTTATCACAATACCTGTTTACTGAACATACCTTTCTAGTTCCGATCCCGACCATCCCTCCAAGGCCAAGGCAAGGTCGCTCAATTCGACCTTTGATATGGAATGCGATATTCCTTTCAAAAGCCTCTTCAAGATACGTCGACGGTCTACATCCTTGGGCAACCCCACGTGCACCCGAATTCCAAAGCGGCGAAGAAGAGCAGGGTCGCAGTCGCTGGGGCGATTTGTAGCTGCCACGACAATCACCTTGCCAGAAGCAATATTCGCTGCTTCAGTACCAATTTCGCCACTTGCATTCTCGTCGCTCCCTCTTTCACACTCTGATGGCTCTAGAACACTAGGAGGCCCTGGGTTGGAGATTTGACTCAATTGAATGAGTAGCTCAGCCAGAACACGCCGTGAACATGATTCGCCTGCACCACCACCGGAGCTTTGTTCTCTTCCTCCGCCTCGCGACTGACCCAGAGCATCAATCTCGTCAAAAAATAAAACTGTACATTTGCTCTCCATTAGTTGGGCTTGCTCTTGTGCTGCAGGTAGTGCAAAATGTTGTCATTCAGAGGCCTTTTAGAGTAACTGATACAGTACGGTAGCACAATTCTTCGCGTCGCCGTCGATGGCACAGAACTAACACTCACCTTTTAGAAAGAGACCCTTGATCGATGCCTCGCTCTCGCCCACATATTTGCTCAACACGTCACTCGGGCCAACCGAGATGAAGGCCGCTTGTGCTTCCCCGGCAATGGCGCGAGCAAGCTTTGTCTTACCTGCAGTGGCAGTAATGCAACGGTGTCAATCGATCATCAAATGCAAAGACTCAATTTGGTTCGAAAGCATATGGAAATGATAAAAACAATCAATCAAAGGTGTGAAACAACAATCGTGGTGGAGCTACGCACCTACTCCTGGGGGGCCGTAAAAGAGAATCGATGCCGGCATGGATCGGACACCTGAACAGAATCATTCAAGACATCCCAATTACATTAGCAAGGACCATGCGTACAAGACAATACCAAACTTCGGCTGAAAAGCCATGCATTCGTGAACGAACAACAACTCACCAGTGAGCACTGACTTGGCAATCGAGTCAGGGAGAGCAATGGGCAACAACGCTTCTTCGATGCGCAATTTGACAGGTCCATGTCCGATGATATCGCTAAATCGGGGAAGCGTTGGATCTGGCAGTTGGAACTTGGGCGTGGCTAGCTGTGACTTCTTGCGCTCGTCTTCGCCCGGCGACTTTGACACGACAGCAGCGGTAGAATTGTCATCTTCTTGCGAGACGACTGTTGCGTCGTCTTGTACTTTGATGCCGACATCATCGCTGCATCCTACGGAGGAACTTTCATCTGGATCTGGTTGAAAATCATATGACGTAGATCTGCTGTTTTCGTCGTCATTTCCTTTTTGCGTGCCTAGGAAAATACAGTCACTGTTACTACGATCACTGTTTACGCTGTCGATAGTGGCAGCGTTCTCTTTGTTGTCGTCACCTCCATGAAGCAACTGCTCTTGAACAATAGCAAGAGGAGACACATCCCACCTCTTGGGGCGTTTCTTGACGACACGACCATTCTCGTTACTGTTGTTGCCGCTCCCGTCATTTTGGTACATGGGCAAAGACAGAAAAATGTGTTTCGAAACCAATGCTTGCTCGCATTCTTTGGTCCCCACGCGGTAGATTTTTTTGGGAGGCGGCATGTTTTGTTGTCGTCGTTCGTAGAGCTTATTACGGAGAGTGATCGTCATTTTTATTTTCGTAGGTGATTGTGCTTGTCGTCAATGTTCGAATTTGCGTGGAGGAAGTGTTGCCCTGAAAAAATGACACACAAAATTGCACCGCTTATGTTTCTCGTTCTTGTTTCCACTTTTGCGTTGATCGATTCATTTAGCTCCGCCGTGAGAGCGAACAATCCTTTTCCTAGTTTTAGCTATGTCACAGCACCGATAGCTCGAGAATGAACGAAGCCTTGAGTTCCTAAGCAAGACAGTCAAGTGTCTCCATCGTCGGCTTGAATTTCGGTCGCGTACATGAGAGTTTCGTCGTTTTTCACCTTCTACTGATGTATTTAGGGTTCGAGTGATTTTTGCGCGCATTTTTCGGCCACAACTCGAAGCACGCATATTTTACACGTATGTACTCAATAGCTAGCTAATAGTAAGTATGGTAGTACTAATAGTACGAGCACTCAACCAGTACCACTATAAGTACTAACTATTATCGTCCGCAACTGTTCAACTGTAAAACAGAAGCCAAGCTATTTGTTATTCATACTGTATCGTAAGCAAGTTAGTATTCTAAACAACGTTTAGCTTGAGGA
>Ga0163148_10005196_pt1 | contig 13122 bp, 10 predicted proteins | sample OliLakLV19MP7P2_FD_148606 | JGI IMG/M metagenome (GOLD analysis project Ga0163148, IMG submission 148606) | Freshwater microbial mat bacterial communities from Lake Vanda, McMurdo Dry Valleys, Antarctica- Oligotrophic Lake LV.19.MP7.P2 | ecosystem: Environmental > Aquatic > Freshwater > Lake >... | reverse complement strand
GGCGCTGCCCGAAGAGAAGCCCACGATGCCGCCAGAGTGAATCACCGGACTCATCGTCGAGTTTCGTGCGCAGTTCGTCGGTCAGCAAGGGGCCGAGTGTGCCGCCGAGTTTCCTTTGTGCAATCCACAGTTTGGCGAACTCATCACGGATCATGGCCCGATCGGCATGGAACTGGAACTCTCTGCGGCGATTGCGAACGGCATCGCGCCATTCCCGTGGCCCTTTTCGTTGGTGCTCGGAGCGCGAGTCGGTGGTTGTGATCGAGTGCCGCTTTTCGTCGCCAGCCCGGAGAAGGTCGATCAACTCGCCGAAGGTGCGGACTTGCTTGCCGAGTTCCTTCGATCGCGCGAGTATCGCGGCCCGTGTCTCTCCGATCGCCTTCTTCACTTTCCCGTCTTCACCGCCCTCTTCGCCCTCTTCCGGCTCGCGGATACCCAACGCTCCGCGCCGCTGCGCAAGATGGACGAGCACACGCCCAAACTCGTGCGGCGTGAGCGCGTGGTCCAGCCCCTTGCGCCGGAGTGTCCACGGGTCGGTCTCTTCGAGCAGTGTCTTGAACGCGTCCGCGTCGGCGGGGAGCAAGCCCCGTGCGATCAACTCCAAACGGAGTTCCCGCTTGCGGAGCGATCGCCGCGCCAGCGTGATCCGCGTCCGCCGCGTCATCCGCCGCTTGGCGTTCTTCGGCTCGCCACGTTTGTCGTCGGTTTCGTCAACGCCCGCCGGGAAGACTCCCAGCCCTACGTCGATCGAGCCCTTCTCCAGGTCGATCCACGCGGAGCCGACGGAGTTTGAGCCGATGTCGAGTCCAAGAATGTAGCGTGCGCCCATGAGAGATCCCTTGACAACTTGGAAGAGGGTCGATATCTTGGCCGCAGTGTATTCGATTCCGGCCCGCGGTTTCACGCAACAAGAGAAATCGCAGGCACCGTCGAAAGACGACCGCCGCAGCCCGCGTAACCCGCGGCCTGCGGCTTTTTTGTTGCGGGGTATCTGCCTTTCATCTGCCTTTCATCTGCCTTTCATCTGGCTTTCACCTGGCTTTCCTCTGGCTTTCCTCTGGCCTTGTCATCTGTCTTGCATCTGGCTTGCATCTGGCCTTGTCATAGGAGCGGGTCTGCTCCGGGTTGCGTGGGCGGCCTGGATGCCAGCGTTTCGCGCAAGCCTCGCCCGGTTTCGCAGGTTGTCAGGTGTATTTGCGGCCAGTCTCTCGCGATAACCCGAACCTTCTTCGAGCGCGATGAAGACCGTGGTGGCCACAACCACCACCGCCGCGGGCAAAACAACCATCAACAACCGGCCATTGACCACCTCAAATGCGAGAACGAATACAAAGTTATGAGCCGCGAGCAGGGTCGATGAGAAAGGAGAGCGTGTGTGAACACACAAAACATACTTCATGATCTCTCTCATGAACTTCTCTCTCCGCTGATCTGACTGAGTGCCATTCGGACTTCCCGATCGAACTCGGAGAGGTGCAAAGACGGCCCGCGCCACCAATCCGGGACTTGCGGAGGTCCGGAAACCCTGTAGACTTGAAGACCTTGCAAGAGACTTCTCGGTCCTCTTGCGCCCCTTGAGTCGGTTCCATTTCATGACAGGAGGCCGCGGATGGCTCGTTCCACGTACACGCCCAGGTTCCGGTTGCTTTGCGTGCTGGGCGCAACCGCTTTGTTCTCGCTGGCCGCAACCGCGCTCGCCGTTGGGCCTGACATCACCCACTCGGATCTTCAGGATTCCACGCACTACGGCCCGGTCGGCGGTATCCATGCGTATGCGTGGGGGAGCAACACCTGCAACATTGGTGATACTTCGCTCTCGTGGATCAATTTTGGAACACCCGCGCTGGCGATGAACGCCTATCGCCTGCACAACGGGCGGCTGATCCAGATCGGCCTCGGCGGGTGCAAGACGGCCTGCTGCGTGGCCAATGGCAACGGGTGCGGGCTGACGTGTGTGGGCACGGGCTTTGGCCTGCGCCCCGGCTGCCGCGATGTCTACAGCGCGGGGTTCAATGGTGGTCAGTCGCGGCTCGGTCCGCGATCGACCATCAACCCGTTTGATGGCGCGTTCGCGGGAATCCCCGCCGGCTCGGGCGATGCGATCTGGCGGCGCTGTCAGGTGGCCGAGAGCGATATGTCCCTCGCCAATCATGCGGGGGCGCTCTACTTTGCCGAGGGCCTCTATGTCTGCACAGAAGAGAGCCCGGCCGAGCACCTCAACAACGCCACCCATCGCATGATGAACGTGGCCAACACCGGTGCCGCGCCAACGTACATCTGGAGCATCGCCAACGGCGCGGGCGGAAGCGCGGCCAGTAGTCAGGTCGGTCGCCCGGCGATCTACGCATGGAGAGACCATGGCCTCGGCATCAACGTGCCCGATCCTTCTGTTCAAGTTGTGACGGTCGATGTGCCGGGTGAGGGGCGCTTCATTGTTGCTGGCAAGCCCACGAGCCTGAACAACGGAACATGGCGGTACGACTACGCGGTGTACAACCTCAACTCGCACATCTCGGGCTCCTCGTTCACGCTCAACCTTCCCGTTGGCGGCGGTGCGACCATCACCAGCCCGGAGTTCTTTGATCCCGCTTACCACTCGGGCGAGGTGTATGACAACACCCCCTGGACCTTCTCAAACATCGGGCAGACACTGACGTGGTCGAGCCCCAGCACCTTTGCCCAGGCACCCAACACCAACGCGCTGCGCTGGGGGACGATGTACAACTTCAGCTTTATCAGCAGCATCGCACCGAGTGCCAGCACCGGCTCGGTCACGATCGGTCTCTTCCGCCCATACACGTTCAACGGCCAGACCGTAACATCGATCATTGCCAACGGGCTGCCGGTCCCGACAGGTGCGTGCGCAGGGCCGGTCGTCGCCGCACAACCCGTGCCCGTGATCGTCTGTTCAGGTGGAACAGCCACACTCACCGCAACACCCTCACCCAACTCGACCGGTCCCTTCACCTATCTGTGGCGTCGGGCGATCCCCTCGGGCTTTGTCACCCTCGCCAACGGGGCAACTCCCTGGGGCAGCACCGGCACTCTGTCGGGTGCCACCTCGCCCGCGCTCACCATTGCCGGTGTATCAAACAAAGATGTCGGCCCCACCGGGTATTCGGTCGTCATCACCAACGCCTGCGGCAGCACCGCAAGCACCAGTGCAACCCTGACGATCTGCACGGCCGACTACAACTGCGCCGGGGGTGTGACGGTGCAGGATATCTTCGACTTCGTTGGCGGATACTTTGCAGGCAACCCCCGGGCCGATATCAACGGAGTCAACGGGATCACCACGCAGGACATCTTCGACTTCGTTGGCAATTACTTCGGCGGCTGCTGAGCGCGGGTGGGGGGTAGTGGGGGGGCATGTACCTTCCAGAAAGTTCGCAGCAGGTTCGCTAACCTCAACCGTGCTGCGAAACCTCTTCACCCATCCGCCCCGGCTTCCCCTCATCGCGCCCTCCATCCTTTCGGCCGACTTCGCCGCGATGGGTGATGACTGTCGCGGCGTGCTGTATGGTGGGCGCAAAGGGCCGCAGATCCGCGAAGGCTTCGGTGTGCTGCCGACCAAGAAGGTGCTCGACCCCGCGCACGCCGATCTGCTGCATATCGATGTGATGGATGGCCACTTCGTGCCCAACCTGACCATGGGCCCGGACATGGTCCGCTCGCTGCGAAGGGCCTTGCCCGAGTCGTTTCTCGATGTTCACCTCATGGTCACCGACCCATGGCTCCACGCTCAGGCCTTCGCCAAGGCGGGTGCTGACCACATCACCTTTCACGTTGAGGTCGTGCCGCCCGATCTGATCGAGGGGCTGGCCATGAAGATCCGTGAGCTTGATGCCGCGCAGGGTGCGGTCTCGGTCGGGCTGGCCATCAATCCACCAACCCCGGTCGAGCAGGTCATGCCGCATCTCCGCCACTTTGACCTCATCCTCGTCATGTCGGTCAACCCCGGCTTCAGCGGGCAGGCGTTCATTCCCGAAGTCCTCCGCAAGGTCGAGGTGATCAGCACGGACCTGACACCCAACCAGCGACTCCAGATGGATGGAGGTATCAAGATCGACAACATCCACAGAGTGCTGGATGCCGGGTGCGAGGTCGTCGTCGCGGCCAGCGCGATCTTCGGTTTCCCACAGCCCGAGCGCGGAGAAGCCATCGTCACCCTTCGCGGAGGACCGAACAAGACCCAACAAATGATTGGTAAAGTCACGAAGTGATCACCAGATAATCCCTGTTCAGGGGGCAGATCATGACCGATGGGCCGCAAGTGCCACCCTGTTTGGGTGTTGATAACCCTCACTCGGCTTTGCTCACTCATGGCACACCGCTACACTGCCGAGCTTCTTTATGGATCAGGTTTCGGGTGCCAAGGCCCGGGACCAGTCCGCCAGTTAGAGGGATGGACCGGAACAACTATGGCCAAGACTGCCACACATCGGGTTCTGCTGCTGAGATCAGGGGCGACGGAGTGGGACCTTGCCGGGCGGGTTCAGGGCTCCACCGACCTGCCTCTCTCCGAACTCGGCCTTAGCGACATCACCAGAACTGTCCAGGAACTCGGACACCCACCCCTCTCATCGGTCTGCTGTGCAAGTGATGAGGCGAGCATCTCATCGGCCGAGGTTTTGGCCGCGGCGGCGGGTGTGAAGGTGGTGGTGGTTCCCGACTTTCAGGAAATGGCTTTCGGGCTTTGGGAAGGTGTGCTGAAGACGACGCTTGAGGACAGGTTCTGCCGGGCGGTACGGCTCTGGGGAGAAGACCCGGCCTGTGTGACTCCGCCCGAGGGCGAATCGCTTGTGGATTTCAGTGCCCGGCTCATCCCCGCGCTCCGGCGCGTTCTGACCAAGGCGCGCTCGTCCGGTCGCCGTTCGACGGCAACCCTGCCCTCTGTCGGGGTTGTGCTTCGGCCGGTTGGCGAGGCCCTCATGCGGTGCATCCTGTCGGGTCTTCCGACTTCTGAAGTTCAGGCGATCGTGCGCGAGCGGCCTGCCCCTTTGTGGATTGATACCGACATAGAGTCCGACTGGGCATTGCCCAGCGGCGTGCGTCGGCCGGCATCGGTGTCGGCCGCGTAAGGACGCGCGGCCGGTGAAACGGATTTCCTGTTCACTTGTCCTTGGAAAGATACTGATGAGTCAAGCGGCAACCAAGACCTGGACAGAACTGAAGCCCCAGCGCAAGTCGGTGATTCCCGAGGGGCTTTGGCTCCGCTGTCCGGGCTGCGGCCAGATGATCTATCGCAAGCAGATGGAGGCCAACCTTCACGTCTGCCCTGAGTGCCAGCATCATTTCCGGATCGGTGCGGCCGAGCGCGTGAAGCAGATCACCGATCCCGGTTCGTTTGAGCCGATGTTCACGAACCTCTCGCCGACCGATCCGTTGAAGTTCCGCGACATCAAGCCGTATCGCGAGCGTTTGTTGAGCGAGCAGATCAAGAGTGGGGCGACCGATGCCGCGCTCGCGGGCACGAGCTTTATCAAGGGCCGTGCCACGATGCTCTGCGTGCTCGACCTTTCGTTCATGATGGGTTCGATGGGGAGTGTCGTCGGCGAGATTGTGACCAGATCAATCGAAACGGCGACCGAGCGCAGTCTGCCGGTTGTGATCGTGAGTGGTTCGGGTGGTGCGCGTATGCAGGAATCGGGCCTCTCACTCATGCAGATGGCCAAGACCAGCGCTGCTCTCGGTCGTCATGACGATGCGGGCGGGCTGTTCATCAGTTTGCTCACCGACCCCACGACCGGCGGTGTGACGGCGAGCTTTGCGATGCTGGGCGATGTCATCATCGCCGAGCCTAAGGCCCTCATCGGCTTTGCCGGCCCGCGGGTTATTCAACAGACCATCCGTCAAGAGTTGCCCGAGGGCTTTCAGCGCAGCGAATATCTGCTCAAGGCGGGCATGGTCGATCGGGTTGTTCCACGATCGGAGCTCCGGAGTGAAGTCGCTCGCGTAATTGACTACGCCGGCAAGTAGTCGCACGCATCTCAGGGGCTGGCTATCGGGGTGGGTACCATCGATCCATGCCCATTGTTCGACGCACAGCGACCCATGCCGTCTCTTCCTCTTGGCGCACGCAAATGTTTGCGGGCCTGCTTTATGCCGCGGCCACGTACGCGGCCCTTCCTCCCGCCGGGCTTTGGCCGCTCTCGATCGTCGCGGCGCTCGCACTGGTCTTTGCCGGATGTCGAGCCGGCGTGTCAGGTCGCCCATCGCGCGCGGCCATGTTCGCCGGGCTTGGCACACTTCCGCTCTGGTTCATCGAAGAATCGTGGCTGATGAACGTCACGCCGGTAGGCTATCCGCTGCTGGCCATCTATCTCGCGTTTTTCAGTGGTCTGACGGTGTACATGATCGCCACCGTTCGCGCCTCGCGTTGGAAAGTTCCGATGAGCATCGCGGCCCCATTGGTCTGGGTCGCGTGCGAAATGCTGCGGGCCGAGGTCATCCTCACCGGATATCCGTGGTACCTCGTCGCTCATCCGCTGATCGACGATCCGAACCTCTGCCTGCCCGGGCGTGTGCTGGGTGCGTACTTCGTATGCCTGCTCCTTGTCGCAGCGGTCGGAAGCCTTGCCGATGCCGCGGGTTGGACCTCGGTTCCGCGACGAGTGGGGGGGATCGGGGCTGCGGTCGTCTCCATAACTTGGCTTGTGACATCGATGATCGGTGCGGCGGGGCTCTCGGGCGATGCCGGTGCTCAACGAGAGTTGAATATTGGCGTGGTGCAGACCAATATCCCGCAGGGTCAAAAGCTCAGTTGGAGCATGGCGCAACAGATCAAGGACTTTCAACGGTTCCTTGAACTCACCCGCGCTCTCGCGGTGGGCAAGCCGTCGCCCGAACTATTGCTCTGGCCAGAGACCATGTTCCCCGGTTGGGCTCTCAATCCTGATGCACTGGCGACCGCACGCACATTTGCGGAGACCAATCGGGCGCAGCCCGGTTCACCGATGCGGTTGCTCACCACGGGCTATGCCGATGCGATCATCGAAACGCAGCGCGAGATTGATATACCCATGCTCATCGGAGCCGAAGCGCGCGAGGGCGCGCGGATGGGCCAGGATGGCGCTGGCAAGCCCGATCTCACGTGCGAGCGACGTTACAACAGCGTCGCGATCATCGCCAAGGGCGTGCTGCTCGATGAACGCTATGACAAAGTCGATCTCACACCCTTCGGCGAAGTGATTCCGTGGGTCTGGCGATGGCCCTTTGCACAACGACTGGTGCTCGAGCTTGGCGCGGGCGGCATGAGGTTCGATCTCGCCTTTGGTCATGCCGCGGAGGCCATCGATGTTCCGACCTCCAGTGGTTCAACCATCAGGGTTGCCACGCCGATCTGCTTTGAGGCGACGCGAAGCGAAACCTGCCGCAAACTTGTGTATGGGCGGAAGGATGGACGTCGCGCCGATCTGCTTGTAAACGTCAGCAACGATGGGTGGTTCGGCAGCGAGCGATGGTGGTTCTTCACTTCTGATGCGCGTCGCCGTCAGCACCTGCTTGCGGGGCGCTGGCGATGTCTGGAACTTGGTGTGCCCATGGTCCGCGCTGTGAACACCGGCCTGTCGGCCTTTGTCGATAGCCGCGGGCGCGTGATGCCCATTCGCATCATCTCCGGCGGGGGCACCAGCGGCGATCAGCTCAACCAGACCGATGCGGCGATTCTCGGCAGCGTGATGATCAGCACAACTCCGGGACGCTCGACGCCCTATGGCCGAATCGGTAACGTCGCGGGTTGGGTCGGTCTCTTCGGAGGGCTGGCCCTGTTTGTCGCCGTTTGGATCAATCGCCTCAGAGGCCCAAGGCTTGCACTCGGCAATCCTTGAGCCGCGCCGATGCGGTATGCTGTCAGTCGAGCAGGAGAACGAACGTGAGAAGTTGTCGGAACAATAGTGCATTTCTGAGTATCGCCGCCTGTGCAGCGGGCACGTTGATCGCCGGATGCGGTTCAAGCGGTTCCAGTTCGCAGGCGATGCCCGGGCGCGATGGTCGAACGACGACCGAAGATGGGCGCGCGGCCCCTCTTGCCGGCGGACGTGCGTATCAGGACCCCATCGCACGAGCCACCTTGCGCGAGCGCGCCATCACGCTGCTGTCTTCGGCCGCGACCAATGGTCAGCCAGAGGAACGAGCCAACGCGATCGAGGGTCTTGCCGCGACACCCACTCGCCTCGCCCCCATCATCGATCAGTTGCTTGCGGACCCCAACATTGGTGTGAGGTCAGTCGCGGCCATGGTTGCGGGTCGTGCGAAGATGGTGAGCACGGTTCCATCGCTGCGCCGGCTGCTCGACGATTCGTCGCCTCAAGTTCGTGCTTCGGCCATGTACGCTCTGAAGCGGTGCGGCGAACCGGTCAACATCACACCCATCGCAACGATGCTGCTTGATCCTTCGCCGCGTCTGCGGGCTTATGCCGCGTTTCTGCTTGGCGAGCTTGGTGAACCGTCCGCCAACGCGATGCTGCGTGATGCCGGTCGCCGCAACGTGTCGAAGTCTGATGCCGCTGAAGTGCGCATCATGGATCTGCAACTCGCTGAAGCGCGTGTCAAGCTGGGCGATGAGACGACGCTGCCTGAGATCAGGGCCGCGCTCTTTCCCGCCAAGCCCGAGGATCTTGAAGCCACCGCGCTGGCCTGCCAGATCATCGGCGGCATTCGCGATGCGGCCTCCACCAATCGCCTGATCGAGTTGGTTCGCCCGATCGACGACAAGAAACAGGTGATGCCCGCCGAAGTGCGACTGAGTGCAGCATCCGCGCTCGCCAAACTCGGACAGCGCCATGGAGCCTATATCGCGGATCAGTTCCGCGCCAACAAGCGCGAAGTTCTGCGGGCTCAGGCCGCCATGGTCTATGGCGAGATCGGCGAGAACGAGAACCTGCCCCTGCTCGCCGACATGATGAACGACTCGGTCGGGAGAGTCAGGGTCGCCGCCGCGGCGGGCATCATGAAGATCACCGAGGGGAACACCGAGGGGATGACTCATGCGGACCCGTAAGCCGCCGTGTGGAGGCCAACGGGCAAGAAACTTTCTGACTGAGGCTCGCAGCGCGGCACCTTCTCCCCGGACTGCGGATTGGGGATGAAGTGTCGGGTTGACAGGGACGGGCAATGTGCGGTATGAATATGGAGGTCTGTCCGAAAGGTCGGGTCAACCGTGATCGGTGTGTGCCGGTCCGCCCGAACCTGAGCTTCTCCGAACCGATCGAGCTTTGCTGCGGATAGAGCGTGAAGGTAAACGTCTAAATAGACGTGTAAGAAGAGGGTCGGTCAACTAGGCCGGACCCAAGTTGGGGGCTACTCTCCCTGCCCTGCGGCCTGACAGTGGGTCGCGTTGAACGACATGAGCCGATCGCGCCGCACGAAAGCGTCGAGAGTCGGATTCGAGACATTTTTCTGCCAGGAGTGGACCGTGCACTTCGTGACTAAAGTTCTTGTGGTTTTCTGTGCGATCCTCAGCCTTGTGCTGGCGGCGTTGACCATGGCATACGCCACCAATGCCGATCGCATCCGCGGGAGCTTCGAGGCCGAGCGAGAGGAAAAACTCTCAGCCCAGGCCACGGCCCGCAGCCAGATCGAAGGCTACGCAACCGAGAAGGCGGGCATTGAGGATCGTCAACGGGCTGCCGAGTCTCAGGTCCGAGACCTGACCAAGCAGTTTGATGCGATGCAGGCCGAGAAGACCGAGCTTCGCTCGCAGGTCGAGCAGGCCAAGGCCGACGCGATCTCGATCCGCAACCAGCTCGCGCAGTTCGGTGCAACCGCCGACAGCCAGCAGGCGCTGATCAAGAACTATCGCGACGAGGTCACCAAACTTCGCGACGATCTGGTCAACTCATCCAAGCGCGAGATCGAACTCGTCGATCGCATCAACGATCTCAGCAGCCAGCGCGAAGTGCTCGAGCAGAATGCCCGTGCTCTGAAGGAGCAGCTTGAAGAGATCAAGCTCCAGACCGCGCAGGCTGGCAGCGTCGGCGGGCTTGCCGCCGTCTCCGCGACCGAAGCCCGCGAGCTCTCCGGTCCGCTCGTCCGCGCCCGCGTGCTCGAGGTCGCGAGCAACCCGACCGGTGATCTGATCGTGATCAGCGAGGGTGCCAATCGGGGCTTGAAGCAGAACACCATCATGAACATCGTTCGCGGCAACGATTTCGTGGCCCGCATCGTGCTCATCACGGTTGAGCCCGACAAGTCGGTCGGCCGCGTGAACCTCTATGGTCGAAGTGGTGCGCAGGTGATGAAGGACGACACGGTGCTCAGCCGGCTTGATGTTCGCTGAGACCCGAGTTCCTGACGATCGCTTTGCCGCGTTGGTGCTTCCCACCGTCTTTCACCGCCTACCCATTTCAGCGAGCCGCACACCATGAGTCAGTTCGGAATGCAAATGCCCGGCGGTCACATGCAGCGTGGCCCGACCATGAACATCTACACAGGCTTGCTCGCGTTGGCGGTGGTGGGCCTCATCGCGGCATGCGCGTACGTGGGGGTTCAGGCCGCAAAGGTCAGCCCGGCGGGCTCACCCTGGGAACTTCAGACGTACAACGAGGGCAGCAAGTCGTACGAGATCAAGTTCTCACCGAAAAAGTGAGCCTGAATGAACTGCGGATGCCGCTGCGTCGAGTGCCCGGGTTGTCGGCAAACCGGGCGGGAACGGTGGCCGATAAAGGCACCGATGAAGACACTTATGAAGGACTGGGCGGTTTGTCTTTGAGGAGGGTGTGTGGGCAGCAAGGCCTGTGCAGCACTTCCGCAGATCTCGAGTTGTTGGATCTGCTTGACAGTCGGCACGAGCCGACTACATTACCCCTCACCCCGGTCGAAGAATCGTTCGGTCGAGGAGTCTTGTTGGGGCGGTAGCTCAATTGGTTAGAGTACCGGACTGTCGATCCGGTGGTTGCGGGTTCGAGTCCCGTCCGCCTCGCTTGAAAGAGCCCTGTCTCACAGGGCTTTTTTCATGCCCACATCGTTCGAGTTCCGTGGGTGTGGTCGAGTCACTCGTCAGTCAGCAACCAATCTGGACGCGCTTTACCGCGCGAGCGAACGCAGATTTATTGTTTGCTGTCGTGGACGGCGGCTTCAAGTTTACAGTCCTTCACCCTGAAAGGCTGCAACGATATCAACTGTGCGGCGGGCGGGAGCGTGCATCAGCGTCCGGGTAGTTGCAGAACCCGGCCAAGAGGGGCGTTTCTAGAGCCGGGGCCGCGTATTTGGTTTCGTCTGCATGATTTAGTACGACAATCATGTTGACTTCCCCGAGCTTAGCAGTACGCTGTATGCAGGGCCGGTTTATGTTCGGAACGGCCTGGGGCTTCGGTAAGATGTAGTCGGAAGACTAAGCAAACAGCAGGTCGCAGCCGCGACAGGCTGGTCGGCGAGGAGACTGACGCGATTGATCACCCAAGGGTGCTCGATCGCGTAGTTTTTTGCGCACATAACGGAAAGCACAGTTGGATAAGTCCAGATGAATAGCGGCAGCACAGATCGGGCATCATCCTCGGGAATTCTCATTCTTGCTGTTCATTCGGCGATGGGCGATGCCACCAACCGGCTCGGAGCCGACATCAAAGGGCCGACAGTGCCCGACGAGTTCAGCAGAAAGAACCGGAGTGCAATGACCTGTGCGCGGATCCGGCGCACGGCGGCGCCTTACGTCACGGACGGTTTCCTTGCCACGCCGGCTCGGTCGATCTCTCGGGACTGGGGGGGTGTTTGACCTCACTCCAACGCCAAAGCCGGGCGGGGTTAAGCACACCGGCGGATCGCGAGAATCTGGTCTGTTGCCTCCGAGGGCTCGCCGCGCAACGTCCGAGCGATGTCGCGTTCACGCATATGGTCGATGACCAATCGCGGCAAGCCTCGATAACGTACGCGCAGCTCGACCGCCGCGCCCGCGCGATCGCCGTCAGCCTCCAAGATATGGGGGTTGCGGGCCAGCGCGTCGTTCTCGCCTACCCGTCAGGGCTCGGGTTCATCGCCGCCTACTTCGGTGCGCTTTACGCGGGCTGTGTCGCCGTGCCCGTCACCCAGCCGCGTCGCCGCACGTTCGATCAGTTCCAAGCCCTCGCCGCCGATGCTGGTGCTTCCGTTTCGCTCAGCACGGCCGCCGCGATTGCCCAGTTCGAGTCAATGGCCGGTCGGAAGATGGCGATCAGGTGGCTTGCGACCGACGAACCGCCGGACGCCCACGCAGACGGCTGGACAGGGCACGATCCCGCTCCCGATGCGCTCGCGATGATCCAGTACACCTCCGGCTCGACCAACCAGCCCAAGGGCGTCATGCTCAGCCACGCCAACCTCATGGCCAACATCCGTGCCATCAGCAACGCGTTCGAGATTCAGAGCGACTCCGCGAGCGTCTTCTGGCTCCCCGCCTTTCACGACATGGGGCTCATCGGCGGCGTCTTGGTGCCGGTTTTTGCTGGCGTGCCCAGCATCGTCATGGCCCCGTCCATGTTTGTCCAGAATCCATTTCTTTGGCTCAATGCCATCAGCACATCGCGTGCGACCATCTCCGGCGGACCTAACTTTGCCTACGACCATTGTGTCCGCAAGATCACTCCGGAACAACGTGCGACGCTGGACCTTTCCTCCTGGTCCCTCGCCTTCATCGGGGCCGAGGCGGTCCAGCCCGCGACCCTCTCCCGCTTCGCCGAGTACTTTGCGCCTTGCGGCTTCAGCCCCGATTCCTTCTATCCCTGCTACGGCATGGCGGAGGCAACGCTGATGGTCACCGGGCCCAGGCACCGTGCGGGCGCTGACGTGCGCGTGTTCCGCGACGACTCCCTTCGACAGGGCCGCGTCGAATCGCTGCCAGACGCTTCTTCCAACAACCCGTCTCGTCCGCACGCTCGGCGTCTCGTCGGATGCGGCGCGCCCGTCGGCTCGCTGCGAGTCGCCATCGTCGACCCAAAGAGACTCGCGCCCGCCGCGCCCGACCGTGTCGGCGAGGTCTGGGTCGCCGGCGACTCTGTCGGCCAGGGTTACTGGCGTGATGAGAGAAAGACCGCGGCGACGTTCCACGCGCGGCTCGGTCATACACAAGACGGGCCTTTTCTGCGGACCGGTGACCTTGGGTTTATCTACGAAGACCAGCTCTATATCACCGGCAGGGTTGACGACCTG
>Ga0163148_10005193_pt1 | contig 13123 bp, 7 predicted proteins | sample OliLakLV19MP7P2_FD_148606 | JGI IMG/M metagenome (GOLD analysis project Ga0163148, IMG submission 148606) | Freshwater microbial mat bacterial communities from Lake Vanda, McMurdo Dry Valleys, Antarctica- Oligotrophic Lake LV.19.MP7.P2 | ecosystem: Environmental > Aquatic > Freshwater > Lake >... | reverse complement strand
AGACAAGTAATTTAGAGCTTGCTCTCTTTCGTTTTTTGCGATAAAATATTGAATTGAATTGAGGGAGTTGAATAGAAAATGCGGATTCATTACCGAACGTAAAGCCATGAGCTTGTACTCGGCCATTTTTTTATTCGATGTTATAAGTTCTGTGGCATTGAGCTTTATTTTCTCTTCATTTTGCTTATCAACTGTAATATCAATAAGAGCTATTACTACATTATTTATGCTTTTATTTTCTTCAATAGGGAAAGCGGTGACTAAAAACCAAGCAATATCGTCACGCATGTTCCATTCATTAATAGATAATCCGAAATCAATTTTCAGCTCCTCGTTGATTACCACACCACCTTTCAGGGCAGTTTTAAATATTTCTTTTGCACCTATCTCTTCCAAAAAAGGGTCGTTTGAAAAATTGATACTCCCTCTGTTAAACCAATTTTCTGGAATGCCAGTAAGAGCTATTAAGGCAGAATTCATGCGTTGCACTTCACCAAACTGATTGATAATCATAATACCAATAGGAATATTGTCGATGATGCTGTTGAGGAAATTTTCACTTTCTAATATCTTTACTTCGGCCGATTTTCTTTCGGTGAGGTCGTAAAATTGTGAAAAAAGCACCTCTCTATCGTCTATTTCAACTGGTGTAATTCTTATTTCGCCATAGAGTTTGTATCCATCATTGAGTGTATGTGTCCATTCGAATATTTGCTCTTTCAGTTCTGCGGTATTGGGTTTGTTGGAGGAGTTATCAGTCAAAGAAAATCCTTCAAAACCCGATTCCTTCAGGAGTGGAGGTATGAGTTTGTTGAGTTCTGTTTTATCTGAAATATGAAAAAGCTTGAGGGTTTGTTCGTTGCAATCAATTACATTTTCTTTTTCAATTAGCATCATTGATACTTTTGATTTTTCAAAGAGTGCTCTAAATTTATGTTCACTTGATTTAATTTGCTTTTCAATTATTTTGCGGGAAGAAATATCTTTATTAATGACAGCTACGCCACGAATTGAGCCATCTGATTGGATAATAGGGTTGAAATACGATTCAAAAGTAAAATCAAAAATATCTATTTCAATACTAAATTTTTCACCTTTAAACGCCCTTTCATAGTATTTTTTCAGGTTTTCAATTTCTTTTTTCGATTGAGTATTTGCAAAAAGATTCATACCAACTTTAGGCGAAACAGTAGAATATGGGGCGTATTCTCGCTCAAATACATCATTGAATGCTATCAATCGGTATTCTTTATCAATAGCCCATATTCCAAAATCGGTATTGTTGATAATGGCCTTCAAGTTTGTTTCGCTATCTACCAATTTTTGTTGGTCGCGTTTACGCTTTGTAATGTCTTGCACGGCACCGTAGGCTTTCACAACTTTGCCCTTTTTCATTTCAGAATAGCCTATACTTCTCACCCATATTTTATCACCGGAAAGAGTATTCATCTGCATTTCATGGTCGTAAGGGTCGCCAGTAAGCATTAGCTGGTCAATTTTGCTTTTTAAGATTGCGGCATCTTCAGGAGTATAGAAGTTGAGTGTGTTTTTAAAGTTGAGTTCATCACCTATCTTTAGCCCACGCATCAAATACATTTGGTCGGTGAGATAGTATTTGTCTTCGGCTACATCATATTCCCAACCTCCCAGTTTGCTAAGTAGCCCTGAAAGATTGAGCAACTGCAAGTTTTTATTTAGCAAGGCCTCGTTACTTTCCAATTTTCTGTTAAGCAACGACAATTCTTCTACATAAGTACGTAGCTCTTCTTCATTTGAAGTGAGTTCTTTTTCCCTTTGCGACAAGGTTTCGTTTAGTTTTTCGGCCTCTTCGAGCGAAGAAGCCAATGAAAGCTCGATGTTTTTACGGTCAGTTATGTTTTGTATACTTCCAATGTATTCCACTAAATTATTTTCACTATCAAATATAGGATTGATATTGCAAGCTAGGTGCTTTACGACATTGGCAGAGAAAGCAAGTGTAATTTCAAACGATTCTCTTTTGCCGTTTATAAGGAATTTGCTAATTGCATTTTGAATTTTTTGCTTATTTTCAGTGCCTAGCATACCATCAAATAGCTCTTTAGTGGGCTTTACAGTAGGCATTACACCAAATATTTCGAAACAATAATTGGAACAGGAAAAATCGACCGATTTCAAATTATGCCTCCAAGTACCTATTTGAGCCATGTTTTGCACCGACTTTAAAAACTCTTCGTTTTCAATTGCTCTTTTCTCATTGTGAATTTTCTGGGTAATGTCTCGCCCAAAAATACTTATGCCAATTATCGAATTATTTACGACAATGGGGTTGATAAATAGCTCTCTATACAGATTTACCCCATCAAGCTCATAAGTATCTGTTTCGCTAAATTTTTCACCTTTTAGGCCTCTGTCGTATCTTTGTTTGAATGTAGAAGCCAATTGGTAATGGCCTTGCGAATCAAAATACTTCAATATATTGGTACCAATATTTATTTTCTTGCCAGTGATTTTAGTATATGTTGCTTCTACACATGTATTGAAGCTTGTAACCTCATATTTGGTGTTTATAGAAAGTATTTCATCGGAGCTGCTATCGAATACTCCACGCAAAATCGCTTCATTCTCAGCCAATTGGTGTTCTATTCTATACTTTTGGGTAATGTCTTTTATGAAAACCGAGATAGATTGAATCGCATTTTCAGCACCTACCACAGGCTTAAATACTTCTTCAAAGTAAGCATCAGACAGGTTTTTATTGGAGTAGTTTCGGTAAGTATCGTTGCTAATCGTTTCGCCTGCTACCACATTTGCGAGCAATTCTTTATAATGAGCATGTAAAAAATGTGGGATTAAATCGAAAAATAAAGTCTGATGGTAAGCTATTTCCTTGCTGTAGGCTTTTCTCGCCATATCACAGTAGGCATTGTTGGCGTATTTTATGGTATAGTCAAGCCCAAGAGATACAATAAAATCTTGAGAGCTGTTGATGATTTGCTCTAAATCTGTGCTAGTGAAACCATTGAAATGGCTTTGTTCGTTGCCTGAAGAAGGAGAACTCATAATGCGGAGAATTTGAGACGCTATTGCGAATTAAAAATAGATAATTGTTGTTTATTATGCTAATTTTCGAGGCTATTTGAGAATAATATTTTATGAGCTACAATTCAAAAATGCGTTTTTTATTCATCTGTAAATAAAACAATGAAGTATCCTAAAAGACAATCCTTATTTTTAGTTACTTTCTTATTGATTTTTTCTCCGAAAAGCATTTTTGCCGATTCTAATATATTGAATGCAAGCCAAATAAAATTTGATGATAGAATATACCTGCAAGGCTATTTTTTTGAAGATAAAATAAGCAGCCTTACTATTGCCGAACTTCTAAATGGCAAAGACAAACCACTATTTATAAAACCAGAGAAAGGGAAAAACAACTTTGGTTATACCAACTCAACCTATTGGTTTAAACTTGAGTTCGACACTGATTCTCTAAAACCCAATTTGGTATTGGCCTGCGAAAACACTACCATCAATTATATTGATTGCTATTTGGTAGACGAAACAGGCAATTTACTGAAGCAAACAAAAACCGGAAACGCCCGAAGCTTTGCCACCAGAGAGTTCGACAATCGCTATTTTATATTCGATTTACCCCTCAACACACATAAAAAATACACCTTATACCTAAAAATAGCTTCGGAAGATGTTGTAGATTTCTCACTTGTATTAGCCGACTATAAAAATTATTTCGACTACCAATATAGGCTTCAAATGGTAGAAGGCATATATTTTGGTGCCATCATTATTATGGGTTTTTACAATCTGTTTCTATATTTTGCTTTTTTCGACATTAGCTATTTATATTATGTATTCTATATATTCTCCACTCTATTGTTTCAGATGGAGCTTGGCGGCTGGTTCAATCAATATATAATGAAAGATTTTCCCACCATTTCCAACAAGATGGGCGGGGTGTTTTTTAGTATGGTCATATTATTTATCATGCTATTTCTAGAAGGTTTTATTGGCAAATTGTACCAGTCGAAATGGATGAAAAATGCGTTTTACCTTATAAAATGTATTGCTTTTGCAGAAATAATATCGTGCATATTTATTCCGCTTAAGTATAATTTGCCATTTTTTATATTCTTGGCAGTTTTTGGTGTTATTCCCTGCATTTTATCGGCTATTTTTAGTGCCAGAAAACAAGGCATTTCTTCTACCAGGTTTTTAATTGTGGGCTGGACAGCCATTAGTTTTGGAGGCGTTATGTATGCCATAGCAAGTTTAGGGTTTATTCCTTTCAATTTTCTAGCCACTTATAGCATCCAAATTGGCACCATACTTGAGCTGTTGTTTTTATCTTTTGCCTTGGCCGATCGTATTAATATTTTGAGAGTAGAAAAGCAAATTGCACAACGTGAAACCATATTGCAGCTACAAGAAAACGCATTTTTGCTGCAACGACTCAACGAGGAACAGAAAAAAGCTTTTGGGGCTATAATTCAGGGTGAAGAAAACGAAAGGAAAAGATTGGCCTTTGAGCTACATGATGGTATTGGCCAGTTGCTTTCGGTAGTAAAGCTCAACCTTTCTTCCCTAGAAAATTGGGTAGACAAACGCAATAAACAAACTGCTGATGTTGTGAATAGTATTGTGGCTTTGGTCGATGATTCTTGCCGGGAAATTAGGAATATTTCTCACAATCTCATGCCCAATACCGTAATTCAATTTGGCTTAATGGCAGCTCTCAAAGATTTTTGCAGAAAAATTAACAATGCAGAAAAAATCAAAGTTCACTTTCAAAATCTAGATTTTGAGCCAGATTTGCAGCCCCAAGTTCAAACTACTATTTACAGAATTATTCAGGAAATAATTCACAATGCCATTCGCCATTCGCAAGCTACAGATGTGTATATTCAGCTTTTTAGGGAAGACGATAATCTGGTAATTTTGATTGAAGACAATGGCATAGGTTTTGAAATATCTGTGATTCAAAAGTCGGCAAATGGCATGGGCATTAAAAATATCATTTCAAGAATAGAATATTTGAAGGGTGAAGTACATATTGATTCATCACCTGATAAAGGCACCATGTACAACATCCATTTCAATATGTTGCAAATGCAAGACACAGAATAACTAAACGAGAAAACAAACTATGGCTTTGAAACTTTTACTTTGTGACGACCACAAAATAATGCTTGACGGACTAAAATCTATATTGAAAACCGATAAGCAGTTTGATGAAATATATGCTGCGTTGAGCGCAAAAGAGGCTTTGAAAATACTAGATGAAAATCAAATAGACGTGGCATTGATTGACATTAACATGCCTGACATTAACGGAATAGAGCTTACGCAGCAAATAAGGCAAGCATATCCGTATACAAAAGTGATAATATTAACTATGAATAATGCACTTGGAAGCATACAGCAAGCACTTGATGCTGGTGCCTCTGGCTACATTCTCAAAAACACCGATAGAAAAGAATTGCTCGAAGGCATAAAAAAAGTAATGGCAAAAGGCCGGTATTATAGCCGAGAGGTATCGGAAATCTTGATTTCAAATATGGTAACGGAGAAGGAAACAAAAAAAGATGATGCCAAAACTTTTGAACTCACACCAAGAGAAATTGAAATAATAAAGCTCATTATCAAAGAGTATTCAAACTTGAAAATAGCAGATGCTCTGCACATTAGCGAATACACAGTAGAAACCCATCGCAAAAATATATTTCGAAAAACCAATACAAAAACTTTAGTAGGCCTAGTGAAGTTTGCGTACGAAATAAAAATTATTGATGAGTAAACAGGCTTAGGAAATGGCTTAGGATCTCGGTATCTCTCGTTCATAATTCTTTTTGAAAAATAAGAGATTGCCTATCACTATTGGCATTAGTCAAATTTTAGCCAATTTTGCAAATGCTTCTTTCAAACTTTATAGCGTCAAGACTTTCCTCAAAAAACAGGAGTTCGTTTTCTACCATAATCAGCCGCATAGCCATAGGCAGTGTAGCCTCAGGCATATTCATTATCCTCATCTCTTATGCTATTTTATTAGGCTTCCAACGCAATATTCGCAATAAGCTTTTCAGCTTCGGGGGGCATATTCAGCTTACCAAATACGACCTCAACAACTCGCTGCACGAAAACCCCATTCAAGTAAATCCTGCATTTATGAAAGCCATGAGGCAGAACAAACTAATCAGCAACATCAGCACTTACAGCCTAAAAGCAGGCCTTATCAAAACCAACGAAGAAGTGCTAGGCACCATTTTGAAAGGGGTAGATAGCGATTTCGACATTGCAACTTTCGGAAAAAACATCACCAAAGGGCGATTTATTCACTTTGGCGATTCTACTGGAGCGAAGGAAATAGTAGTGAGCGAAAAAATAGCCAAGAAGCTCAGACTAAAGATAGAGGATGATATAACGGTGTTTTTTGTGCAAAATCCGCCACGCATAAGAAAGCTGAAGGTAACAGGATTATTCAACACTGGCATGGAAGAGTTTGATGAAGCCTATATGATTGGCGATATAAACCTGATAAGGCGGGTGAATAATTGGGACAGTACTGTGGCAGGCGGCTATGAAATAATGATAAAAGATTTCGATAAACTCGAAGTGGCTGCCGATACCGTGTTTGCTCATATGGATTACGACCTTGGGCTTGAAAAAATAACCGACCGCTACATTACTGTATTCGACTGGCTGATATTGCTCGATCAGAATGTGGTAATTTTCCTGATATTAATCATAGTAGTGGCGGGGTTCAACATGATTTCATCTCTATTTATAATGATAATGGAGCGAACCCAAATGATTGGCATTCTCAAAGCTTTAGGTGCTGGCAATCAATTGATAATGAAAATATTTTTTGTAAGGGGGATAAAATTAATCGGCTACGGATTGCTGATTGGCAATGCCTTGGCAGCTATATTTTGCGGATTGCAATATTACTTTCACTTGCTACCACTCGACCCTGAAAACTACTATATGAACAGCGTGCCTATAGAATGGAGCTGGCAAGTGTGGCTATATACCAATGTACTATTGAGCAGTTTTATGGCTTTAGTAGTATTTCTGCCTTGCATGGCAATTGCCCGAATAAAGCCGATACGAGCTATCAGATTCGATTAGCTGCAAAATCTCCTATAGGTTTAAAGACTTATAGGAGATGAAACCGCTTTTATGCTTGTATAAAAGTTTGCTTTTGAGTGCCTAATCCCTCGATGCTTAATTCTGCCACATCACCTGCTTTAATGTATTGTGGTGGTTTGAAGCCCATACCCACACCTGGAGGCGTACCTGTTGAAATCACATCGCCTGCCTCCAAAGTCATAAATTGCGATAAATAATGCACAATGAAATAGGAATTAAATATCATGGTATTGGTATTTCCCTTCTGCTTCACTTCACCGTTTATAGAAAGGTTCATAGAAAGATTATGCACATTTTTCAATTCATCTTTGGTTACCAGCCAAGGACCAAGTGGGTTGAAGGTGTCGCACGATTTACCTTTGGTCCACTGCCCACCCCGTTCCAATTGAAAAGCCCTTTCCGATACATCGTGTGAAATGCAGTAGCCAGCAATGTATTTTTCAGCCTCCTCTTTCGAACCTAAGTAACGGGCGTTTTTGCCAATTACAATGCCTAATTCTACTTCCCAGTCTGTTTTTTGGCTGCCTCTTGGTATGTGTACATTGTCGTAAGGGCCAATAACGGTATTGGTGGTTTTCATGAATACAATAGGCTCTGCCGGAATGGGCATACCTGATTCTATGGCATGGTCTGAATAATTGAGTCCTATACAAATTACCTTCCAAGGACGGGAAACGGGCGATCCCCAACGCACATTTTCGGGCACCTCTTTTAACGATTCTTTATTATCTTTTAGAAATTCTTCAATTGATTCAAGCCCGTTGTTCTCAAAAAAAGCCCCGTTCCAATCAATAAAATGATTTGAGAGGTCTTTTCTTATGCCATCTATCAAAATGCCCGGACGCTCTTGTCCAAATTCGCCAAATCGTAGTAGTTTCATTTTTTGTAGTTTAAGGCTTCAAATTGAAAAATGGAGGAAGTAAATTAAATGTGTATTTTTAGGCGTGTGATAGCAGTGTTTTATCTTCAAACATAAAGTAAAATCTTGGTTCATCGCAAAAAAATTAATTGCCAGCGGTGATAGTATTGAAGAAGTTGCAGCTATAACAGGTCTAACAACAGAACAACTAAAAACGCTCTCTAGTAAATAAAAGCTTCGCCCAACCTGACATTTACGAAAGAGGCCCGATAGCTATCACGATTTGTAAGGATGTTTTTGTATCGCTGTCGCCCATCTTTAATAAATACCCAATCCATACCAGTAAAAATCGTCCTCTCAATCTGCTACCAGTTTAAGCAATGCCTGCCATTCATCTCGCAATCTGGCTGCTTCTATAAATTCCAAATCTTTGGCTGCTTTTTCCATATCCTTTTTGGTTTTATCTGCCAGCTTCTGCAAGTCTTTTTTGGTCATGTATTTTACTACAGGGTCGGCAGCTATTGCCAAGGCACGCTCTTCAGTGCTGAGGTAGTTTTTCGCATCAAATTTGCTGTCGGCAGCCTTTGTAGTAGCCATTATTGCTTCTTTCGATTTGAAAATAGTAGTTGGCGTAATGCCATTTACACGGTTGTGTTCCATCTGAATGGCACGCCTGCGGTTCGTTTCGTCAATGGCTTGCTGCATCGAACCCGTAATTACATCAGCATACATTATCACATGGCCTTTCACATTTCTGGCTGCACGGCCGATGGTTTGAATCAGCGAACGCTGGTTTCGCAGAAAACCTTCTTTATCGGCATCCATTATGGCTACCAATTCTACCTCGGGCAGGTCTAATCCCTCTCTCAATAAATTTACTCCCACCAACACATCAAAAATACCCAATCGCAATTCCCTTAATATTTCTACCCTATCTAGCGTTTTTACTTCAGAGTGAATGTAGCGACTCGCAATATTTAGGTTCATCAGGTATTTAGATAATTCCTCTGCCATTCGCTTGGTGAGCGTAGTTACCAATACCCTTCCTCCGCCTTGAATACATATTTTAATTTCATCGAGCAAATCGGGAATTTGGTTAGTGCTTGGTCGCACATATATTTCTGGGTCGAGCAAGCCAGTGGGGCGTATAATTTGCTCCACTACCACACCACCCACCCTTTGCAATTCATAATCAGCGGGGGTAGCACTCACGAAAAGCACTTGATTGAGCATTCCCTCAAACTCATTGAATGTCAAAGGTCGGTTGTCCATAGCCGATGGCAAGCGAAAGCCATAATCTACCAGATTCACTTTTCTCGACCTATCGCCTCCCCACATTGCTCTTATTTGTGGGGTAGTTACGTGGCTTTCATCTATCACCATCAAATAATCGTCTGGGAAATAATCGAGCAGGCAGAAGGGACGTTGCCCAGAATTTCTTCTATCGAAATACTTTGAATAGTTTTCAATACCCGAGCAGTAGCCCAATTCGTTCATCATTTCAAGGTCGAATTCGGTACGTTCTTGTATGCGTTTGGCCTCTACGAATCGCAAATCGCGCTCGAAAAACTTAATCTGCTCACCCAAATCTATGCGAATTTCATTCATGGCTACATTGAGCGATTCTCTGCCAGTTACAAATAAATTGGCAGGAAAAATGCTAATTGCCTTTTCTTCCGCTATTCTTTTACCACTTTGAGGTTCTATTCTCTGAATAGTTTCGATTTCATCGCCATAAAAAATAATGCGGTAGGCAAAATCGGCATACGCAGGAAATACATCTATCGTGTCGCCTTTTACTCGAAAAGTACCATGCTTAAATTCATTTTGCGTGCGTGCATACAATATTTCTACCAAGGCAAATAAAAATCGATTTCTAGCCACTACATCTCCCACCTTAATTTTCAATGTGAGTTTACCAAATTCTTCAGGGTTGCCAATACCGTAAATACATGATACCGAAGCCACTACCACCACATCTCTTCTGCCCGAAACCAATGCCGAAGTGGCTGCCAATCTTAGTTTTTCTATTTCTTCATTAATAGACAAATCTTTTTCAATATAAGTGCCTGAGGTGGGAATGAAAGCTTCGGGCTGGTAGTAATCGTAATAGGAAATAAAATACTCTACTGCATTTTCAGGGAAAAACTGCTTGAATTCGCCATACAGCTGTGCTGCCAAAGTCTTGTTGTGGCATAAAACTAAGGTGGGTTTTTGAGTTTGGTAAATTACATTCGCAGCCGTAAAGGTTTTCCCCGTGCCTGTGGCTCCCAATAGCACTTGGGCTTGCTCACCTTCATTTATTCCTTTTACCAATTCGGCTATGGCTTTAGGTTGATCGCCTGAGGGTTTGTATTCTGAAACTAAGTTGAATGGCATATTGAAGACAGGGCAAAAATTAATTAACAAAGATAAAAAGATATAGTAGCATGGGAATGAAGAATAAAGAATTTAGATAACTGGCCAGCTTGGTGGTATAAGTGGTTTCTTCGTGGAATTATGTCATTTCTATGCGGTAAATTATCATTTTTTGTCGGTCGTTACGACATCTGAGTGGGATTATGTTATGTCTGAGTGGCTTTTTGTCAGATTTTGTCGGTCGTTACGACATCTGAGTGGGATTGTGTTATTTCTGAGTGCTATTATACCGTTTCTAAGTGGGATTCTATCATTTTTGCTATTAACAAAGCATTAAAGCAATCAAATTAAGAATATTATTTATGGCATATAATACAATATCATTAACATAAGGATTGATTCAGTTAGGTACGCCTCTATTCATTGGCGTTGGTTTAAACCAACGCCAATGACTAGAGAGGCAATATCCTAAGTTAAGATATTGTACTAAAATATAGTTTTTAGTTTGCCCTACCGATAATGAATTTTATTGATGTTATTTGCTTTTTTGAACAGAGAATTAAGCCTAAACAATTTCCGGATATTGACAACAAATTATCCATCGATAAAATCGCAGCTTTTTGAAAAATGCATTCACATTACTCAAGACCGTATTGCAAATGCCTGCTCTACTATGGAAAATGCACAAAAGGCAGCCAATGAAGAAGGGAAAAGCAGTGCTGGCGATAAATACGAAACTACCCGAGCCATGATGCAAATTGAAAGAGACAATGCAGCCAAGCAACTTGACGAGGCTTTAAAACTCCATCAATCTTTATTGCAAATCGATATTCACAAATTGCCTAACAATGCCCAAGCCGGAAGTTTGGTAATTACCACCAATGCCTCCTATTTCATAGCCGTTAGTTTGGGTCAAATAACAGTAGATGGCACACCCTATTTTGTAATATCGCCCATGTCGCCAATGGGGCAGCAATTGCTAAGCAAAAAGCAAGGGCAAAGCTTTCAATTCAACGGAGATAACATCAATATTGACAAACTTATCTAATCATATATAAAATATACAGTTTAGCATTTATTCAATTTTTATATGAATTTGAAGAGGTTGAATAATTGACTAATCTTGTAATACTAAAGATTCATTGCTTTAAATTAAATATATCCGCAAGCAAAAACTGCATTCACCCTTGTATATTTAAACATAAAATACTCCCCTTTGGGGTTGGGGGCTTCTAAAATTTATGAAACTACGCAGTCAAGATTGGTTTGGATTAAAAGATAAAGCAGGCTTTATATACCGTGGATGGATGAAAAACCAAGGCCATATTCAAGAGCAATTTGAAGGTAAACCTGTAATTGGAATTTGCAACACTTGGTCGGAACTCACACCTTGCAATGGGCATTTCAGGGAATTGGCTCAATCCGTTAAAAATGGCATTTATGAAGCAGGTGGTTTTCCAGTAGAGTTTCCAGTGATGTCGCTTGGCGAAACATTACTACGCCCCACTGCCATGCTTTTCCGCAATTTGGCTAGCATGACAGTAGAGGAATCTATCAGAGGCAACCCTATGGATGGTGTGGTATTGCTTTGTGGTTGCGACAAAACTACGCCTTCACTACTCATGGGTGCTGCTAGTGTCGATTTGCCCACTATTGTAGTATCAGGCGGGCCCATGCTAAATGGAAAATACCAAGGCAAAGACATAGGCTCAGGAACTGATGTGTGGAAATACAGCGAAGATGTAAAAGCAGGTCGCATGAGTTATGAAGAATTTACAGCAGCCGAATCGTGCATGAATCGCAGTGCAGGCCATTGCATGACGATGGGCACAGCCTCTACTATGGCATGTATGGTAGAAGCTTTGGGCATGTCGCTGCCCGGCAATGCAGCCATTCCGGCTGTAGATTCTCGCAGAAAAGCACTATCGCACTATACTGGCAGGCGAATAGTGGAAATGGTGAAAGAAGACATGCGTATGTCGAAAGTGCTTACCCGCAAATCATTTGAAAATGCCATAAAAATAAATGCTGCCGTGGGCGGCTCTACCAACTTTGTAATACATTTATTGGCAATAGCTGGAAGAATAGGCGTTGAACTTAATCTGGAAGATATTGACAAGCTGGGCAGCACTATGCCATTCTTGTTAAATTTGATGCCTTCTGGAAAATTCTTGATGGAAGATTTTTATTATGCAGGTGGCCTTCCAGCAGTAATCAAACAGATATTGCCACATATTCATGGCGATGCCATTACGGTAAATGGTAAAACTATGCTTGAAAACAACCAATCGGCACCAAATTATAATACTGATGTAATCGCATTGCGTTCTAAACCTATTCTCGAAGAAGGCGGCATAGCAGTGGTTAAAGGCAATATTTGCATAGATGGAGCGGTTATTAAGCCTTCAGCAGCATCGCCACATTTACTTACACACAAAGGAAAAGCCGTAGTATTTGAAAATATCGAAGATTACCACGCCCGTATCAACGACCCAAATTTGGAAGTAGATGAAACAAGTGTATTGGTATTGAAAAATGTAGGTTTGAAAGGGTATCCTGGAATGCCAGAAGTAGGCAATATGGGCTTACCCAAAAAACTACTTGAAAAAGGCATTACTGATATGGTGCGAATATCAGACGCACGCATGAGTGGCACCGCTTTTGGAACTGTCTTTTTGCATGTTTCGCCCGAATCGGCTATTGGTGGCAACTTGGCATTTATTCAAAATGGAGATGTGATTGAGGTTGATGTTCCCAACA